>OGPE01002120.1_pt1 | contig 11740 bp, 15 predicted proteins | sample 1552881 | NCBI WGS metagenome assembly OGPE01 (sample SAMEA2580236, study PRJEB22360) | human gut metagenome | biome: human gut; feature: human-associated habitat; material: faeces | place: Denmark | collected 2008/2010 | reverse complement strand
TGGCGGTGGTGGCGCGGCGGATAGCCATAAAGGACTGCGCAATGTCGGTGTGTCCGGCGTCAAACTCCAGACGGCGGTGGCTGATAATGTCGTATGCCTTGAGCACCAGGGCGTTTTTGACGTTGGGGTTATAGACAAACTCCCGCACGGCAGGGAAAAAGCCTTTTACGTTTTCATAAACACCGTGACCGACGCCGGTGGAGTCAATGCCGATGTAGGTCACGTTATACTGCTGAGTCAGTTTGCGGATGGCCTCTGCCTGGGCGCGGAAGTCCATTCCGCGCCACTGGTGACGCTCAAGGATGCGGAACTTACCGCCGGGAACCGTCGGCGGGGCAATGACTACGCAGCCAGCGCTGTCACCGTTCTGGGTGCCTTTCGCCGGGTCATAGCCGATCCAGACTTCGCGCCAGCCGAACGGGCGCAGGGCCAGCGCCTGAAAGTCTTCCCATACTTCCCAGCTGTCCACCATGCAGGCCTGCAGGTCAGCCAGTGGGAAAACGGAGGCGAGATCGTCGATGAACTCACACATAAGCAGGTTCTGGTACTCGTCGGGGCTGTACTCCAGACGCAGCTGGTCGAGGTCGAACAGGTTGCAGCCACCGCGCACGGCGTCCTCCACCGTCACGATCTGTCTGAACTGACCGTCAGCGCAAAGCAGACCGGCAGCAAGGGCTGAGTGGGTCAGGTCGATATCAACGCGATCAGCTTTTGCCCGCCCGCGATTGAACAGGGCACCGGACCAGAACGGGTAAGCGCTGTGCGTCAGGCTGGAAGGCGTGGAGAAATAGGTCTGGCGCCATTTCTTGTGCAGCGCCATGCCGGAGGCGACTTTACGTAGCTCCTGAAATTTCGGGATCCAGAAATACTCATCAAGATACAGGTTGCCGTGGTAGCTCTGCGCGGTACGGGCGTTGGTCCCGAGAAAATACAGCGTGGCGCCGTTTGGCAGCACCATGGGATCGCCTTTTAATTCCACGTCGACTTCTTTGGCAAACTCGATGATGTACTGCTTAAAAACATGTGCCTGGGCTTTACTGGCTGACAGGAAAATCTGGTTGCGCCCTGTCATAAGGGCGTCCATCAGCGCTTCACGCGCGAAATAATACGTAGCGCCGATCTGGCGCGATTTAAGCACGTTGCGGATGCGGTGCTTAATTCCTGCTTCCCACCAGTGGCGCTGATATTCAAACATTCCGTTGCGGAAAATTTCTTCCAGCTTTTCGATCTGTTCGTCGCTGAACTGGTTTTTTTCAGGTTGTTTGCGGGGGCCGCGGTTGCGGTTTTGCACGTTGGGGTTAAGGTCCGCCTCATTACCGCCGTTGTTAAATTTACCGATGCGGGCGTGGCGCTCGGACTGGCGCGCCAGCAGGTCTATTTCTTTAAAGTCTTTCCCTTCCTTGTGCTCCTTCATGATCAGCTGGCAATAGCGGGCGGCAGTGGTGAGCTGCATCTGATCGAGTGGGCCGTATTCGCCCCACTTGTCGCGCTTTTTCCAGCTGTGAACGGTTGCAACTTTTTCGCCCAGCATTTCAGCAATGCGGGCTACGCGGTATCCCTGAAAATACAGCAGTAATGCCTGCCTGCGGGGATCGAGGTCTGCGGGGGTCATCGTTTCCATGGCACAAACATACGGCCTTGCCTGGCGCCTTTCCCCGGCTGGCCTTTGTATGGTTTACCGCACAAGGTCCGCGCGTTGTTTCACCCCCTCCATCGCAGCAACCATAAGGCCTCACAGAGTTATTTGATGGAGTCGGTCACATGGCTGTAAAAGCAAAGCGCTTCCGCATCGGTGTGGAAGGGGCAACGACAGACGGGCGCAATATTGAGCGTGCCTGGCTGGAACAGATGGCGGCGAGCTATGACCCGCAGGTGTATACCGCGTTGATTAATCTGGAGCACATCAAGGGTTACACCCCTGACAGCCCTTTCCGCCGTTTCGGGACCGTGGATAAGCTGGAGGCAGAGGAGATTGCAGACGGCCCGCTGAAAGGGAAGCTGGCCCTGTATGCGTGGATCACCCCGTCAGAGGACCTGGTGGCGTATACCCGTAATCTGCAAAAGCTGTTTACCTCGATGGAAGTCAATACCAGTTTTGCCGATACCGGCAAAGCCTACCTGGTTGGCCTGGCGGCGACGGATGATCCCGCAAGCCTCGGTACTGAAATGCTGCAGTTTAGCGCCAGCGCCAGAAGTAACCCCCTGGCAGGCCGCAAGCAAAACCCTGAAAACCTCTTTACCGCCGCCGAAGAAACGCTGATCGAGTGGGAAGAAGTTCAGGACGATAAACCCTCCCTCTTTGCCCGCGTTGCCGCGATGTTCACCAAAAAAGAACAGAACGATGACGCGCGTTTTTCTGACGTGCATCGCGCGGTGGAGCTGATTGCTACTGAACAGCAAAACCTGAGCGAACGCACTGATCACTCCCTGTCTGCGCAGGATGCGCGCATTGCAGAGCTGGAAGCCTCCCTGCAGGAACAGCAGACCGCTTTTGCTGAACTGGAGCAGCGGCTGAGCCAGGAAGACAGCCGCAAAGATTATCGCCAGCGCGCGCCGGGCGGAGACGCGCCGGCAGGCACACTGACCAATTGCTGATGGAGCATAAGAACCAATGAAAAAGAAAACCCGTTTTGCCTTTAACGCCTACCTGCAGCAGCTGGCACGCCTGAAAAATATGGAAGTGGAAGAACTTTCCAGCAAATTCACCGTTGAGCCGTCGGTACAGCAGACGCTGGAAGACCAGATCCAGCAGTCCGCTGCATTTCTGACGCTGATTAACATCACCCCGGTGGATGAGCAGTCAGGCCAACTGCTGGGTCTGGGTGTCGGTAGCACGATTGCCGGTACCACGGATACCACCGCCAAAGAGCGCGAACCAACTGACCCGACGCTGATGGAAGACGTGGAATACAAATGCGAACAGACCAACTTTGATACGGTGCTGACCTACGCAAAGCTTGACCTGTGGGCAAAGTTCCAGGATTTCCAGGTGCGGATCCGTAACGCCATCGTGAAGCGCCAGGCTCTGGACCGCATCATGATCGGGTTCAACGGCGTGAAGCGTGCCAAAACCTCTGACCGCGACGCCAACCCGATGCTGCAGGACGTAAATAAGGGCTGGCTGCAAAAAATCCGCGAAGATGCGCCGGATCATGTCATGGGAAGCGAAACCAAAGACGGCGTGACCACCAAAGGCGCCGTGAAGGTTGGTAAGGGTGGCGATTATGCCAACTTGGATGCCGTGGTGATGGATGCGGTCAACGAGCTGATCGACCCGGTATATCAGGATGATGATGATCTGGTGGTGGTCTGTGGCCGTGAGCTGCTGTCTGACAAGTATTTCCCGCTGGTTAACAAAGACCAGGAGAACACGGAGAAGCTAGCCGCTGATCTGATCATCAGCCAGAAACGCATGGGTGGCCTGCAGGCTGTACGCGCGCCGTATTTCCCTGCGAATGCACTGCTGATCACCCGCCTGGATAACCTGTCCATTTACTGGCAGGAAGATACCCGCCGTCGTTCTGTTATCGATAACCCGAAACGTGACCGGATCGAGAATTTCGAGTCCGTCAATGAAGCGTATGTGGTTGAGGATTACCGCTGCGCGGCGCTGGTCGAAAACATCCAGATGGGGGATTTCAGCGCGCCAGCTGTACCGGAAGGCGAGGGGGCATAACGCATGAGCCTGAGTCCCGCACGGCAGCACCGCCTGCGCGTCCAGGCTGAACAGGCCGCCCGACAGGGCGGCAATGTTCGCCACGCGACGGGGTATGACCTGATGCTGATGCAGCTGGCGGAGGATCGCCGCCGCCTGAAAGGTATCCAGTCCACCGTGAAGAAAGCCCAAATCAAAGTGGAGCTGCTGCCCCGTTATTCCGCCTGGGTGGAGGGGGTGCTGGCTGCTGATGGTGCCCGGCAGGATGACGTGGTGATGTTTGTAATGCTCTGGCGTATCGATGCCGGTGATTATGCCGGTGCGCTGGATGCAGGGCGTCATGCGCTGCGGCACGGATGGGTGATGCCCATCGGAAACCGTAACGTCCAGACGGTGCTGGCAGAGGAAATGGCAGACGCTGCGCAGGCCGCTCTGCTGGCAGATGAATCTTTCGATGCCGGGTTGTTACTGCAGACACTGGAGCTGACAGACGGCCAGGATATGCCAGACCAGTCACGGGCACGCCTGCATAAAGCGATTGGCGCTGTACTGACCGAAACCAGCCCGGCCTCCGCCCTGAATCACATCAATCATGCGCTGCAGCTTGATCCACGCTGTGGCGTCAAAAAAGAAAAACAGCAGCTGGAGCGCAGATTGCGCAATGACAGCCGTTAACGGAACGTGCCCCGCGCACGGGCGGCACGGGGTGGCGAAAGGCTTTTGCCACATCAAAACCCCGTCCACCGCCCACTATTTCAGGAGAAAGCCCGCATGAAGTTTGTTGCGCCTGAGCAGGCGCCGGAACAGGCGGAAATTATCAAAAATACGCCGTTCTGGCCCGATGTTGATTTATCAGAGTTTCGCAGCGTGATGCGGACGGATGGCACGGTGACGTCACCCCGTCTCGGACAACTCATCCGGTCTGCGATGTCAGAGGTCAATGCGGAGCTGTACGACTTCCGCAAGCGCCAGCAGGCGCTGGGATTTATGACGCTGGCCGATGTACCGGCGGACTTGCTGGACGGTAAAAGCGAACGTATTCACCACTACCACAACGCCGTTTATTGCTGGGCACGTGCGCAGGTGAATGAGCGTTACCAGGACTATGACGCCACGGCCTCCGGTGTGAAAAGGGGGGGGGAGCTGGCGGAGGCCAGCGGCGATCTGTGGCGTGATACTCGCTGGGCAATCAGCCGGGTGCAGGATGCGCCTCACTGTACGGTGGAGCTGATCTGATGAAAGTGCGTGCGTACCAGGGTGACACGGTGGACGCGCTTTGCTGGCGTCATTACGGACGCACGCAGGGCGTCACGGAGCAGGTACTGCAGGCAAATCCGGGGCTGGCTGAGCACGGCCCGTTCTTACCACACGGGCTGCAGGTGGAGCTGCCGGATATTGCCACCACTTCCACGGTGCAGACCGTCCAGTTATGGGACTGAAATATGACGCTTGAACGGATCAGCGCCTTCATCACGTACTGCATCGCTGTACTGCTGGCATGGATGGGAGATTTATCGCTTAAGGATGTGTCGACAGTGGGCGGTGTGTTGATTGGCGTGCTGATGGTGGCCATCAACTGGTACTACAAACACAAAACCTACCAGCTGCTGCGCGGCGGAAAAATTACACAGGGGGAATATGAATCCTTCAACCGTTAAACGCTGCCTGGTAGGGGCGGTGCTGGCGATTGCCGCCACCCTGCCGGGCTTTCAGCAACTTCATACCTCAGTGGAAGGGTTGAAGCTGATAGCCGATTACGAGGGTTGCCGCCTGCAGCCGTATCAGTGTGATGCGGGGGTGTGGACCGATGGCATTGGCAATACGTCCGGCGTGGTGCCGGGGAAGACCATCACGGAACGGCAGGCAGCGGGGAACTTCATCACCAACGTATTACGGGTAGAAACCGCGCTGGCGCGGTGTGTCCAGGTGAACGTGCCGCAGAACGTCTATGACGCGCTGGTATCGCTGGCCTTCAACGTGGGAACCGGCAATGCCTGTGGTTCAACCATGGTGAAGTTTATCAATCAGAAGCGCTGGCGCGATGCCTGCTATCAATTGCCACGCTGGGTATACGTCAAAGGCGTATTTAATCCGGGGCTGGACAACCGCCGCGCGCGGGAGCTGTCCTGGTGCTTAAAAGGAGCGTAACCATATGACGCGGACACTGGTGATAATTCTGGCGCTGGTACTGGCTGCGTTGGGCTGGCAGTCATGGCGGATGAAGGAGGCCAGCCAGACCATCGAGCTGCAAGGGCAGGTTCTGAAAACGACAGGCGAAAAACTGGCAAAAACGAACAGTCAGCTGATCGCCTTGTCCATCCTGTCCGAAACCAATAACCGGGAACAGGCAAGGCTTTACGCGGCGGCAGAAAGTACAAACGCGCTGCTGCGAAGCCGTCAGCGCAGGATTGAGGAGTTAAAACGTGAAAATGAGGATTTACGCCGCTGGGCTGACACTCTTCTGCCTGCTGACGTTATCAGGATGCGCGAACGTCCAGCCCTCGCCGGAGGTGCTGCTTACCGTGAATGGTTGTCCCAGAGTGACGCAGTGCCGCCTGGAAAAGTCGGCGGCACGCACTAACGGTGATCTGCTGTCCGTGCTGGATGAAGCTGAGGCGGCCTGGGCGGTCTGCGCCGATAAAGTGGACACGATAATTTCCTGTCAGGAGCGAAACAGTGAACAAGCCTCAATCCTTACGCCGCGCCCTGAATAGCGCGGTGCCATATGTCCGCGATAACCCGGATAAGCTGCATTTGTTCGTTGATAACGGATCGGTGGTGGCAACCGGGGCAGCGTCACTTTCATGGGAATATCGTTACACCCTGAATGTGGTGATTGTGGATTTCAGAGGCGATCAAGGGTTATTGATGGCGCCGGTGTTGGCCTGGTTAAGGGAAAATCAGCCGGATGCTATTCATAACCCGGAACTGCGGGAAAAGTTGCTTTCCTTTGAAGTCGATATTTTGCGCAATGATATCTGTGATATCAGCCTGAATCTGCAACTGACAGAGCGTGTGATAGTCAGCGCTGACGGTGACGTGTCCAGCGTCGAAGCGGTGCCGGAACCGGACGAACCGGACGAAATGTGGGCGGTGAGCCGTGGCTGAGCTGCAGCTGGTTGACGCCTGGTTAGATGCGTTGCTGGCGGGACTGGAGCCTGCCGCACGTAAGCGCATGTTGCGGGATCTGGCGCAGCAGCTGCGCCGCAGCCAGCAGAATAATATCAGGATGCAGCGCAATCCGGACGGGACGGCTTACGAGCCGCGGCGCGTGACGGCCAGAACGAAGCAGGGCCGCATCCGTCGGCAGATGTTTGCAAAACTCCGCACCACAAAATACCTGAAAGCCGTCGCCAGCCATGACACGGCCAGCGTCGAGTTTGAGAGCCGGGTGCAGCGCATCGCCCGCGTGCATCACTATGGCCTGCGTGATCGGGTCAGCAGGAAAGGGATGGAGGTGCGCTATGCAAAACGCCGTTTATTAGGTATGAACCATGAAACTGATATGTTAATTCAAGGAAAATTATTTGAGTATTTATCAGACCCTAGTTGACTTTTATGGATATTACATGGGGCCGGATTTTGATTCATTTTTTTCTTTCTCCTTTCTTTCGTTCTCCTCTTTCTCTTTGTCAATGTCTCTATCTTGTTTCATTTTTCTTGATGACCAATATAAAATAGGGATGCTAATTATTAAAAGAAGAATTGCTAAAGATTTCTCTTGCCCCCATGCGCTCGGTGAACTATCTGAAAGAATCAAAAGAATGGCGGATGCAATTCCTAGCATAATTGGTTCAACAGCTTCATCAGGGCCTTTAGTTACAAGCATGTATGCCAACTGGAATCCACAGGAGAGAGCCAGAGCATTGGCAACGAAAACAAGCGATTTAATTTTTAATAGATTGCTGGCAATACCATAATCTTTATAGAAAATTAGTGGCTCATTTAAAGTGGGGATATCTAATCGAATTGGTTGTTCTAGAAAAGATAAAGTTTGTAACACCTCAAAAAAACCTTTGGCTAAAAGCAAGAAGGTTAATGTTACAAATATCCATTTCTGGATTCGCATTTGAAATCTTTCAGCCAATTTCTCAACTTCATTTTCATCTTTTGATATGACGAAAATGGTAATAATCTCGGTGATGGGATTCAATAAGTTACGAGGATGCCACTTTGCGGTATTTACTGGCTTGTCTGGATGTTTTTCTGATTGCTCTTGTTTAGACATTTTTTTAACTCATCTCTTTATTTGGAAAACATAGCATTGTGTCAATGTTCATACAATTTGGAATGAGCGATTTTATCGCTTAAGACGTGGAAGAATCTACCATATGAACGCACAACTAACCGAAATCATGCGCCTTATCACCAATCTGATCCGCACCGGCATTGTGACCGAAGTGGACCGGGACGGCTGGCTGTGCCGGATAAAAACGGGCGACCTCGAAACCAACTGGATTAACTGGCTGACCTACCGTGCAGGTAAATCCCGCACCTGGTGGTGCCCGTCTCCAGGGGAGCAGGTGGTGCTGTTCAGCCTGGGCGGCAATCTGGACACAGCCTTTGCCCTTCCGGCCATCTACTCCAACGCCTGCCCGCCGCCGTCAGACTCTGAAAGTGCGGACGTGACCGCATACGAGGATGGTGGCTGGTTCGAATACGACCCCGCCACCGGGCGCTGGATTATTCGCGGCGTGAAAAGCGTGCTGATTGAGTCTTCGCAGGTTGTCTCCTGCAAAACCGGTGAGTTTGTGATCGAGGCTGACACCACCCTAATTAACAGCAACGTGATCCTGAACGGCGATGTGACCCACGGCGGCGGCGCGATGACGTCAAACGGCGTCGTTGCTGATAAGCATAAACACCCTGGCGACAGTGGCGGAACGACGGGAGATCCATTTTGACGCTCTATATCGGGATGAGCCGCGATACCGGCAGAGCCATAACGGAAACTGACCACCTGCGCCAGTCGGTGCGTGACATTTTGCTGACCCCGCAAGGGAGCCGGCTTGCGCGCCGGGAGTATGGTTCCCTGCTTTCAGCGCTCATTGACCAGCCGCAAAACCCGGCGCTGCGCCTGCAGATCATGGCTGCGGTGTATGTGGCGCTGCGGCGCTGGGAGCCGCGGCTGCAGCTGGACACCATCACGGTTAACAGCAGCAGCATGGATGGCGCAATGGTTATTGAGCTGGCAGGCCAGCGTAATGACGGCGTGCCCGTGTCCCTTTCCGTATCGACAGGAGCAGACAATGGCAGTTATTGACCTTTCCCAGCTGCCGCCGCCGCAAATTGTGGATGTGCCGGATTTTGAAACCCTGCTGTCTGAGCGCAAGGCTGAATTTGTCGCGTTATTTCAGGCGGACGAACAGGAGGCCGTGGCCCGCACCTTAACGCTTGAATCTGAGCCGGTGGTGAAAATGCTGCAGGAAAATGTGTACCGGGAGCTGCTGCTGCGCCAGCGGATTAACGAGGCGGCGAAAGCCGTGATGGTGGCCTATTCCGGCGGTGATGACCTGGACAATTTAGGCGCGAATAACAATGTACAGCGCCGGGTGATTACGGCTGCGGACGACACCACAACGCCGCCCACGGAGGCGGTAATGGAATCTGACGCGGATTATCGCCAGCGAATCCCGGCGGCCTTTGAGGGGATGAGCGTTGCCGGGCCAGTCGGAGCCTATGAATATCACGCGCTTAGCTCGGATGGTCGGGTGGCGGACGCGTCGGCGTTCAGCCCGTCACCGGCGGAAGTCGTGGTGACTATTCTGGCCCGTGACGGTGATGGTACTGCGCCGGAAGACTTACTGCAGGTCGTCGGTGAGGCCCTGAATGATGAGGCTGTGCGGCCGGTGGCGGATCGGGTGTATGTCCGATCTGCTGAGATTGTCCCCTATGAAATTGATGCGGTTCTTTATGTCTATCCCGGCCCGGCAAAGGAACCCATCCTTGCGGCCGCGAAAGCGCAGGGTACGGCATATATCAACGAGCAGCGTCGCCTGGGGCGTGACGTGCGGTTGTCTGCGATCTATGCCGCGCTGCATGTTCAGGGCGTCCAGCGCGTTGAGCTGATGAAGCCCCTGGCGGACATGGTGTTAGATAAAACGCAGGCGTCATATTGCACCGATTTTAAAGCAGAAATTGGTGGCTCTGATGACTAGCAGCCTGTTACCGCCGGGGTCGTCTGCGCTGGAGCGCAGGCTGGCGCAAGCCTGTTCAGGTATCAGTGATTTAAACGTGCCGCTGCGTGACCTGTGGAATCCGTGGAAATGCCCGGCAAAGTTTCTGCCTTATCTGGCGTGGGCCTTTTCGGTGGACAGCTGGGATGAGAACTGGAGAGAAGCGGAGAAACGAGCCGTTATCAGTGAGGCGTTCTGGCTACATCAACGCAAAGGAACAGTTGCCACCATCAGGCGCGTTACTGAGAAAATGGGGTATTCATTAACTCTTGAAGAGTGGTGGCGTGTGGCTGACCCTGCTGGGACATTCAGGCTTGAGGTGGATATTGGTGAGATTGGTATTACCAGGCCAATGCTTGATGAACTGAATCGCCTGATTAACGACGCCAAACCCGTCAGTCGCCATATTTCACAGATGAATATTGCATCGGTAACGCTGGGGCCGGTTTCCGTCGGAATATCTTCGGGATGTGGAGAAATCATTAGTGTTTATCCAGAGGGATATCAGCCAGAGGGTGATTTCCTCTATAACGGGGTGATTTTCCACGATGGGAATTTTAATTACAGGTAAAGACCATGACTAATATTTTTGAATCACCATCATGGGAAGATGATATTCAGCTGATTGGCCGAACAGAGCGTGTGTCCGGAGGTCAGGATGGCGTCGCTAACCGCCCGATTAAACAACTGGCAAACCGCACCCGTTATTTGAAAGAAAAATATGACAATATTGACCTGTCGGGAAAAGTCGAGGCGGTTAAAACCTTTCTGGAAGGAGGGACGCTCACCTCTCCGAGAGAAGAAATATTGTACGGTAATTATAGGATGGTCTGGACAGGAGACTTTCCGAAAGTTGTCCCACCCGGCTCGACGCCGGAAATAACTGGTGGAACGGGAGCGGGAGGATGGGCTTACACCTCAGATGCAGCGTTGCGTCAGGGGATGGCTTCTCCTGACGGTACCCGATTGATGCATATGCCCGTTGCCGGTAGTGTGGGCGATGTTCTGGACTGGTATTCTCTTGATTCATTTGGCCTCGAAGATGGGGCTGATGTGACTGCCGCATTACTGGAAATTAGTGAGCTTCAGAAAAAATATGGCTTCACTCTGAAACAGCGTCAGAACAGAACGTTCAGGTTGAGTGGCAATAAAGATATTGTTTTTTATGGTAGCTGTAATTTCTCAGGTGTGAAATGGGTGCCCGAGAATTTCAGTGGCAAACTTGCTTTCACCCAGAAAAAAAACTCTGTGGTATATGATGCATCAACTGAAGCTGGCGCACTGTTATTGTCTAAAATCAACGGCACAGACTGGCGAAGCCGCGATGCGCAAAGTTCAAAACTGACCGGGCTGGTCAGTGATACCACGCTGGATAATCACTTTGTTATTTTTAAATCATCCTCCGTAGTCCTGTATTCAGGAAGGGGGAAAAATAAAACATGGATTGCCATGAGCCGGGTTTCCAAAAAAGGAAAACTAGACCGGGCGCTTAAGTATCCCATGCCCGCATCGGTGGATTCGGTTTATGCCTTGCCTGTCAGTGATGGCGAGTTGTTTATTTCGCCAGGCTGTTTCGATATGAGAAATCAGCCGCATACAATTAATCTGTTTTTTTATGATATCAGCCGGGCAACTATTGAAAACCCGACAGTTATCAACCGCCCCCTGACTGATAATGGCAGTGCCGTAGATTTGTCCATAGATGGCGGATATAAAGTTAGGTTCAGGAATGTCTATTCTCCCTGGCCTAATGATTCATACAATGCATCAGGCTCACGCATTTACAGTTACACCCTGAATTATAATAACGTCTCCGGGCTGCATATCAGTGACTCCGTTTCTCAGGGAGAAGGGTGGGGGGCGACTGCCGGGGAAAACTGCCAGGACGTGACATTTGATAATGTGGATT
>OGPE01002104.1_pt1 | contig 11838 bp, 9 predicted proteins | sample 1552881 | NCBI WGS metagenome assembly OGPE01 (sample SAMEA2580236, study PRJEB22360) | human gut metagenome | biome: human gut; feature: human-associated habitat; material: faeces | place: Denmark | collected 2008/2010 | reverse complement strand
TCAGATAAACAGTTTTATTTTTTTAACTGTCTACCTAAAAGGGAGCATACCATTTCATTCCCAGAGGGTGTCTCCTTTGCTGCGCAAATCAGGATTTAATTTAAAGCAAAATCTCCATCGAAGTAATTAATTTTCATTGCCTCGCGGACATCATTCAATGTCTCTGCTGCTTTCTTTTTAGCAACTTCAGAACCAGCCTGTAAGATATCATAAACATCTGGAATACGCTGTTCCCACATCTTTCTTCTCTCACGAATCGGTCCAAGTTCCGCTTCTAATACTTTGTTCAAGAACTTCTTCACCTTAACATCACCAAGTCCACCTCTCTGATAATGTTCTTTTAATTCATCAAGGTTCTGGTAATCCGGAAGAAATTCTGCGAAGTATTCATCTTTACAGAACGCATCTAAATAAATGAATACAGGATTACCTTCTACCTTACCTGGGTCCTGTACACGAAGATGGTTTGGATCGGTAAACATGGACATAACTTTTTTCTTTACTACATCTGCCTCATCAGAAAGATAAATACAGTTTCCAAGAGATTTACTCATCTTAGCCTTTCCATCAATACCAGGAAGACGAAGACAAGCTTTGTTAGATGGAAGAACAATCTGTGGATCTGTTAAAGTCTCACCGTAAACACTGTTAAACTTATGAACAATTTCCTTACACTGCTCAATCATCGGCATCTGGTCTTCTCCTACTGGAACTGTTGTTGCGCGGAACGCAGTGATATCTGCTGCCTGACTGATTGGATAACAGAAGAATCCTACAGGAATACTCGCCTCAAAGTTTCTCATTTTAATCTCAGACTTAACGGTTGGATTTCTCTGCACACGGGCAACTGTAACAAGGTTCATATAATAAAATGTAAGTTCCGTAAGTTCTGGAACCATTGACTGAATGAAAATGGTTGACTTTTCCGGGTCAATTCCACATGCTAAGTAGTCTAATGCTACCTGAATAATGTTCTGACGTACTTTTTCCGGATGCTCTGCATTATCAGTAAGTGCCTGTGCATCTGCAATCATAATATAAATCTCATCATAGTCTCCAGAGTTCTGTAATCTGACTCTCTCTGATAATGAACCTACATAGTGTCCTACATGAAGACGGCCCGTTGGACGGTCACCAGTTAAAATTACTTTTTTCATTCTTTATCTATTTCTCCTTAATATATTTTTCGCTTTTCCTACCAAGATATTATATAACCCAATTCAAAAAGCGTCAACCGTTCCGCCCTTTTTCTTTCATGTTTCTTTCGTTAAAGAAATGTGACTTTAAGACACTATTATCCATCAAGAAATCATCCTAAAATAAATAAAAGGAACAATTCCCACATAACCCCGAGGAAATGGAGCGTGGTATTATGAAAAAATCAAAAAATGTTACAAGGATAAAATGTAAAATGATATCGTTATGTTTAAGTTCGGTCATGATTATTTCAAGTTTTATATCAATAAATGTTATGGCTGACAGTTCTGACCAGATTATCAATTCACTGACAGATATTCCAGCAGTATTGGAAGATTGGGATACACCTGCATTAGGCAGTGGAAAAATTTATTATCGAAAAACATCTGCAAAGATTGGATCTGCAACACCTGCACAAAATTATCAGACGGCACTAAATACATCTTTTAAAGATAATCAATACCCCATAAATGGAGCAGACAGTTCTCTGGCAGATGACTGGCAGTATCTTGCAGCAACCATAGCAGAAAAATTATATCCTAATGATATATCGATACCGTATTTAAAAGCAGCTACAAAGTATGGAAATTCAATCAAGATTCCAAACCAGATTGGTTCATTATCCGACACGCACATAACAAGCTATAAAGGAACAGATAATAGTCTTTCAAATGCACAGTCACAGGCAATGAAGCAGATAAAAAAGACTTCCAGTGAATATGACGCAAAGGAAATCGAAGAATTGAAAAAGGACACAAAAACCTCCCCAGTGTATTTCCGAACTGCTATTCTGTCAGGAAAAGAAATGGGAATGTTTGATGCTTATGATGCATTAACCGTATACTTCCATAATTTTAAAATAACTCCTATTTACCCAATGCAACAGGGAACTTATAAACAAGAAATAAGTGATATTCAGGAAGACAGCCCGATTTACAGTTCAGGTTTTAGGAATGATACAGGAGTAGAAGTTTTCGGAAGCCAGACATTGACAAACTCTACAACTTATGGTGCTGTAAATACGGTGAGTGGATCAAAATCTTATGCTTATGAAAAATCTTCTTCCGTATCATATAGTAATGATCTTGGAGTATTTGGCAATATTGCAGCAAGTGTGGGATTTAGTACAACAGAAGCAATGGAGAAAGGATGGTCAGAAGAAAAAAGCGAAAGCAAAACATTAGACACATCAACACAGGCATCATTGAATCTTCCACCATATACCGCAACATCCATCAAACAACAGCAAAAAAAGCAAAAAGCAGTCACCTATTATAAATGTCCTGTATTAATCAGTTATGATGTAACCGTAGCCGTATATCACCAACTGATACAATCAGAATATTATAGTTCCATCATAGCCAGATTTCATGGAGATGATGCACGAAAATCGCTAAAGAACAGAGCAATTCTTAATCCAGCACATACCGATGCAAACGAAATCAACTGGGCAAATGTAAAATCTGATGATATTGCAAAGAAGACAATTAACCGCATCAGTCAAAATGTTCTTATGTGTTCCGCCGGAGGCTCTTATACCGAAACCCTGATAACAACAGAGAGTAAAATAGATGAGCTGATTGCAACAAGACCTCTTGCAAAAGTTGTGGCTGATCGAAATGAACAAAAGCTCAAAGAAAAAGAGAATTTTTCGCTAAATCAGATTAAATTAGAGGGACGGAATGAAAATGAATCTGTCTATTACGGATTTCAAGGAAAAAAAGGTACTTGGAAAATGACAGATGCAGATGGAAATACTATAGAAAATGAAAATATAATATTAAGTGGAACAAAAGGTAAGCAAAAAATCACCGTGCAAAAAGCAGGAACATATTATCTGACATATTTTATTGATGAAGATGAATATAACACTGCTGATCACAGAAACCAATATGCGGCAAATCTGACTGTCACAAGACCAACAGTTAAATTTATCGTAGAAAAAGTTTCACTAAACAATAACGCAGATACAAATAATCCACAGATTAATAATATCACAATCCGGGCAATCTCCAGCAAAATTGCGCCGGGTAAAAAAATCAAACTGACAACAAACCTGCCAAAAAGCAAAATAAAATGGATAACAAGCAACCCGAAACTTGCCACTGTAGACAAAAACGGAGTCGTAAAGATTAACAAAAAAGCAGCAGGCAAAAGGGTTAGCATCACGGCAATAGCAACTGATGGAAGCGGCAAAAAGAAAACATTTGCAATCCGTATCATGAAAGGTGAAGTTAAAAAAATCATCATTAAAGGAAAGAAGCGTGTCCCGGCGGGAAATACACTGAAATTAAAAGCTAAAGTTAAAGCAGGCAAAGGAGCCAATAAAAAACTTCTCTGGAAATCAAGCAACATAAAATATGCAACGGTTACATCAAGCGGTAAAGTAAAAACAAAGAAAGCAGGAAAGAAAAAGACCGTAAAGATTACAACCATGGCAACAGATGGAAGTAATAAAAAAGCAACAATCAAAATACAAATAAAATAAAGAGGCAGTTCCGTTTTTTTCCTGGGTTTCGCTCGCTAACAGCTCGAAAAATCAGGTGGAGAAGATTTGAAGAATAAGACAGAGGGGATTGAATATCCAGAAAATGAAATTCTGACTTTGCTCTAGCAGCCAAAAAACAGCTTCCAAAGAGAGATACTATTCTATATCTGTGACTCTATCTTCGCAGTGATAGAGTCACAGATATAGAATAGTATCTCTCTTTGGAAGTGCCTCCTTTGCCTGCGGCAAATCAAAAATTATCTTTTTGGTTTTGCCGTAATGCTTACCCAGTCTTTCATATGATTAATTTCAAGAATTTCAAAATTATTTGCCAGCATTGCTTCCTTTACAGCTTCTTCCATTGTGTTGATGATTCCGGAAGTGATAAAGATACCATCTTCTTTTAATAATGGAGTTACAATTCCAGAAAGTGGAATAATAACATCCGCAAGGATATTGGCAACTACTACATCGTAACGTTTTCCATTATTTTTCTCATAGAAACGGCATGCCTCGTCCTGATCAAGGATATTTACCTGCTGTACTTCTGCCTGGCCTGCAACACCATTGATTGCAAAGTTCTCATCTGTCGCACGAATCGCATTTGGATCAATATCTGTTGCCATCGCATGATGTGCGCCTAATTTTAATCCAATGATAGAAAGGATTCCGCTTCCTGTTCCAACATCAAGGAGTTCTGTATCTTTCTTGATATACTTTTTAAGCTGAGAAATACAAAGCTTTGTTGTCTCATGAGAACCGCTTCCAAATGCAGTACCCGGGTCAATCTCTACAACGATATCATCATCTTTTTTATCAGTAAGCGTCTCCCAGGTTGGCTTAATCACGATATTATCATCAAGACGGAATGGTTTAAAGAATACCTTCCAGTTATTAATCCAGTCCTCTTCTTCCGTTACGCCAAGCGTAATCTCGCCGCTTCCCACCGGCAAAAATGCTGATAACTCTTCAATCTTAGCCTTTACCTTCGCAATTACCGCCTGTAAATCTTCCTTTTCATCCACATAGCAGGAAATACGAGCCTTTCCATCATCTGGTGCGATTTCGTCTGGAAGAAGGTCTACATACATAATCTTTCTGTCTTCCTCAGATAACGGCACATGATCCTCAATCTCAACACCTTCCATTCCCATCTCGGAAAGTTCATAGCTTAACATATCTTCTGCTGCAGTTGTTGTTTCAATAGTGAGTTTATTCCACTTCATAAGCTTTCCTCCTACTTCTTAAAGAAACCTTTTTTCTTATGTTTTTCGTGCTTTTCGTGCGGAGCTTCTTCTTTCTTTTCGGAAGGGGCAACTTCTCCCATTGCTTCCTGGAATTTGCGGAGGGCTTCTTTCTGGGCTGCGTTCAGTTTTTCTGGAACCTGAACAACAAACTTGACGATATGTGTTCCACGGATGTTTTTATTTCTAAGGGTAGGAACACCTTTTCCTTTCAGACGGATGGTTGTATCTGTCTGTGTTCCTGGTTTTAAAGTGTACTCGTAAGGACCATCTACGGTGTCAATCTTAATCGTTCCACCAAGTGCTGCCTGTGCAAATGTAACCGGTTCTGTAGAGTAGATATCGTATTCCTGTCTCTGGAACTTCGGATGACGGGATACAGTTACGTTAACAAGTAAGTCTCCTCTTGGGCCGCCGTTGATACCTGGCTCACCTTTTTCACGGATTCTTACACTCTGGCCGTTGTCGATACCTGCTGGAATCGGCACTTTGATTCTCTTACGAACTTTGATGTATCCTGTACCAGAACAATCAGTACATTTATTACGGATAATCTGACCGCTTCCGTTACAGTCTGGACAAGTCTGGACGTTACGAACCGTTCCAAACATGGACTGCTGTGTGAATACAACCTGACCGGTTCCTTTACATTTTGGACAGGTTTCTGGACTTGTTCCTGGTTTTGCTCCGCTTCCGTTACAAGTCTTACATTCTTCTTTTAAAGTAATCTCTAATTCTTTTTCTACACCACGGATGGCATCATCAAATGTGATACGGACACCGGCACGAAGGTTTGCACCCTGTCTTGGACCATTTCTTCTGGCATCGCCGCCTCTTCTGCCACCGCCGAAGAAATCACCAAAAATATCTCCAAAGATATCTCCCATATCTCCGCCGAAATCGAATCCGCCAAAGCCGCCAGCTCCACCGCCGCCCTGTTCAAAGGCTGCGTGACCGAACTGGTCATATTTACTTTTCTTTTCCGGGTCACTAAGTACTTCATAAGCTTCGGCTGCTTCTTTAAACTTTTCCTCTGCCTCTTTATCTCCAGGATTCATATCTGGATGGTACTTCTTTGCAACCTTTCGATATGCACGCTTAATCTCCGCCTCTGACGCATTCTTATCTACGCCCAAGACTTCATAATAATCTCTTTTTTCTGCCATTTTTTCCTCCAGCCTGATGTACTCTATCATTCATAAAACAAAAGTACTACGAATGATACAATATACCAGGGACTTCCTAATAAACAAATTTCCCCTTTCTCCCCCACCTGCTAAAGGTGAGGGTAAGAAAGAGGAATATTTAGATTTTAAACAGTGTCAATAAACACGCTTTATTAGTCTACACTTCTTTGTAGTCTGCGTCAACTACATCATCTGAATTATAAGTTGCATTTGGATCAGCACCGGCACCAGCCTGTGGTCCAGGACCTGCCTGACCTGCTGCTCCGCCAGCCTGCTCATACATCTTAGCAAATAAGGACTGTGCATCTTTCATTAACTGCTCTTTACCTTCGTTAAGAGCTGCTACATCTGCTTCAGAAATGTTATCTGGAGTTGTACGGTCAAGGACTTCTTTTAATTTAGCGATGTCTGCCTCAACAGTAGCTTTTTCAGAAGCATCAATCTTATCTCCTGCTTCTTCCATAGCTTTCTCTGTCTGGAATACCATGTTGTCTGCATCGTTTCTTGCATCAATGCCTTCTTTTCTCTTCTTATCCTGAGCTTCGTATTCTGCAGCTTCTTTTACAGCTTTATCAATATCTTCATCAGACATATTAGATCCTGCTGTAATTGTGATGTGCTGTTCTTTTCCTGTTCCTAAGTCTTTTGCAGATACATTTACAATACCGTTTGCATCAATATCGAATGTTACTTCAATCTGAGGTACACCTCTTCTTGCTGGTGGGATACCATCTAAGCGGAACTGTCCAAGAGTCTTGTTATCTCTTGCGAACTGTCTCTCACCCTGTACAACGTGGATATCAACGGCTGTCTGATTATCCTCTGCTGTGGAGAAGATCTGGCTCTTCTTTGTAGGGATTGTTGTGTTACGCTCGATTAACTTCGTAGCAACACCACCCATTGTTTCGATAGATAAGGATAATGGAGTTACATCAAGAAGGAGGATGTCACCGGCACCTGCATCACCTGCTAACTTACCACCCTGGATAGAAGCACCGATTGCTACACATTCATCTGGGTTGATTCCCTTGAATGGCTCTTTACCTGTTAACTGTTTTACTTTATCCTGTACAGCAGGGATTCTTGTAGAACCACCAACTAATAATACTTTACTTAACTCAGAAGCGTTAAGACCTGCATCGTTTAATGCTTTAGAAACAGGTGTTGCTGTTCTTTCTACTAAATGAGCTGTTAATTCGTTGAATTTCGCTCTTGTTAAGTTCATTTCAAAATGTTTTGGTCCCTCAGCAGTTGCTGTGATGAAAGGAAGATTGATGTTTGTTGTTGTAGAGGAAGAAAGCTCTTTCTTTGCTTTTTCAGCAGCTTCTTTAAATCTCTGCATTGCCATCTTATCTGTAGATAAATCTACACCTTCTTTTGCTTTGAAATCATCTAACATATACTGTGTGATTACGTTATCGAAATCATCTCCACCTAAACGGTTATCTCCGGCTGTGGATAATACTTCGATGACACCGTCACCAATCTCGATGATAGATACATCAAATGTACCACCACCTAAGTCATATACCATGATTCTCTGCTCATTCTCGTTATCAAGACCATAGGAAAGAGCTGCTGCTGTAGGCTCATTAATGATACGCTTTACATCAAGACCTGCAATCTTACCAGCATCTTTTGTTGCCTGTCTCTGAGCATCGTTGAAGTATGCTGGAACAGTGATAACTGCTTCTGTTACTTTCTCACCTAAGTAGTTCTCTGCATCAGATTTTAACTTCTGTAAAATCATTGCGGAAATCTCCTGTGGAGAATACTTTTTATCATCAATTGTTACTTTATAATCTGTACCCATTTCACGTTTGATTGATGAAATAGTCTTGTCAGCATTTGTTACTGCCTGACGCTTTGCCGGCTCACCGACAACTCTTTCACCAGTCTTTGTGAAAGCTACTACGGAAGGAGTTGTTCTCATTCCTTCTGCATTTGTGATAACAACAGGTTTTCCACCTTCCATTACTGCTACACATGAGTTTGTTGTACCTAAATCAATACCGATTATTTTACCCATAATTATTTCCTCCTGTATTCTGTCAAATTCGTATATCTAAAATATGACTAATTAACTACTTTTACCATGCTGTGACGAAGAACTCCATCTTTGTACATATATCCTTTCTGGAATTCTTCGGATACAAGGTTCTCACCCATCTCTTCATTCTCTTCATGCATTACTGCATTATGAAAATCCGGATTAAATTCCTTTCCTACAGCATCCATCGGTTTTACACCGATTTCTTCAAGTACGGTAATCATCTGCTGATAAATTTTGATAAATCCCTGAGCAAATGCCCCTTCCTTCTCTTCTTCTGAAAGAGCATCCAAACCTCTTTCAAAATTATCAACAACCGGAAGTAACTTTGCAAGAACCTCTTTCGCTCCTACATCATACATATGGCTCTGCTCTTTTGCATTTCTCTTTCTGGCATTCTCAAATTCTGCCATCAGACGCTGATATTTATCTGTCATCTCTGCTGCTTTTTCTTCACTCTTTTTTAATTCGATTTCAAGAGCGGCTGCAGACTTCTTTTTCTTTTTCGTCTTGGTTTCTTTTGTTTCTTGAGTTTCCGTTCCTTCCTCCGTCGTTGTTTCTTCTGGAGTCTCTCCCTTCGCCTCTTCTACGATACTTTCGTCGGATACTTTCTTTTCTTCTTCCACTTAAGTACCACCTTTCTATGATTTATTATTAAAAATCTCATCTAAATCATCGGTTAGATTTCTGAGAGTATTTACAACCTTTCGGTAATCCATTCGTTTGGGACCGATAATTCCGACCGTTCCTGTTCCGCCTTCCTTCAATTCGTAAGTGGCAGTTACGATACTGCAATCCCTTAAAGACTGTACCTGCGTCTCATTACCAATGTAAACCTGTATACCATGCTTCTCTTCCTGATTCACCGTATCATCGACAAGCTTTACAAGCTGCTTCTTCTCAACTAATGTGTCAAGAAGTGCTGTCGTATGCTCTGGATTGGAAAGTTCAGGATACTTGAGCATATTGGTTGCTCCGCTGGTATAAATCTCTAAATTATCTGCTTCGTGAATTGCCTCTACAATCCCATTAAAAACTCCTTCTAAAATGTCTGCATGCATTCCTGCCTGCACCTTCATCGTGTGAACTAACTCAATGTTAATATCATTCAGTGTTAGTCCCTGAAGGAAAGAGTTCAACAAAATGTTAAGTTTTAGAATCTCGTCATTGCCAAGAGGTTCATCCATATTCATGAGCACGTTCTTAACCGTATCATTGCCAACCACGATAACGACCAGAAGTCTTTGTGAATCCACCATAGAAAGTTGAATAAACTTAAGCTTTGACTCCTTAATCTGTGGTGCGGAAATCAATGTGGCATAGTTCGTATTCGCTGCAAGAACATCTGCGACATTCTTAAGAACCTCCTCCATGCGATCCATCTTATTAATCAAATCCTGATGTTCCTTCTCCTTCTCGGTCTCCCGTGTTCGAATTTCATCATTCTCTTCCATAAGACAGTTTACATAGTAACGATAGCCTAAATCTGAAGGAATCCTTCCGGCAGAAGTATGTGGCTGGAGGATATAACCAAGCTCTTCAAGATCCGCCATCTCATTACGAATCGTTGCTGAACTTAAATGTAAATCAGAATCTTTGGCAATCGTTCTGCTTCCGACCGGATCTCCAGTCTCTAAGTAAGTAGATATAATTGCTTTTAAAATTTTCATCTTACGTTCATCCAGTTCCATCTCTTACTCCCTTCCTTCTTAGTTATTAGCACTCATCAATATCGAGTGCTAATATCTACATTCATTAAGTTATCACTATCTTCAATCCTTGTCAAGTATATTTTAAAATTTTTCCTGAACTTTTTTTTACAGAGCGTACAGATTGCCAGAATGATTTTTCAAACACTTTCTAAATTCCTTTACAGCATAAAATCACAGAAAATGTAATCACTCACATCAATCCCTGCATCCGTAAGACGAAGCATTTTCCCATCAGCCGTCCATTCCAATAAATCCATTTCTTCATATTTAGCAATAACTTTTCCATATATATCTTTAAGACCCACCCTAAAGCGCTCTTTAAACTCTCTCTCTGAAATTCCTGCTCTTTTTCTCAGTCCCAGAAACATAAACTCTTCTATCTCATCTTTTTCGCTTAACACAGTATAATCTTCCCGCATCATAAATGGAACATACGGCTTTTTCTGATATTTTTCTAAATTCTTCTCATTAGAAAAACGAGTCCCTTCAAAATAAGAAGAAGCACCAAGTCCAAATCCAAGATACGGTATTCCACTCCAATATCCAAGATTATGAATACATTCTTTTCCCTTTCTCGCATAATTTGAAATCTCATACCGCTCGTAGCCATTCTCTGCTAAAACCTCTTTCGTGAGCTGATACATTTCCCTGTCTGTCTCTTCATCAGGAATCTTCTTCTGGATCTCCTCCGATTCACCAAACGGTGTTCCTTCCTCCAAAATAAGACTGTAGGCAGAAATATGTTCCGGCAAAAGTTCTGCAACAGTTTCCAGATTATGCTTCCAGCTCTCGCAGGTCTGTCCCGGTATCGCAAACATCAGATCCACATTGATATTGTCAAATCCTGCTTCCCGCGCCCACTGACAACTCTGGAGAAATTCTTCATAGGTGTGGATCCTGCCAAGCATATCAAGTTCCTGCTGTACCGTGGACTGAAGTCCGAGACTGATTCTGTTGATACTGGCTTTACGGAAGAGCTTCATCTGCTCCCGACTGACTGTCCCCGGGTTCGCCTCCATTGTGATCTCCGCATCTTCGCTAAGAGCAAATGCCTGTCTTATCTCATCCATGATCCGGCAAAGCTGCTCCCCACTGAGCACAGATGGCGTTCCGCCGCCGATAAATACGGAGACAACCTCATATGATTCTTTCTGTGAGATGCTCCTGATCTCCCGGCACAGTGCATCTACATAGTTGTCCCGTGTCCTCTGGTCTGACGGCCCAGAAAGGAAATCACAGTACTGGCATTTACGGATGCAAAACGGAATGTGCACATATAATTCCAGTGGTGTCTTAGTATTCCTCACTGTAAGCATCCTCACTGTCATCATATTCAGAATCATCCTGACTACTGTCGTCCTCTGAATATTCCTGGCTGTCTCCGCTGTCAGAAGAATCTCCTTCTGTATCTGAAGATGTGTTTGCATCCGCAGATGTACTATTTGCAGAATTCGCGACATCTGCTGCTGACGTACTGTCTGACACAACCGCTGCACCACTTGTGGTATTAGCCGATGTAGAACCGGCATTTTCATCAAGATAGCTGTTCACCATCGTTACACCTCCGCTTGAAACAACCGCAGCGGAATTTACCTGCTCCGGTGCAGTTGTCGGTGTCGGCTCTGGTGTAATGCTGATCTTGATAACTTCTTCCGTTTCAGGGTCAACTGCCTTCTTCTTACCGCATCCACAGCCCGCCAGAAGTGTACACATCAGAAGGACTGCTCCTGTCAGTAATAAACGTGATCTTATTTTTCTCATTCTCTGTTATCCTCCGATCTCCGGATGATCATTCATTGTTACTGTTTACCCCAGTTACAATAATTATTTATCATCCAGTTTCAGAACACTCATAAACGCTTTCTGTGGAATCTCTACGTTTCCTACCTGGCGCATACGCTTCTTACCTTCCTTTTGTTTCTCCAGAAGTTTCTTCTTACGGGAAATATCACCACCGTAA
>OGPE01002096.1_pt1 | contig 11860 bp, 13 predicted proteins | sample 1552881 | NCBI WGS metagenome assembly OGPE01 (sample SAMEA2580236, study PRJEB22360) | human gut metagenome | biome: human gut; feature: human-associated habitat; material: faeces | place: Denmark | collected 2008/2010 | reverse complement strand
TGTAAAGGAACTGGTAGATTTGGATGAACATGGATATATCAAAGCCGGCGAGGATGGAAGAACCGGTGTGTCGGGTATCTACGCAGCGGGAGATATCAGAACAAAGGAATTGCGCCAGATTATAACGGCAGCTGCAGACGGGGCAAACTGTGTGAATTCTGCGCAGCAGGATCTGTATAAAAGATAACAGAAGCGGAAATGAATATGGAAATCACCATGAGTATGTCCTATGTGAAAATACTGCTGAGAAACCTGTGAAAACAGCGATAAAAAGGGGCTTTTGTTAAAAAGTACTAAGTTGTGTCTGAAATTCACACAATTAAGGTGGATAGTGAAAAAGTTATACTCCGGTTATCCACATAGGAAAATACTGGAAATGCCGTAAAATCAAGTTATACACAAAGTTATCCACTTTATCCACATTTTTTCATGTGGACAACCGTGATTTACATAACGAAAAAGGAAACAAATGTTTTGTGAATAAGTGATAAATCGATGTTTCGACAAAAAGAGTGTGGAAAAACTATTGACTTTTTTATAGTCAAATAGTAAAAAAAAATGCAGTGAATTTTCAAACAATTTGCGGGAATTTAAAAAAAGAAGCCAGGGTTCAGCACCCGGCTCCTTTCATTCTCTTGATCACTTTCAGTCTCGTAAATTCCTCTCTCTCCTTCTCCTCTAACGCATTACTGATATCCTTTGTCAGCTGCTCGTAATGAGGAATCGTGATATTCTTCAGCGCGTTTGCCCGCTTCTGCGTCTTTTTGATATTCGCTGCCAGCCGGTACGCTGCATTTTCCACCATGGAAAGTCGGATCGTCAGTTCCTTCACCTTTTCAAACGCCTGCTTAGCCGCATCCAGAGACTCCTTCGTACTGTAAAACGCATACGTCGGGGCATCCCCGGAAGGTTCCGATTCCACCAACGGAATCTCCGTACCCATGATACTTCTGGTCTTGATACGGATCGAATCCTCAATGGGAACTGTATAAGAAATCGTCTGTACGGTATTAATACCGATTTCCATATTTGCCCTCTGCAACGCCCCATACGCCTCACGGAAGGTCACATCGATCTGCGACTGGATACCCTTCGCCTCATCGATCAGGTTCATCATTTCACGGATCAGAATATTTCGCTTCTTATCCATCAGGTCAAATCCCTGGAGAGAAAGAGCCAGAGAATTCTTGGCAAGGATCAGATTTCCCTTGGTAGGGAAGGTATTTGGATCCATAAAATCCCCCCTTTTATTCCATCATAGACTGTGCGTCAGAGACAGCCTGTTCCACAAGGTCAATATCGGTTGGCTGATAGTACTGATTCAGAACTTTGGTATCGATACGGTCAAGCTCCTCTTTCGGAAGCAGGCCAAGCAGCTTCCAGCCGATATCCAGTGTTTCGGTGATCGTACGGTTTTCCATCGGACCCTGGCCGACAAACTCACGCTCAAAGGCATTACCGAAGATCAGATACTTTTTATCCAGCGGAGAAAGCTCATCTTCACCGATAACGGAAGCCAGTGCTCTGGCATCTCCTACTTTTGCGTAGCAGGAAAACAGCTGGTTTGCCACATCCTGATGGTCTTCTCTGGTATATCCCTTACCGATACCATCCTTCATCAGACGGGACAGAGATGGCAGTACGTTGATCGGTGGATAGATCGCCTGTCCGTGAAGCTGTCGGTCCAGAACGATCTGACCTTCGGTGATATACCCGGTCAGGTCAGGAATCGGGTGGGTGATATCGTCGTTTGGCATGGTCAGGATCGGAATCTGCGTAACCGATCCGGTGCCGCCCTGTACGATACCGGCACGCTCATAAAGGGTGGCCAGTTCACTGTAGAGGTAACCCGGATAACCTTTACGGGAAGGAATCTCACCCTTGGAGGAAGATACCTCTCGCATCGCCTCACAGAAAGAAGTGATATCGGTGAGGATGACCAGAATATGCATACCTTTTTCAAAAGCCAGATATTCGGCGGCGGTCAGTGCCACTTTCGGAGTGATCAGTCGCTCAACGACCGGATCATTTGCCAGGTTCAGATACATGACTACGTGGTCAGAAACACCGCTTTCCTCGAAGGTACGGCGGAAGAACTCAGCCACGTCATATTTGACACCCATCGCCGCAAAAACGATGGCGAATTTTTCATCGGTATTGTCACCAAGAGAAGCCTGCTGTACGATCTGTGCGGCAAGCTGGTCATGGGGAAGACCGTTTCCGGAGAAAATCGGAAGCTTCTGTCCGCGGATCAGGGTTGTCAGACCGTCGATGGCGGAGATGCCGGTACGGATATAGTTACGCGGATATTCACGGGTGACCGGATTTAATGGCAGACCGTTGATATTTGCTTTGGTGTCTGCCACGATCGGTCCCAGACCGTCGATCGGGTTGCCGATACCGTCGAAGGTACGTCCCAGGATCTTCTCGGAAAGACCGATTTCCATGGGATGCCCGGTCAGACGGGTGTGGGTGTTGTCGAGAGACATATTGTCGGATCCCTCAAAAACCTGGATCACAGCTTTGTCTTCGTAGACTTCTACGATCCGTCCCAGTTTCTTTTCTTTTCCATCGATGGTAAATTCTACGATTTCCTCATATGCTGCATTTTTTATTCCCTCCAGAACTACCAGAGGACCATTGATTTCACTTAAGCCAAGATATTCAATTGCCATATTTCCATCCTCCTTATCCGTTCTTTTCCAGTACTTTATCGTAGAAGATATCAACAGCTTTTTTATAATCGTCAAACATTTCCGGTTTGTCGTTTGGCACATCGTATTTGATGGCGATGATCTTTTCGAAAATATTGTCCTCTTTCAGGACAGACATAGGCATACCCATGGTTACCAGGGCTTTTGCTTTTTTATACAGATATAAAATGATTTCCATCATCTTATACTGTTTTTCCAGCGGGACACAGGTGTCATCTGCGTGGAATGCGTTCTGCTGTAAGAATCCCAGACGGATCACACGGGCGATCTCGAGGATCAGTTTCTGGTCATCCGGAAGAACGTCACTGCCGATCAGTTTTACGATTTCCATCAGGCTGCTTTCCGTGTTAAGAAGAGCCATGATCTGGTTTCTGAGATCGATAAAGTTTTTATTTACATGGGTCTGATACCATGGTGCCAGATCGTTCAGATATTCGCTGTAGCTGGTCAGCCAGTGGATCGCCGGGAAATGTCGTGCATAAGCCAGCGACTTGTCCAGTCCCCAGAAGCAGCGGACAAAACGTTTGGTATTCATCGTGACCGGTTCGGAGAAATCACCGCCCTGCGGGGATACAGCCCCGATGATCGATACGCTTCCTTCGGTTCCGTTAAGATTTTCCATCATGCCTGCTCTTTCATAGAAGGCAGACAGACGGGAAGCCAGATAAGCCGGGAAACCTTCCTCTGCCGGCATCTCTTCCAGACGGCCGGAGAGTTCACGGAGGGCTTCTGCCCAACGGGAGGTAGAGTCTGCCATAATAGCCACATCGTAACCCATATCACGGTAATATTCCGCCAGCGTCAGACCGGTGTAGATGGAAGCCTCACGGGCAGCCACCGGCATGTTGGAGGTATTCGCGATCAGGGCCGTACGATTCATCAGGGGATGCCCGGTTTTCGGATCCACCAGTTCCCCGAACTCTTCGAGTACCTGTGTCATCTCGTTCCCACGCTCGCCGCAGCCAATATAGATGATGATATCCGCATCGGACCACTTGGCGATCTGGTGCTGCGTCATGGTTTTTCCGGTACCGAAACCACCCGGGACAGCGGCAGTACCGCCTTTTGCGATCGGGAACATGGTATCCAGGATACGCTGACCGGTGATCAGTGGCTTGGATGCCGGGAAACGTCTTTTGGTCGGACGGGGAACACGGATCGGCCATTTCTGGCACAGGGAGAGTTCCTTTGTGGTTCCGTCGGCAAGTTCCAGTGTGACGATCGGATCCACGATCGTGTAAGCACCATCAGGTGCTGCTTTGATAACGGTTCCCTCCACATCCGGAGGAACCATGGATCGATGAAGGATACTTGCGGTTTCCTGGGTTTCCGCGATGACGGTTCCTCCGGTTACATGATCGCCCTCGGATACTGTCACATGAACATTCCATTTTTTGGAGGTATCCAGAGAATCGACGCTGACACCACGGGTGATATATTTGCCGGAGCGGGCAGCAATCTCACTTAGCGGACGCTCGATACCGTCGAAAATATTGTTCAGGATTCCAGGTCCCAGTGTTACGGAGATGGCATCACCGGTTCCCACAACTTCCGCGCCGGGTTTCAGACCGGTGGTCTCCTCGAAGACCTGTACAGTGGTGGCTTTCTTTGACAGGGAGATGACTTCCCCTACCAGATGCTCCTCACCCACATGTACCATCTCAGACATACGAAGACCAGTATTTCCCTTCAGGTAAATAACTGGTCCGTTGATTCCATAAATGATTCCTTTTTTATTCATCTGTCATACCTCCGGCAAAGACAAATTCTTCTTTTGCTTCCCTGAGTAAAGTAGCAAATGAGTTGTCTATCAATATATTTTTGGAGCGGATCACGGCGCGCATACCGCCCATGAAAGCTTCTCTGGATACTACCGGGGCAAAGCCGAAGCGTGCGGCAAGTTCCGGGATCCGGTTCTGGTCTGCGGGATCAAGATAAACCACAAGGGCATCTTCTCCGGCAAAGTCGCAGGCTTCCTGGATCCGTTGGGAGAGATATTCCAGATATTCCGGTGTGGAGCGAAACTGTGCAAGACGCTCCGCCACATCGTGAAACAGCTGCTGCTTGATCTCTTCGGTCTTATCGGAAAGAAGACGGCGGTATTCCAGCTGTCTGGCAGAGACGGTTTTGTTGATCTCGCGTTTGAGATTGTCGGTTTCCGCCTGAATATGAGACTGAATCTGCCGTTCTTTGGTCTCTTTATGTTCCTGGAAAATCTTATCCAGGGCTTCCTGATGCTGTGTCTGCACCTGCTGTGCCTCCTGCATGGCACTGTCGATGGAGGCTGTATAAAAATGCTGTAATTTTTCTTCGATAGTCAATGTATTCACCCTCTTTGATTTATAGTTACAGTTTTAGTCCAATGGCTTCGTTGACATAAGAGGTGATAAAATCCGGTTTCCGGCCGGTACCGTGACGGTCGGGGATCTCCACGATCAGAGGTACCTTGTGATGGAGTTTCACCTCATCCACAATTTCCGGGAATTCTCTGCCGAACTTTTCTGTGAGCAGAAGAATCCCGATTTCTTTATCGGCCAGAGCCGTTTCCAGAGCGGGGCGCAGTTCTTCTCTCTCGTGCACCACCACACCGTCCACCCCGGCGAGCCGCATGCCCGTCTGGGTGTCGATGTTGTCACTGATCAGATACATTTTCATAAAGCAAAACCTCTTTGTAAGGATTAAAGTTTACCTAAGATCATGAAGGAAATGATCAGACCATACAGAGCAATACCTTCTGCCATGGCTACGAAGATCATGGATTTACCGAACAGGGAACCGTCTTCGCTGATAGCACCCAGGGCTGCACTTGCAGAACTTGCTACGGCGATACCGGAACCGATGCCGGACAGGCCGGTTACGAGAGCGGCACCGAGATAACCAAGACCGGTTGCAAGACCACTTCCGGCTGCGTCAGTAGCAGCCTGTACGTTCTGCGCACCGGCGAACATGGCGATGGTTCCTACAAGGAGTGTGCCAAAGAAGAAGAAACAGTTGACTGCCAGAGACTTTTTGTAACGTTTTTTGTTTCTCTCACCCAGAAGAAATGCGCCTCCCGGGATGATGATGCTGAGAATCAGTGCTGCGGCGGTAAGAATTTCGATAATAGTTGACATAATAATATCCTCCTGCTTATTTATTTTTGGATTTTTTTAAAAATGGCTGAAAAGCTCTTCCGTTTCCTTTATAGAAACGGCTGAACATCTCATAATATTCCAGACGGAGAACCTGGATAGCTACGATCAGGCCTTCCATCGCGGTAACGAAAATATTGCCGAGGATCACGACGATCCAGTTCGGGCTTCCGGCTTCTGCACCGGCAAGCATCAGTACGACTTCCATCATAGCGGCATGGCTGACGGCGAAAGCGCCGATACGGACGAAAGAAAGGGTGTTGGACAGATAACTTAACATGACTTCGAAGAGTTCAAAAAAGCTCTGTACAAAATACATGCCCTTGCTTCCTTCGATGACGGGACTTTCTTTTTTCACCATTCTTGCCAGAGGCTCCTTCAGCATAATGATCACTAACGGAATACCGAACATCACGCCGAGAACCGCACCTGCGGGAAGGGTGTGACCTGTCATAAACAGGAAGATCACAGCGACCAGGGAACCGTAGAACACCAGTCCTGCCACAGCATTCTGGTCGAACCAGATGCCTTCTACATCTTTCATGCGAACGGCATTAATAATATGGAAGATCATTGTAATCAGGATCAGGAACATACCGAAAGCGATTGCAACGACAAATACCGTATTTAACGTACCAAGGAACGGCAGATTGGACATCGCCTCCACCGGACGCAGCCAGAGCGCGGGGATCACATCTTCAAAACCGAAGATGCTGCCGAACATCAGACCGAAGAAAGTGGAGAAAATACCCGCGGTACCGATAATGGCTGGCAGATCCAACTTCTTAAACTTATATAGAAGAAATCCGCCGATCACCAGGCAGGCTCCCTGACCGGCATCACCGAACATCGCACCGAAGATAAACATATAGGTCAGTGCCACGAAGATCGTAGGATCCATCTCGTGATAGGACGGCAGACCGTACATTTTCACAAACATCTCAAAGGGACGGAAGATCTTCGGATTCTTTAACTTGGTCGGCGGTTCGCCGTGTGCTGTGGAATACGGATCTGTCTCTACGAAACAGTAGAGATTCTGATCATCCGCGATTTCTTTCTGAAAAGCTGTGGCATCTGTGACAGACATCCAGCCGCACAGGATATAAAAGACTTCCCGGTTATCCTCTTTGGTGCAGGCGGCAAGCCGACGGACATCAAAGTTGCGGGACTGACTTTCCAGTTTCCGTGTGGCTGCATAGAGCTTTTCACCCTGCTTTTGCAGCAGTTCGGCAATGGTATCCTGCAGTTTTGCCAGCTCTTTTTCTGTCTGTTGCAACTGTCCGGCTAACTGTGCCTGTACCTGAGACGGAATGCCGTAAAGCTTTTCGGGAACATCCAGCTGTTCAAAATGCATAGATGCGTAGACTGCATCGATCCGGTCAGTTACTTTGGTCGGGCAGAAATAAAAGCCCCAGATATACCGGTCATTTTTCTGGCAGGGGTAAAAGAGCGTCTCTTCACTGCCATACACATATGTTTCAAACTTGTTGTAATATTCCCTGCTGATACGACCAAAGCGGCAGGTCATATAGCGGAACTGCAGAAAACGGGAAATATCAAAGTCAAGTGAGAGGAAGGGTTCCAGCTGTGTCAGGAGTTCTTCCAGTTCTTTTTTCTGATCTTCCAGTTCTTTTTTCTGTTCGTTGATTCGGGTCAGCTGTTGATCGAAGGATTCGATCAATGCGACCGCTTCATCCAGTGTCATGGTGAGATTCGTCTGGATGTTTCCGGAGTCCAAAAGCTTTTCATATTCCAGTGCTTTTGCCAGAAGTCCTTTGTAGGGATTGATCTGCAGATAAGGAGTCAGTGTTTTTAACGTCTGCAGCTGTGCAAGAGCATTTTCCAGATGGATCTCGTATCGGGAAAGATACTGATCCACCACCCGGTCAATATCGGCTTTTGGTCCGGTGATGCTTACAAATTGCATTTTTTCAATCATAGTTACATCCCCCGGTGTTTTTTGGCTTACGATTTCGAGATATAGCGCATGGTGTCTTCCGGCGGGATACTGTAACGAATACATTCGAGTACCGTTGTCAGCCGGTCGATCTCATGTTCTTTGTGATAGAGGTAGCAGTAGATCGTGGATACAGAATAAGGATCCGCTTTGCTTTCTCCGGAAAGGACATGCTTCATGATGCTGCTGTACATCTCTTCAAGCGTATGTGAGTTCAGTTTTTCGTAACGTCGTCCATAGTAGGTCCGGTCAAGAAGCGATTCGAAAGCTGTCATCGTCTCAGCTTCTACCAGAGCGGCGATATCTTTCTTATGCAGCTTGTAATTCACAGGAATCAGCAGTGCATAGATATCGGCAGCGGTCATATGGTAATACTGTTTGGAACGGTAGATCCACTGAAGATTCAGCAGATCAAATTTGTTCCCGTAGGCTTTGGTGATCTCTTCCAGGTTCTTTTTGGAGAGAATCTTGTCTTTTGTCTTCCATATGGCAGAAAAATAAGAAAGATCCAGTGCCATCTCGTAGTCAAAAAGCGTTGGTGTTTCCAGAACGACCAGTGCGGCCAGCGGCTGGTAGTAACTGGTTCCCCGCAGATGACTGACAAATTCTTCAATGGACCGGGACGCGGTCAGCAGATTGATATCCAGCTGTGAGTGCTTATCGAAGAAAGGTTTGAATAAAGAAAGATCCAGATTTACATCTCTGTGGTCAAAGATTTTATTCAGACATTCTTTCATGATGGACACTTCGTATCGTCCGAAATAAAGATTGAGGAATTTGCGCTGCTCCATGTTGGAAAATTGATAAATCTTGGTAAAATCGCGATAAATCGAATTCACCAGAAGCTGTTCAATCTTTCCACGGTGCAGAGCCTCTTCTGAGAGAGAGTCCAGGATCGCTTCATAAGCGGGCTGCTGTTTCAGATAGGTAACTGCCTGGGGAACGCTTTTGAGTTCTGCCAGTTCCCGGTACTGATCGTCAGTCAGCAGTCTGCTCTGCATGGCTCGGATCTTCGTGGTCAGACCACTGTAAGATAATAATGATCCCATATACTTCACATCCTGATTATTTTGTGGTAAATCTTGTCACATAATGCATCTTTATGTTCCTTATAATAAGCATCCATATGCTTAAGGGAACGTTCGGTGGAGGTTTTCAGGTGTTCCAGTTCCCGATCCGCCTGTTCCTGCAAAGTGCGTTTGGCAGCTTCCAGTGCTCTGGCAGCCTGAGCATCCGTATCGTTATCATAAGTAGAGGTACGTTCCTCGGCCGCGTTGTCCTGACGTCGGGTTTCTTCGACAGCAGATTCCATAATACGGGAAGCGGCTGTCTCGATTTCAGACAATTTGTCGATTACAGATTCCATTTTTCCCTACTCCTTTGTTTAAAATTTATCATTATCATACACCTATTCAATCAAAAAGTAAATCAGAACTGTCTATATGTATACAAATTATTGGAAATGTATAACAAATTTATTCATATTCATAATGAAAAATAGTACTTTCCAAGTATGCCTCTTTTATAGTAGAATAAAGCGCGACATAGCTGTTTTACACAAGAAAATACCTGGAGGGAAATATATGAGGTTAAGGAATATACGCGGCTCTAAAGAGACGATTGCAGCCAGCGATTATGTGGTACAGGAACCGGAGACATACAAGGGAACATGGGGGCAGCTTTTTGGCAATGAGCAGCCGGTACAGATTGAAGTGGGAATGGGAAAGGGACGTTTTATCATGGATATGGCGCGCCTGCATCCGGACCGTAATTTTGTGGGGATCGAGATGTATGACAGTGTACTGCTCCGTGCGGTGCAGAAGAGAGAACAGCTCGAAGAAGATCTGCCAAACCTGTATTTTATCCGTATGGATGCACGAAATCTGCCGGATGTCTTTGAGAAAGGAGAAGTGGATAAGATCTATCTGAATTTTTCGGATCCATGGCCGAAGGAGCGTCATGCAAAACGCCGTCTGACTTCCTGCCAGTTTTTGGAGCGTTACGACAAGATCCTGGCACCGGAGGGAACGGTAGAGTTCAAGACCGATAACCGCCCACTGTTTGAGTTCTCACTGGAAGAAGTGAAAGAAGCAGGCTGGGTTCTGGACGCTTCGACTTTTGATCTTCATCATGATGCAAAGCTGATGGAAGGAAATGTAATGACCGAATACGAAGAAAAATTCTCCCGGGCAGGAAACCCGATCCATAAAATGATCATTCACCGATAAGAAGAGAAAATAATCCGGCGCAGCGGAATAACCCGCTGTGGACCGGATTCTTTCTCGTTCATATCATATTATAACAACAGAACTTTGAAGGATCCGTGAGAAGATGGGAAAAAAATGCTGTTGCCGCAACCGCTTCTACGACTGGAGCTACAACAACCCCAGGATCGACCGCAAACTGACTGATCTGCACAAACGTTTGTCAGAACTGGACGATATCCTGTGTGCGAGAAAGAAAAGTGAAAAAAAACGAAAAAAATTGTAAAAAAAGACTTGCATTTTTCTATACGGATGATATAATAATTCTTGCGTTACAGATACAAGCGCCTTTAGCTCAGCTGGTAGAGCAGTAGACTCTTAATCTATTTGTCCAGGGTTCGAATCCCTGAAGGCGCACTTAAAGCACTGTTTTCGATGACATGGAGCATCGGGGACGGTGCTTTTTTTCGTGCAGTTTGCACAAAAGAGAAGTCACACTTGTTGACCGTAATTTGTGTTGAGTTCAGGAATCAAAAATTGGCTGTGCTTTTTTCTCCGGTGTACGCCTTTGGACTTGTTAGAATGATTCGGGTGTGTTATATTAGACATAGAACTCTAAAATCAAGTCGAACGTATGCGAGACTTGGCATGCGATTCTGGTCAGCTTGGCTGGCATTTGATGTGCCATATTGCAAGTCAAACATAAAAAACGCACCCGTAGTGCTCTTGAAAAGCATTTCGGGTGCGTTTTTCTTTTACGATATTGAATTTCAATCTCTTCTTACAGATCGATCATATTGATATCTGCTTTTTTCTTTGTTTTCTTCGGTGCAGGCTGTGCTGCATTGCCTGTTGGCTGCGGTGTATGTTTCACCTGTGCCTCCTGTGGCTGTGCACCGGATGGATCATCCTGCATTTCTGCCATCAGGAAAGACTGCCTGCTTCTGCTGACGCTTTTTCTCTCTGCGGCTTTTCCGGTCTGCTTTTACCGGCCCGGTCTTTTTATTTTCACCGAATGCTTCTTCCACTGCCGGAGCAGCTTCTGTTTCCGGATGTACTGGCTGCGGTTCTTCCTCCTGAACCATACCGGTTGCCTCCTGCTGCTGCGTCGGTGCATAATAATTTTCCGTTGCCAGATAATACTCTTTTCTTGCAAACTCGTTGGTCTGCATATCCAGTCTTTCCTGCGTATCGCGGAGATCATCTTTCAGATCACGGTTTTTCAGGATCAGGTTGATCACCAGAAAGATCAGAAGAACCGAAAGAGCCACCAGAGCGTAGATCACTTTTATGGAAAAATCCGCATCTGATTTGATCTTGTCTACTTTCTGGCGCACGGCATTTGCCGCATCAGAAACGGCTTCTGTCTCCGTTTCTGTTTCTGTCTGTGCCTCTTTTGCTTTCTCGGTTGCTGCCTCCGTCTGTGCATCCGTCTCGTTCGCTGCTGCGATCTGTTCTGCCGCATTTGGACGCTCCGCCTGCACATTCAGGGTATACGTTGCCTGCATACCGCTCTCGGATGTTACCGTTATGTAAACCGTTGTCTTTCCGTCCGTCAGAGTCTGACCGGAAACTTCACAGGTCGCTGCACCGTCGGAAGTCACCGGACTTAGCTGCAGTTCAGTCGTGCCTTCCGGAACCTCCACCTCATACTCCGTTGTGCTGTACTCAAAATCCGGAGAAATACTCGTTGCATTCTCGATGCCAAGATCCGAAAGGGAATTGTCATCGGAACCACTTGCAAACACAGTCACTCCGGAAATACAGAGCAGGAGCATCATGCACACTGCCCAGATTTTCCAGGTCTTTTTCCACATCATGTTTTCTCCCTTCAAAAACGTTTATGCTTCGTCA
>OGPE01002081.1_pt1 | contig 11926 bp, 7 predicted proteins | sample 1552881 | NCBI WGS metagenome assembly OGPE01 (sample SAMEA2580236, study PRJEB22360) | human gut metagenome | biome: human gut; feature: human-associated habitat; material: faeces | place: Denmark | collected 2008/2010 | reverse complement strand
TAGAGAAAGGTGTACCAACGGTGGCAATAGGCATTTATCTTAGGGTGCTTTATGCACTTCAGCTGGATGATGATATTCTTCTGCTTGCAAAAGAAGATGCAATGGGAAAGGCCTTGCAGGATTTGAGCCTTAAGAAACGAGAAAGAGCATCCAAAAAGGAATAAGAAAAGACTCTATATATTTGTTGATTTTGATTGGCTTAAAGAGCCAAAACTGATTGGAGGGCATATCAATATATATAAGTGAAGTATTGTAGATACAAAAAAAATATAGACACATAAATGAGTAAGATTTATTTCCTTCCTGTAAAACATGGCGATGCGTTCATTATAGAATGCGTTCGTGGAGATACTCAGGGGGTAGTCGTTGTTGATGGTGGGCCAAGGAGTTGTGGGTTTGAGCTTAAGCGCAAGTTGAATGAGTTGGGCACTCCTGACCTTATGGTACTGACCCATTATGATGAAGATCATATTGGTGGAATTCTGCAGTTGGTAGACACATGCTTGGACGATAACATGATACCAGCTAAAGAGGTATGGGCAAACTGCGCAGGTTACGTAGAGGTGGCAGCGAGTAAGTATACAACTGCCGCACACGGTATGCTGCTATCCGTAAGGTTGAATGAATTGGCAAAGCAACATGGAATGGTCTGGCGTAATGATTTGCATGAGGGGATGGAGTTTGATAGGCCTTTTGCCAGCATAGAGGTGGTATCACCTACAGAGGATGTCACGAAGATGGTCATAGAGAAACAGAAAGATGAAGCGAGGCAGCTATTGAATGCGACTCAGAAGGATACGATAGACCTAGAGAAACCTCTCGATAAATTAGCAAAAGAAATACCCCCAGAGCCTAATCTGAAGAAGGATAATGAATTGGCAAATGCAGCGAGTATAGCCTTTATCCTAAGGTGTGATAATCTGAGCATATTGATGTTGGGCGACAGCTATCCCCAGAATGTGGAGAGATACCTGAGAGAGGAAAAAGGCTACTCTGAAGAAAACCCATTAGTCGTTGATTTCGTAAAGGTATCGCATCATGGAAGTAGAAACAATACGAGCAATAGCTTATTGGACATTATCCAATGTGATAAGTTTATTATATCGACCAACGGAGGCAACGGAAGTTCCAATCACCCCGATAGAACTACAATCGCTCATATTTTATGCCACACGAAAAGGAACATGGACACAAAAGTACATTTGTATTTTAATTATAAATTAGAACTGATTGAAACAAATGGTATTCCTTTTTTAAATGAAGGCGAATGTGAAAAATGGAATTTTGAAGTACATGATAATATCAAAGAACTATGAATCTGACAAAAGCAAACATAAAAGCCCTAAGAAAGGTAACAGTTAAGATTGAGTGTTCCAACAACAATAAAGGATCGGGCATCATCGTTTCTGTCGGAGAGAACCTCTATGTCCTTACTGCTGCACATATAATACAAAAAGATACCAAGGATGGCCCTCTAGACAAAGAGCAGATAGGTATTTTGCTCAAGAGGAACAGCCGGACATTCCACTTAACTGTGGAAGAAGTGGTTTACTACAACAAGCCAGAAGAGGATGATGCTACTGTGTTGCGTGTGATAAAACCCAACGGTATGCCCACATCGGGACTTGACCAAGTGCGACTATTGACAACGGATATATCTGGCCAAGCAATCCTCTGTGGTTTTCATAAAGACGACACTTCTCTGAAAATCTACGATGTTGTAAAACGAGGGGAAAAAAGTTGGGCAAGTACAGATATTCAACTTCAGTTTCAAAATTTAAGTCCTAAAATAAACTTTGAAGGAACATCTGGAGGAGGTATCTTCTATCAAGGTACGGACGACGTACTGTATATGGTTGCCTATATGTCGGAAGTAGGTAGATTTGATGGGAACAACAACGAGTTTATTTGTATGCCTTCATCCAATTATATTCCAAGCGGATTGTTGGATTCCATTGTCGACAGTCGTGAATATACGTTTATTGCCGACACCGGTGTGGCTCGAGAGGTTGATAGCCGTCAACTGTTAAATCTATTAGACAAATCCGATTATAATCTGAATCAGACTGGTTACTTTATAGAAAACGATAAGACGAAAGAGATTATCGACCAACTGAGGGACGATGATACTTCAACGCTGCTGCTGACAGCATTATCGGGAATGGGTAAGTCAAAACTGATTTATGAGGCTTTCAAGGAGACAGAACGCGAACCAAACCGATATTATACGAAATTTAATGGTAATCGAGATAAACTGATGGGCGAGTTGAAGCAAATACTGAAAGATAATCCCGAAAGTGATGGAATTATCATCGTGGATGACTGCCCAATGGAACTTGTTACGGAAATTATCAGTATCAGAGATAAATACAACAACTTATTTCGATTGATTTTTGCTCATCATGACTATTTTAATGAAGAGCTTGAACGTATCACTTTCCCCGTTATTAAGTTAAGACCTCAAGACATGGAGGAGAGCATAGGACACTATATTAGTGAGGCACTGCACGAAGATGAACAGAATAAGAATGACATTTTGGTTATCAAACAGTTAGCAGGTGGATACCCTCAAATGGCGATAGAACTTGTTAAGGCATACAAGAATAACAAAATTGCTGGTCCCGAGGATGTAACGCATCTAATGCCGAAGTTACTAAACCTTACCCCCAATAAAGAAGAAGAGGAAAAAAAGATTTGGCAAACATTATCACTTTGCTTACCCCTCCCTTATGAAGATGCTACACATGAGGGTTTTGCATACCTGTTAGGTAACAATCACGTAACGCCACTTAACGGAATGGAATATGAAGAGCGGAGGAGTATCGCGGTAAGAATCGTGACGAAATACCATCCAACACTGATTGATATACAAGGCAAATGGCTTTATGTAAGGCCATTTCCACTAGCTGTCTGGCTGACTGCCGAGTGGTTTAAATATGTGTGTAATTCACGGATACATTTCAACGAACTTATTGAGGACATCAAAAAACAGCCACCAAGCATACAAACAGCCATTAGCGAAGGCTTCTGTAAGCACATACAGCAGATGTCCGGTAACAAGGAAGCATTTAAAATGGTAGGGCAACTGGTCAATGCAAACATCGACCACCCTTTTTTCGACGAGGAGAACTTATGTTCTGGTTTGGGTTCTGAACTTTTCCTCGCCATGAGTACCGTGAACCCTGCCGCTATAGCTACACATTTACGGAGAGTGCTTGGATACAAGGATATCGATTGGCTGAGAGAACAGGTTTATGGTGATGTAAGGCGGAATATAATCTGGGCTCTAGAACGTCTTTGCTTTGCCCGCGAGAGTTATCATGATGGCGTGTTCATGATGGCACGATTGGCCGTGGCCGAGAATGAAGAGATTGGTAATAATGCTACGGCACAATTAGTTCAACTGTTCCATATTTATTTAGCAGGAACAGAAGTAAATCTGAAGGATCGCTTGGCGACCCTGCAAGGACTCATCGATGAGAGAGAGACTTATATACCGTTAACCATACGTTGCTTTGAAGCTGCATTACAAAACGGAGGATTTGTCCGGATAGGTGGAGCCGAGAAGTTCGGATTTGAGAACAGGAAGGACTATACACCGAATACTTGGGATGAAATCTTCGAATACTGGTACGGATGCCGGGACTTGTTGTTGGAATGGATAAACAAGAATCCTGAGATTGTCAATCTCTTGGCCGAAATGGCAGAAAGAAAAGTCTACAATTGGGCACGTACAGTACGAAAGGAAGTCTTTGTTCCGCTCTTGGAGAAAATAGCAGAACTAAAAAACTATGCCTGGGACACTGGTTATGAGGCCTTATTCCAGATGGTACATACCTTTGGCATCGACGCGAAATCCTTAGGAATTGCGGGACTGATGGAGAAAATGAGGAACCAATCTTTTAAAATGCAACTGAACGAAGCCAGGTATATACAGCATGGACAATACCGACTGAAGGACAAAGAACAAATCGAGTTATCCGAGAAACTGTATGCTCCGCTGGCGGCTGAGTTCATAGACAAGGAGATATATGCTAATACTGAAGAAGTGAAAGCGTTACTTGAGGATAACAAGTATATTCCTATCGAGTTTGTAAAACGATTAGTAACAACAGCCACAGACGAACAATTAGGAATACTTTTTGATACCATCTTTAATGTATTAGCAACAATGCCCCAAGACTTCTATAGCCCGTTTTTTGGTAACCTATCTTCATGCGCCAAGGAAAAGAAACCACTGTTGTCGTTTCTGAAGAGATTAAGAGATGACGGACATGAATACCTATATGTATCATTAATGGCCAGCACCGAAGACGATAAGATAAGTCATTTTTATCAGCTTTTTTCAGAACAAGAGAGCGGAGTTCTGACGATAGACTATCTAGCTACTTATCTCCAGTATTTCAGGTCGAATAGTTCCGAACATTACTTGTTAATACTAAAGGCTCTGAGAGATTGTTTTCCTGATCGTCCAAATGATTTGATTGCATACGTAATATCAGAACGATTCATGATGCGAAAAGACGACCTAGACGAAACTGTTAACATTGTAAAAGAAGCGATGTTAAAGTTTCAAATAAATAGCAATATGGGACATTTACTATATGACTATAGCCGTCTTCTTGTAGAGACCTTACAATTATGGCATGATGCTGAATTTGCAAAGCAAGTAAACAGGAAGTTTATCGACTTGTACAACACTCAGATGGTGCATTTAAATACTGAAGGAGTGTTCACAGAATTGTTAAAGGATTATTTCGATGATGTATGGCCGGAATTTGTTAATGCTTTTTTGGGAACAGATACTTTCTTGTTCTATTTCCAAGTGAAGGATGAGCTGGGGTCTGGGTTTAGCTTTGACAAAGGTCCGCTATTTGATATCAACGAAGAGTTAATCAAACAGCTTTGCATAGAGAATCCAGAGTCTGCACCTGCAAGGATTGCCTTAATGGTACCTTGCTTTGAAAAAGAAGACGATGGAAATGAAAAAGAGTATTTCAATAAATGGATTATCTGGCTTCTGGATAATTTCGGGGAACGAAAAGATGTAAGGGATAATATTTCATCTAATTTAGGCTCTTTCTCATGGAGTGGTGATATATCCCCATATTACGAGAGGAATATCAAATGTTTTGAACAGTTGTTGGATCATCAAAAACAAGAGGTACGGGAATGGGCACAAAAATGTATTAATAACGAAAAGAAGTTGCTTGACATGGAGAAAGATGAAGAGGATTTTAGGAAGATAAGACACGGAATGTGAAAATAATTAACGCTGTACACACCCCACCTAAAATTTTATGTACTTGGAAATACGAGACTCTAAATTGAATCCCGTATTTCCATTTACACAATATATTTTTAGTGCCTAACTATCTTTTAATAGTATATATAAGGCGGCTAAAATTATCATAAATGACACTTTCTCCCAAACCTATATTTGTTAGAGTATTACTGATTGAGCAAACTTTATTAAAAGGGGCATCTGTTTCTGTTAGAATAAGATTACGTGGTATGCGCTTAATTATTTCTATTCCACTATTAGTTTTTGTCATTTTTTCGTTGACAGAAAAATAATATCCATGTTCTACTATCTTAGGAATTAGAGAGAGAGGACCTGAATACCAATGGAATATTACATTCTTAATGCCATAGGTAATCAGCATTTCGAACAAGACTTTTTCAGCTCGTCTGGAATGGACACTTACTATTTTATTTTTTTTACTTAATAGCTGCAATACTTTCTCTAAAACGAAAACTTGATCATCTTTTGTTTTTAGTCCTTCGTTACTAAAATCTAGACCGATTTCACCAATATAGCTAGTTTTATCTAAACACTGGCTAAATAGTCGTAATTCATTTTTATTTTCGCTTGCATATAATGGATGAAATCCTAAAGCCAAACGTGAGAACTTATATTGTCTTACATGCTCATAGCCCAATAAAAAATGACTTGGCAGATTTGTCATTCCTATCGAGATATTCTTTTTTACCTCTTGTTGTTTGAGATACTGTTCAGGATTTGGCATCATGTCAAAATGACAATGGGTGTCTATAATCATATTCCTGCTCTTATTTGTATTTCATTTGTAGCTTTTTTCTTAAGCCAATTGATAACTTGTCTGTATGAGTGTAAGGCTAATGATGTATATTCATCTAACTCCTGCTTTTCTATAATTCCATTAAAGAATAGTTCTTGGCGAATTGTACGTTCATTCATTCTGTTTTTTAGGAAATACAGAAGAGCGTTAAAATCCCTATTCCTTTTTTGATGTTTATTGTCAAGATTAAATTTAATGCCATGAAGTACATCAGTGCCAAGCAATGCCTCATTATCTAGACCTATTGTATCTAGTGCGACTCTTCTATATAAGCATGGCAAACACATACCACAATGTTTGATTTTGGCATTGCGTATTTCTATTCCGCTTTTGTCCCAAAAAACATTGTGACCACGTTTTGCACAAGAGCATGATAAGTCAACTAATGATTCTAAAATTGCCTTTTTCGAAGTATCTTGACAGCACTCAAGAACCATGTCTGCTTTTGATTTTAATCGATATGGGTTGTATATTGAGTTTGATATACCTATAGCATATAAAGCCTCCTGTATGCGTTTGATAAAAGTAGGATGCGTAGTTCGAGTACTGCATGAACTCCTTCTTCCACTATCAAGAGGTATATTTATTGATATAGTTCCATTCTCTGGAACTATCAATTGACATTGTGGGGATATTTTGTTTGCAATATATATTCCTGCTGCAAAAAATAATAAGGAACGTGAGCGGAATGTACTCTCTGTTGGAGTTTTAATATTCCAAGAATGAGGTTTAAGCCCTGCGTTCAGCAACACTTGTTCGTATTTATTCGAAAAGATATTGTTTTCCCTGCAATATTCTAAAATGCTTTTTTGATCACTATGCTCTTTGCCCAGTTCCATATGTGAAACAAGTAGTATCTTTTTATCAACAGAGAGAGTGCTGGCCTCATCTATAAATCCAATCAATGAGTCTAAACCTCCTGAAAACAATGCAACCTTTTCAAAAAACTGAGGATCATATTCCTTTACTTTTTTAGTTGGATTATACGAGTATGAATCTGCCTGTATAAAGTGAATATCCCAATTGTCGCCCGTAAGAAAATTGATTGCTTTATTAAAAGCTTCACGACCTTTATTCATATCCTCAAGATTTATTACAGGAACATTCAATAATATCAAGTTTCGTTTCCATCCATCATCTGAATTAGACAAACGAAGTACAGCTCTGTCCACATTATATACAATCATGGATAAAACTAATAAATCAAAAGCAACAGATGATGTATCTCGTGAAAACTCCCATAACTGTTTGGGATTAAACTTTGTGTTGACAGAATGAATTTTTCCGTCACTTCCTTGAAATGAAAGAGTAAAAAGGCCAAAAACTTCGCTTGTTTTTGACGGAGTATAATTAATGTTTATTCTTGTTTCCATATATCCAATATTTCTGATGTTAAAGAATCCAGGTATTCTTTTCCTTCTCGGCTATTGAAGTCGATTTGAGTTAGTTCTTTGCTTAACTTCTCATCTAGTTCGTTATGAAGCCAACCTCTCATGTCCTTCTTTATTTCTTCGGGATTACTCCCTTTGTCAAATATGTGGCTTTGAAATAATTCTGCAGAATATTCCAGTATGTATTCAATTTCAAATGTTATAATCCATTCATGAAGATCGTCATCTGTTGCATTCTGAAGTTTATCTTCAATTTCTTGTCCGTCTTTACAATCTGACAAAATATCATTCAGCACTTTATCCATTGCATAAGTTGCTGCTGCATCATCCATTGTAGAATCATTGTCTCCAATGATCTCGTGCAAAAGCAATTCCTTGAAATCATGTGGCGTTTTCGGCTTTTGTGTATCAGGCAGTCTATCAATGCCTAAACTTGATACAAGTCCATATTGTTTAATATTGTTTAAAACAGTAGCCAACCCTCTGACTGCATGTCCACCAGCACGTCCAAACGAACTGCCGCCTCTCTTACCTCCATGCCCTCCAATTCTGCCACCCCTATACAAACCATTGCCGAGCGCTATTCCTAAATTACCAAAAAACTTTGCATTTGAGGCAGGCTTATTGTCTGTTCCATTTGCTAGACTCGGCATGGCTCCCTTATTATTTGCTGCAGACCAATTAGGCGAAGATTTCAAATTATGTGATTGTGATGTACCCATATTTATTATTTTTGAATTTTTCGTTCGATAGCTTTTGTTAAAGGGTTCGCTTTTGGCAAACTATTTATATAGTTATGTATCTCATTGCTTAATGAAAGCATTCTAACAAAAAATATATCCGCTTTTGTATCTATATCTTCGGTCTTTATATTACTGAATAATAATTTTAATCTGTCTATTTTGTCACCAAATAATAAATTATTCTCATCGCAATTAAGTATTCTCCAACAATTTTCTGACTTTGGATCTTTTCTTAGGTTATCATTAATCAAGTGAATAATCATGTCTTTTTCTGAATCATCGCAAGCATTAATAATTCCAGGCAAATCTCGCTTCATCATACTGTTTGTTTGCAAGGTACATAATCTTCGGAATAACAGCATGACTTTGTTTGTAACCAACGAAGCTATTGGTTTTTCATTTTTCAAAGCATCTCGTGCTATCCAGAAGTAGTTTTGTAAATTTATATCTTTTAATGACGGATCTGAGCTTAACCATTGCCTCAAATAATCTGACGACCAGTTGTCTTTCCATTGTGGATTTTGAATACCATTTTCAGTTTTTGCTTCTTGCTCAACATCATCCAATGGCAAAACACCTCCATTTGCATTTTGAAGTTTATAAAGTTCTTCAAAACGAGAATTGTACAGTGTGTTGTACTCCAATACCATTAGTTTGGTTAATACTTCAGGGCGTATATCTGTAAAACCTGCTACCTCAGCTAACTCTTGACGTACATATAAGGTATTTAGAAAACGTTTTAGTTGTCGTGGATTACCATTTAAAAAACGCTTAATAAGAGGTACAGTTGGTAAACGATATTCTACTGCATGAAAATCAATTTTTTTATCTTTGGAAATATTTGCTTTGATGTCATCTATATTATATTTGGAATGCTTGTCTGTTTTTCTGAACTCCAAATATTTCTGATGTATTTCATTAAAGTAGATATCATTTAAATGATTTTTGCATAGAAGAAGTGTGATATAAGTCTCTTGCTCGTTGTCAGACAAACGTGGCAGTTTGTATGGTAGCTGAATGAGTTTTTCCAAATAGTCTGAAAATGGACTGGATATATCTTCTTTCTTCATTTGAATAGGATAATGCTGACTAATAGCATATTCAATAATACGTTCATCTGCACCAATGATAAATGCGGTTTTCCTTACATTTACAAACAACTTGACGGCCTCCAGGCAACCAATAATTCTTTTGGGTTCACATCTATCCAAATCATCAATATAGACAACAACAGCCTTATATCCCATATCGTCAACCAATTCATCAAAGAGTTCTCTGAATGTTGCGATAAATTTTGATGTATTACCTTTTGCTACATCTTTAAGTAGATTGTTGTATTTATCCTTGTTTGTTATCTTATCAAGGTCTTCCTTTGTTGGCAACCATTTCTTCAGCCAATCAGGAGTGAGATTTTCATAGGCTTTCTTCAAGATAAATACGCCTGCTTTCAAAAAGTTGATTCGCTCGAGCAAATCATCTACCCGTTCAAATACATTTTTTCGCTTATTAATATCTTTGTCAAGTGCTTCTAATATACTTTCTATCATTGTCAGTTTTGTTGAGTCATAGCTTTCAAACTGCCAACTATTAAAATACACTTGAAGTATAATCTTACAACCCTTTTCATGTTGAGATTTTTCCCATTCATGCAAGGACTTTTGAAGCAATAGCATCAAACTACTTTTTCCAGATCCCCAATTTCCAAATACCCCTATGGAAATGGGTAACATATCATCATTCAAAATTATTTTTTTGAGTAAATCTGCATGGACCTGATAGCCAAGCAAATCTTGCGTTGTTTCATTATCTGACCACATTTTATACTCTTAAATTAAATTGTTTATATCAAGTGTGTCACATTAATTTTCTTATACTTATTCCCCATGCCAAGGGCAAAAGCCATCTGGTCTTTTATAATCAGCTCACCCTTTTGAAGTCCGGCTATAGCAGTTCTGATTTCTTGAAGTTCTTGACCACTCACGCCAAACAAGTCTTTGATGACCTTATCATCAATAGTCTGCTGCTTCATAATAAGTGGGTATTGTGCATTGGCATAAAAATCAAAACCTTTTGATTTGAAGCTACTCATGTTCTGAGTGGCAAGGATAATACTCAGACCTTTATTTCGGCCTACAGCAATTAGATTACGCAGAGGGCGATTGTCAAAGTCAAGCATATAGTGAGCTTCATCAATAATAGAGAAATGACGTATTTGTACTACTTCATCATTCACTGCTTGTTTATCCAATAACTCATAAATGTTATTAAGTTTAGACATCAGGAAATACACAATAGCTTTGGCTATAGGGCCATCTTTTGGATATCCATCCATCTTGATGATGTAGCTGTCATCAATCAAAGAAACTTTATCTTCTGATTCAAAGATATGCGCATTAACCAATTGCTTCAGAACAGAAGAAATACTATCATCATTATTTGCATCTTTCATTCGTGATTGATAGCATTTCAGCATTAATTCAAATGAAATAGGGGCGCCATTTGTCGATTTATAGGCTTCTACAATAGCTTCACTAAGACGATTGTTCATGTTGGCACTCGCACTTACTCGGTCTATGGAACATAAAGCAGAAGACATTTCTGTAGAGTACAGATTGATTTCATTGATAGAACGCCCAGTGAAATCCTTAAATGGAGTAAAAGGCAATGGCTGTGTCAATGGATCCAGAATACAAGAACGGTCCACATCGAAAAGTGATAACCAATGGTTATTCTGTATATCGCTGAACTCTCCTTTGTAATCAAACAAAAGGAAGTTCACGGGATATTGTGATTCTGTGGATAACATTCTGAATTGCTGAATCAAAACAGCCAGCAAATTAGTCTTTCCAGATCCTGTAGCTCCCGCAATGATAATCTGTGAGTTGGTAATGGAACGACTGTTTATGTCCAAAGTCGCTTCCATTTCTTCATCACCATAGTTGCCAATCAGAAGATTCAGCACTGGAATATCTTTTGTCATGGCTACTTTGTTGTTCATAGCGTATAAGAAGGAATCCAGATTGTTGTCAGACATCAGATAGTCACGTCCACGAAGCATTTCTGCTGCGATAATTCGAGAAAGAGTAGCGTTTTGAGTCCAATCAATATTCAAGTCTGCATATCTTAGCTTTAACAATGCTGAATATAAGGTACTTAAATCATGCATCGTGAAAAAACTTGGTATGATTCTGGCTGATGACACTGATAGCTGTATATCCTTATAATCATCTATGGAACGTTTTGTAGGCAAACTTAGTCCCACGATGAAGCAGATACGCATTACCTTATTCTGATTCAAGTTTATACGTTTCTCCCGATCAGCTGTTCTGGAAAGATTGATTTTTGATTCAATCAGTTCCTTGATTGGATTGATTGCGTCAAACAATCCTTCCATCTGGCGCGTATTTGAAAAATTTATGATGCTCATTTCTTTTACTGATTAAGAGTTAAACCAAAATAACCGTCTTCAACCGTAGTATTCTGTGCTTCTACATTGCGATGAAGTGTATAGGTTTTGGAAATAAACGGTTCCAGTTTGATGTAGTCGCTGTCTGTTCTGATTTCAGAGGTCGTACAAAGCAAAATCGTTTGTTCTGCCAATTGTGGAAAATATTCTTCCATCAAGGCATCACGACTTTCATTATCAAGAACACCCATTACTGTATCAATCATTACAGGTGGATTATAATCT
>OGPE01002078.1_pt1 | contig 11929 bp, 7 predicted proteins | sample 1552881 | NCBI WGS metagenome assembly OGPE01 (sample SAMEA2580236, study PRJEB22360) | human gut metagenome | biome: human gut; feature: human-associated habitat; material: faeces | place: Denmark | collected 2008/2010 | reverse complement strand
TCAGGAATCGGCACAGTGTCGGTAAGCACGACCTCTCGGACGCCGCTGTTCTTCAAACGTTCGACAGCTGGACCAGACAGCACGCCATGCGTGGCGACAACGGTCACCGACTTGGCACCGGCATTCTTGAGCACACTGCAGGCGCCTGCGATGGTTCCAGCGGTATCGATCAGATCGTCGACAAGCACGCAGTCCTTGCCGGCAACGTCGCCGACCACACGGTTGGCGACCGCCTGGTTCGGGCGGGTGATGTCGCGCGTCTTGTGCACGAAGGCGAGCGGACCGCCGCCAAGACGCTGCGCCCACTGTTCCGCAACGCGAATGCGGCCTGCATCCGGGGATACGACGGCTACGTTGTCAAGTTGGTTGGCGAAACGATCACGAATGTAGTCAACAAGCACCGGCATAGCGATGAGATGGTCGACCGGACCGTCGAAGAAGCCCTGGGACTGTGCCGCATGCAGGTCGACGCTCATAATACGGTCGGCGCCCGCAGTCTTAAGCAGGTCGAACATCAGGCGGCACGAAATAGGTTCGCGGCCGCGATGCTTCTTGTCTTGGCGGGAATAGCCCAGCAGTGGACAGACCGCCGTGATGGAACGTGCGGAGGCACGCTTGAGCGCATCAATCATGATGAGCTGCTCCATGATCGACTGATTGATCGGAGCTGCGTGACTTTGCAGTACGAACACGTCCGCGCCACGCACGGATTCGGTGTAGCGCACGTACATCTCGCCGTTGGCGAAATCGTATGCGGTGGTCTCAAGTACGTCGGTTCCCAGGTATTTTGCGGTTTCCTGAGCCTGCTCGGGGTACGCGCGACCCGTCACCAGAGCCAGTTTCTTATCCGGAGTGCCTTCGAGAATCGCCGACATGCTTGCCTTCCCAATTGTTCGGTGCGTGAAATTAAGCCAAACTCCAATATAACAACGTGGGTGCCCACGCCACGCGGCTTCTGTGGAAGCGCCTCCCCGTTCCGTCTACTCGGCGTCGGCGAAGGCCTCACGAATCTGCGCCGCGGTGCCGTAGGATGCCTGCGCGCCATATCCAGTGGCCGCGTAGGCCGACACATACGAGGCGAGTTCCGCGGACTGCGACAACGTCATGCCGGAGGCCAGGCCGGCCAGCACGGTACCCATGAACGAATCGCCGCAACCGGTGGTGTCTACTGCCTTGACCCGCACCGGAGCGATGCGCTGGATGCGATGCTCCGGATCGTCCGCCGTGCCATCAAGCACTACGGAGCCGTCGCCGCCGAGCGTCACAATCGCCTGTTCAAACCCGAATCCGCGCAACTTATCGAACGCGTGACGCCAGTCGAACGCGTCCCAATCATCATCCTCCGGTTCCGCGATGCCGAGCAGCTGCGCCATCTCATGCTCGTTGACGAGCAGGATGTCGGAGGCCTCGACCAGCTCCACCGGCAGGGGGGGGGGGAACGGCGAATCGTTGAGTAGCACCTTCACGCCCGCTTCGTGGCATATGCGTGCGGCGGCCGTCACTGTTTCGATCGGGCTTTCCAAGCATAGGCCAAGCACGGAAGACCGTACCAGCGCCTCACGCACGGATTCCACATAGTCCACAGTGACCTGCGCGTTCGATCCCGGAGAGTAGACGATGGTGTTTTCGCCAGTTGCGTCCACGGTGATCACGGTTGTACCGGATGCTCCAGGCACGCGGCGAACATGCGTGGTGTTCACACCAGCTTCACCTAGGGCGCCCAGCAGGAAGTCGGCGTTGGAATCGGAGCCTACCGCGCCGAACATTTGCACGGTTGCGCCGATGCGCGCTGCGGCGGCCGCCTGGTTGCCGGATTTACCGCCTGGCAGCAGCTGCAGCGGACCGCCGGTGATGGTCTCCCCCGGCCCTGGCAGACGCTGTGCGGTGACGGTGTAATCCGCATTCATCGAGCCGATTACGGACACCGTGCCGTGGATGCGGTCCAATGCAGAAAGAACTTCAGTCGCGCTCATCTTTGTCTTCCTTAAATGAAGAGGAGATTTGTGAAATATTGTTTTTCAGTAATCGCAATTTTACAAATCTCCATTGTTTATATTGAGGATGTTTTATGCGATTGTTTGGCCGGTTACGCTTATTCGGCTTTGGTTGCGAGTCCGGAGATGCGGGTCATGAATTCGTTCAGGAAGCGCGGCACATCAACGCCGACTGCCACTTTCATGGTCTTGACTGGATCGTTCAGACGGGTTTCGTCACCGATGGTACGTCCGCGGGTCGGGCCTTCCACGTCGACCTTCATATTGATGTCAAGGGTGGTGACGAGGGTCGGGTCCACTGCCACGCCGACGGCGAGCGGATCATGCAGTCCGCAGCCGCCCAAGTGCGGGGACGTGGTTTCGTAGGCCTTGATGTAGAAGTCGGTCATGTCGGCCAGAAACCTGCCGGCCTTGGTGCCGAGGTCACGCCACTGCTGGGTTTCCTTGTAGGTGAGCAGGGTCTGCAGGGTTACGTCGAGGCCGATCATGGTGGTCGGAGCGCCGGAACGGAACAGGTAGTCGGCGGCTTCCGGATCCTGCGAAATGTTGGCTTCCATGCAGGCGTTGCAGTTGCCAGGTACGGTCAGCGCGCCGCCCATGAGCACGATTTGGCCGATTTCGTCTTTGATTTCCGGAGCTTTCTTCAGTGCGGCTTCGATGTTGGTCATCGGTCCGGTCGGCACGTAGACGAGATCCTTGCCGTAGGTCTTCACTGCGTCGATGATGAAGTCGACCGCGGATTCGGTTTCGACGGAACGGTTGGAATCGGGGATGTCCACGTCACCGATTCCGTTGTCGCCGTGGATGAATGCGGAGATCGGCAGCATTTCGAAGTGGTCGGTGGTGCTGGAGTGCGGCAGGCCTTGATACACCTTGACTTCCGGATGGCCGAGCAGGTCGGTCACGGCCAATGCGTTGCGCACACCTTGCTCGACAAGCACGTTGCCATAGGTACCGGTGATGCCGATCAGCTTGACTTCCGGGCTTCCCAGGGCATACGAAATGGCAAGTGCGTCATCAACGCCGGTATCAAGATCGAGAATCATCTTTTTCATGTGTATGCCTTTCCTCTTTGCCGAGCCTGACGACGGTCCGCCACCATACGGGTGCGCCGTCAGTTATACATCGAATACATTCTTCGGTTGTGTTGTGCGTTGACAAGATTTATGATAAAGCGTTTTATCAATAACGCAAATTCAACACCACACGCACGGCGTGTTGCCTTTATTTCCAACATTTACAGAATATTGGAGATACTGATGTCACTGCATATCGAGATTGATCTACACCACCCGTTTTTTACCGGTCTGCAGCACTTAAAAATGGCGGTTTACGAGCAGGCCGCCTGCACCAATTTCGGCGTAAGCACCTCAACCTGCGGATCGGAAAGCCACGGACGAGCAGCCACCGAATCCACACCGGACTTAGTATGAACCGAAACATCAATCCGCCCACGCAACATATCCCAACATGCGGCAGCCAGATCAGTCACGCTCTGTTCAACGGTGGTCATACGCCAACCAAGCCCGAATCGCTTGAGAATATTGTCGTAACCAATCACCTGCATATCCTCAGTAACGCGCAACCCGCGCTCCGCCATACGCTGACGAAAACCAAGCGCCATCACATCATTGCAGCAGAACACGGCAGTCGCACCGCCATCAATAATCTGATCAGCAGCACGATAGCCACTACCGAAACGGTAATCCCCCTCAGCACACAGCGCAGAATCAAAATGCTTTCCCGACTGCTCGATAGCATCCACAAAACCACGACGACGCTCCGCGGCACTCAACTCCGCAATATCGCCGGTGACAATACCAATACGAGTATGACCACCCTCCAACAGATACTGGGCAGCCAAACGGCCACCAAGATAATTATCAAAGCCAACCGCATCACACCAACCGCACTGAGTCAAACGGTCGATCAACACCACAGGGCACGACACAAGCGCCACATCCTCACGCAACCGCCCAACAGCATCGCCAACACAGGACTCGCGCGCCGGAATCAGCATCACACCGTCCACCCCACGAGCCGGAAGACGCTGCAACAACTCATGCTCAGTAACACGCGAATCATCGGAATTGGCCACAATCAGCGAATACCCCTGCGCAGCGCATTCATCCTCCACGCACTTGGCAAACGCCGCGAAAAACAAGTTCTCAATATCAGGCACGATCAGCGCAACCAGCTGGGACTGCTTGGTCACCAAGCTTCGCGCGCTCTGATTCGGCACATAATTCAGTTTCTTCGCCGCATCGGCAATGACCCTGCGCTTCTCCTCGGACACGCGAGCAGGACGATTATTCAACACCAGCGAAACCGTCGTCACAGACACCCCCGCGGCAGCGGCCACATCCTTCAGTGTCGCACGATACGCCATCCAAACCCCCTTAAAACGTTTATCCCTCCAGCATAAATACCATGCAAACCTGACGCGCCCAGCATCGCAACAACAAACAAATTCCTTTCACAGCAAAATAATCCACACTATTTCCACCGGTAAATCGTTTCTCGGAAGTGTTTTTGCACACTCGCAACGTTTGTCCAAAATGAAAGCCGCACAAGAAAAAAGGAACCAGCAATGCGGCCAACCACGCAGAAAAACAATACGAGACAGCGCAAAACCATCGCCATCGTCGCAGTGATCGCCGTGGTCGTCATCGCGCTCGCAAAACGCTATGAGAGGTCGAGATCTCCGTCCGTGCGTAGAAACTCCATCAGGTTGAGATGCCTTACGCCGTCGCGTTGCATTGGCAGCGGGTCCAAACTGAACAGGTATTTCGGATACCCGTCAGCCAGCTTCGTGAACGGACGGAATTCACGCTCCTCAACATTAGGATCCTGCACACTCATCGACACCTGCACATAGGCGTACCGTTCCCGCTTACGCACAATGAAGTCGCACTCCAGCTTACCAATAATGCCCACGCTCACCTCGTAGCCTTTCGACCTCAAATGCACGTACAGCGCATTTTCCAAGGCTGGTCCGTAACTCATTCGCGTATCAGTGTTACGTGCGAATCGTATGCCAGGATCCGCAAGATAATACTTCTCCCCTCCTCTCAACGACCTGCGCGAACGCAAATCGAATCGCGGGCATTTGTAGAGGACCTTCGCACTCTCCAACAGCCGGACATAGTTCGCGAGAGTCTCACGTTTGACCGTCACGCCTTCGCCATGTTTCAGATAATCGACGATCCCCGACAGATTCGTGGGAGCGGCATAGTTGTTGATGAGATAGTCCTGCACACGCTGGAAGGTATCGCGGTGACGAACCACTTTGCGTGCGGCTATGTCTTTGTTGAAGATCTGCCCTATGACATCTTGGATATACATGGCTTTCGCATCAAGATCCTCATATTCCAGCGCTTTCGGAAACCCTCCATAGGTGAGATACTCTTGGAAAATCTGCGACTCCGGCTTTTGGGGAAGTCCAAGATACTCACGCATGCCGAGATATTCGCTGAACGATAGGGTGAACATTTCCAGCTCAATGTAGCGGCCTGTCAATTTGGTGGCAAGCTCGCCGGATAGTAGGTATGAATTGGATCCGGTGATGAAAATCGAGCAGTCGCCTTCTTCACGCCATCCGTTAACGATGGCCTCATACCCCTTCACGTTCTGTATTTCGTCGATGAACAGGTAACGAGTTGAAGCTGACTTACCCAGGCTATGTTCAATGACCGCATCAAGCTTTTCCGGAGTGTTCACGCCTTGATATTCTCGACGGTCAAGATTGATGCAGCAGATATTGCCTTCCGCGACGCCACGTTCCCGCAGCTCATCCATAACGCTGCACAGCAGACTCGATTTTCCGCAACGGCGAATGCCTGTGACCACCTTAATGAGTCCCACATCGTCATAGAACGGACGAAGCTTGGCTAGATAATGCTCTCGACGATACATTTGCATGTTTTACTCCATCATCACGGTTTTAACGGTGATAAAATTACCCAAAAGAACAACTTTGCCCCGTTAAAAGCTCATTTTACATGCTCAACAACAGATTTTATACCCCCATCATCACCTTTAAGTTCTCTTATTACCTGTTTACAGCAATTTAACGGGGTCAAAGTCGTTCAAAGATACAACTTTGACCCCGTTAAATATACTTTCGCACCGTATTTGGCTTATATACGGCAGATTCGGGAGACTTGGATTCACAGCTGGGTCATTAGTCCAGAATGCGCATCCGGCTCTCGCAGCCATTTCCTGACGAAGCCGACTACTTGCAGCACGTTATTTCCCAATCGCCACTTACCGAGCCCAATTGCCAGACCGCGCCGCATCCACCATGACGCACCGTCACAAAACGCTCCCGTCTGACGTGCTTTACTGGCCTTGGGCGCGGTAGCGGGCTTCGGTGGCGGCTTTGGCGGGCTCCCACCAGGCACGGTTGGCAGCATACCAAGCGATGGTCGCTTGCAAACCGGCTTCGAAATCGGTGTGCACAGGCTTCCATTCGAGTTCGGTACGCAGCTTACTAGAGTCGATCGCATAACGCCGATCATGCCCGGGACGGTCACGCACCCAGTCGAACGCATCTTCGGCACATCCCATAAGTCGCAGAATCATACGCATTACAGCAATATTGCTCATTTCGCCATCTGCGCCAATCAGGTACGTTTCGCCGATCCGCCCGCGAGTAAGAATCTCCCACACCGCAGAAGAGTGATCTTCCGTATGGATCCAGTCACGCACGTTCTCGCCTGTGCCATATAGTTTCGGTCGCACACCTTCCATGATGGAAGTGATCTGGCGTGGAATGAATTTTTCCACATGCTGGTACGGCCCGTAATTGTTGGAACAGTTGGAGATCGTGGCGCGAAGCCCGTACGTGCGAACCCACGCGCGCACCAGCTGGTCGGATGCCGCTTTCGACGCACTGTATGGGCTAGACGGCTTATACGGCGTACTTTCGGTGAATTTGCATGGATCGTCGAGCGCGAGGTCGCCGTACACTTCGTCGGTGCTGATGTGGTGGAATCGCACGTCATGCTTACGGGCGGCTTCAAGCAAATGGAACGTGCCTTCCACGTTTGTTGTGATGAAGGGTTCAGGATTGGCGATGGAATTGTCGTTGTGCGATTCGGCCGCGAAATGCACGATCGAGTCATGACCAGACACGATACGTTCCAGTAGTACAGCATCGCAAATATCACCTTGCACAAGTTCGACTTGCGATTGCGGAAGACCGGCGATATTTTGCGGATTTCCGGCATAGGTCAGTTTGTCGAGCACGGTTATGTGCACGTCAGGATGGTTATGTGCCACATAGCGCACGAAATTGGCTCCGATAAACCCACATCCGCCGGTCACGATGATGTTGCGCGGCTTGAAAATCTCACTACTCACTATTTCAGGGTACCGGCAGGGTGGCATAGACATAAAGCGATTCCACAAACTGGCTTACGTATGGCAGATTCGGCAGCCCAACCGGTGGTATCTCAGTTACCCTTGATTTGGTGTATAAATAGCACTTCGCTTATCCTTGATTTGGTGTATAATTGAGCATGTTATTACCCTTGATTTGGTGTATTTACGGCGGTGAGACATGGAGACTTTCGAACGAAAAGCGTACGAAAAACTGGCTTCCTGGAAAGATTCTTCCCAAGGAAGCACAGCCCTGCTCATCGAGGGCGCACGGCGCGTCGGGAAAAGCACCATCGCGGAGGAATTCGGACGACGGAACTATGCGTCGTATATGCTCGTCGACTTCTCGAAAGCCCCCGATGACGTGCTGGGCTACTTCGTCGACCTGCGCAACGACCTCGACGCGTTCTTCATGTACCTGTCATCCTTCTACGGAGTGGAACTGCACAGGAGGGATAGCCTCATCATTTTCGACGAGGTGCAGCTGTATCCGAAGGCCCGCGAGGCCATCAAGCAGCTGGTGGCTGACGGGCGTTACGACTACATCGAGACGGGGTCGCTTGTCTCCATCCGCGAAAACGTCAAGGACATCCTCATTCCATCAGAGGAGGAGTCGATCCGCCTAAATCCCATGGATTTCGATGAATTCCTCTGGGCTTTGGGAGAAAAGCCACTGTCCACGCTCATCGCGGACTCGTTCAAGAAGCGCAGGCCGCTCCCCGATTCGCTGCACAGGAAGGCCATGCGGCTATTCCGTGAATACATGCTGGTCGGAGGCATGCCCCAGGCCGTGTCGAAGTACGTCGAGACCCATGATTTCAGCAAAGTCGACAACGTCAAACGGAACATCCTCCGACTGTACAGGCAAGACATCTCCAAACATGGCGGCAGCGACCGGATACGCATCACGCGCATCTTCGACAACCTGGTGGGCCAGCTTTCCAAGAAAGAGAAGAAGTTCAACATCACATCGCTGGGAAAGGAAGCGAAGACCCGCGATTACGAGGACGCCTTCTTCTGGCTTTCCGACGCGTTCATCACCAACGACTGCTTCAATTCCACTGATCCGAGCGTGGGGCTAAGCATCAGCGAGGACCATTCGACGGTCAAATGCTACGCCGCCGACACCGGACTTCTCACCACTCTCGCCCTGGCCGACTCGGAACAGACCGGAAGCAACCTGTACCGGGACATCCTCCTAGAACGCATCGAAATCAACGAGGGCATGCTCGCGGAGAACGTCGTCGCACAGCTTCTCCGGGCCAACGGACACCGGCTGTTCTTCTATTCGCGCAGCGATCGTGACGACCCGTCGAACCGCATGGAGATCGACTTCCTCATCGTCGAACCGTACGAGAACGCGGCAATGAAGTACAGGGTCAGCCCCATCGAGGTCAAGTCATCGAAACGCTACCGCACGGTCTCGTTAGACAAATTCAAGGCAAAATTCGATAAGAAGGTCGGCACCAGATACGTGCTGCATCCGAAACCGCTGGTCGTGGAAAATGACGTGGTCAAGCTGCCGATCTACATGGCGGGACTGCTGTAGAAGGCTTCACGCAGACAGCGCTTTTTGGTACGCTACCAGCGAATGACGCTCAACACTTGCGCGCACATATGTTGTCCACCTTGAACATCAGATCTGTTTGCCGCTTGCTGCCCATCACCCAGTTAACCGTCCAGCTACCCTTCAGACATCTACTAGACACTCGTTCGTCCACAGCTGAACACTAAGATGTACCCGGTTTAATTGTACAGAGCCTCCAATTATAAAGGGGCTATCTTTTTGAAGGATGCGACGATGCCTATTTTCTCGCCCGACCGTCACGCTTGTGCGCCTTCATACGTAAAACTTACTAAGCAGCCGATTACGGGCGGAGCGTATCGCCCTCTTGCGAATGACGAAGATAGCAACGCTTGCGCTCCATCCGCCCTTTCAGGTCACCATGGTTCAAAGCTGTATACGCAGAAATCAGCAATTCACGCCATCTCCGATAACGCAAGCGTTTTCATTCCCAAAGTCGATGCGCCCCATCTGCCAAAAACAGCTGATGACAAGTCCATTGACGAAGCCATTAACGAAGCTACGAACGACAGTACCCATTCAGTCCCACCATCTGCTGAAATTCAACTCGCGCAAGCTAACGAGCATCCTCTGATGCAGGCTATCGAGGTCTGCAAACAATCCGTACACACTACGGCAAAAGCACTCTCCACCGCAGGACATGCAGTTGCAAAAGCTGCCAAAACCACCGGCCACGCCATCCGCACAGCTGCCACAGCAGTAAAGACCGCATGGCATACCTTCGCTAACTTCAAAGCCGTACAGCTCATCATCAAATTCTTCAAGAAAGCATATGCACTCTGGAAGAAGCGCATGAAGTTCTCATACGCCTTCTACACCATCGTGTTCTTCCTGCTCACTTCAGCGGAAGTCATTTTCCTTCAATGGGGAATGTATTCCGAGCCCGAATATGAAAAGGGCACTGAAATTGACGAAACGACGAAAGTCCTTCAAAGCGTTGGCGGACAAGTCACCAGATTCATCAGTCAAATGTGGCTTGAGCAGAAAAACGTCTGTCTCGTCAGTTTTATGGGACTGGCTTTAATCTATCTTGCGTTAATTTTTGTAACGAACCGATTCTGGATTGCCACTCTTGTTTTTGGCGTTGCCCTTACGGCTTTTGGAGTCGCCAACAGCATCAAAGTCCAGCTGCGAAATGAACCGATCATTCCCGCTGATTTGACATTCATTTCAGGCGGTGACACCGGCAGCATCATGTCATTCGTACCGAAATCCAGCCAAGCGTTCGTTAATGGCGCAATTACTTTCGTAATTTGGTTTGCAATTATCATCTTCGCTCTTTTTGTTCTGGACGGCCGCAGACGTTTCATTTATTGCTCATGGAGACATCCCATTGCCAACATCAAAAACATCATTGGCAATGTCTTCCGCATACTCGCAGCAATACTCAGCGTTGTGCTACTGAGCACTTATGTCATAGGTTTAGGCACGCCCGGCTCAGGCACCTACAAATGGGCTAAAGATAATGGCTACGAGCCCCAATTATGGAATGCCATAGGTGATGCTCAAGCCAATAATCCTGCCACCACATTCCTTAGCCTGTCAAAGGTCAAGGCCATGGATAAACCCGACAACTACAGTCAAAAAACCATGCAGTCTCTCGCTAAGAAATATGCGCAAGAGGCGCAAGCCATCAATCATACCCGATCAGGTGAGCTTACGGACAATACCGTCATCATGATTTTGTCTGAAACTTTCTCCGACCCCACTCGCGTTCCGGGCGTTTCTTTCAGTCTCGATCCAATACCGAACATCCGTAATATCAAAAACACGACCACTTCAGGACTCATGCTGTCCCCCGGTTACGGCGGTGGCACCGCGAATATCGAATATCAGGCTTTGACCGGCTTGAATCTTGCGAATTTCAATGATTCTTTGATTGTGCCGTACCAGCAATTGGTGCCGAACCAGAATGATCCTTATTCGTTCAACCAGATTTGGATGAAAAAGTATGGGAAAAATGCTTCTACTGCGGTGCATCCGTTCCAGCAAAGCATGTATCTGAGGAATATCAACTACAGGAAGTTTGGCTTCTCATACCTGTACACGCTTGATAGCAAAATTCCGCTGAAACATACCGGTTGCATCGACCGTTCGCCTTATGTGAGTGACAGCGAAGCGTATCAGAGCATTCTTGACCTGCTCGATAGGCAACAAGATTCGAAGTCCTCGCAGTTCTTGCAACTCGTCACCATGCAGAACCATATGCCCTATGGCGATTACTATGACAATAACGAGTTTTCAGACGCCAATATTTCAGAAGATTTATCTGATGGGGAACGCTGGAATATCAATACCTACACTAAAGGAATTAACTGGACCGACCAGGAAACGGCGGATTTCCTTAATCAGCTCGACCAAATATACAAGCCAATCACCGTTATCTTCTATGGAGATCATCTGCCCGGCATCTACGACACGGCAGATATGAACAAGAACAATAAAACCGTTTTGCATGAAACAGATTATTTCATTTGGTCAAATTCCGCTTCGCCTTCCCATGGAACGAACGTTAATCCCACAACCACCGCGTACACATCATCCAACTATTTCATGCCGCTGGCTGCAGAACACATGAACGCTAAGGTATCACCGTATCTTGCGATGCTTACGGAATTGCAACAAGAAGTCCCTGCAATGAGCCGTGTGATCGGCACTAACGGCGGTATCGGGCAAGGCAAGGCGACGTACCTGGATCATGATGGCAACAACATCAAAGCCACAGCTTTAAGCGCTAAAGCAAAGGAGCTGCTCAAAGATTACAAACTGGTTCAATATGACCAGACCGTGGGCAAGAATTACCTTAAGGACTTGGATTTCACACAGGTCCCATAGGAATCGGAAAAATAGGGCCGCACAGGAAATGTCTGTGCGGCCCTATTTTCATATGCAGAAAATCACTTTTTGAGGAGTGGTTCGACCTGTTCCTCGTACGCGGTCAGCGCGGTGTCGATCACCTGGTGCATGT
>OGPE01002076.1_pt1 | contig 11939 bp, 10 predicted proteins | sample 1552881 | NCBI WGS metagenome assembly OGPE01 (sample SAMEA2580236, study PRJEB22360) | human gut metagenome | biome: human gut; feature: human-associated habitat; material: faeces | place: Denmark | collected 2008/2010 | reverse complement strand
TGCGGTGAATATGGGGGGAGCGACTGCAGCTGGCATGAAGGTCGGCGTCTACATTTACTCGTATGCGACAACCGTAGAGGGCGCGATGACGGAGGCTCAGTTTGCCATTGCAGCGATGGAGCCTTATTCGGTCAGCTATCCGGTCGTATATGACCTGGAGGATTCCATCCATAAAAACATGTCTCCCGATCAGCTGGCAGCGTTGACGGTGGCATTTTGCAGCACCGTACAGCAGGCAGGCTATTATCCGATGGTTTATTCCAGCAAAAACTGGATGGTCGGCAAGATCGCGGCAACCCCTTATGACAAATGGATTGCACAGTACAACACGGTATGCGAATATCCCAATCCGGCGTTCTGGCAGTATTCCAGCAGCGGTGTCGTTGCGGGCATAAACGGCAGTGTGGATGTAAACTATCAGTTCAAGGATTACTCCAACCTGATCGTTGCAAACGGCTTCGTAGACCGTGCGGGTGACAGATATTATTATAAGAACTACAGAATGCAGTACGGCTTCATAGAGGATGGAGGTAAGCGCTACTTCATGAATGCGGACGGCACACTGTACAAAAAGGGGTGGCTTGGTGACAGCCTTAACATGATGTACATGGATACCAAGGACGGCCATATGCTGACTGATCTGGTGGAAATCGGTGGAAAGAAATATTATTTTGCTTCCAATGGCCTGATGCAGAGAGGCATGATCCCGTTAAATGGCAAGATTTATCTGTTCGGAGCAGATGGTGCAATGCAGTACGGCTTTTACAGCGACCCGACCGCAGGAACCAGATACTTTAAGACGGATGGTTCTATGGCAGCCAACGAACTTCTGACAGTCGGCACAAACAAATATTATTTCAATACAAATGGCGTGATGGCGACCGGGCTGACCAATATCGGCGGCGTGACCTATCTGTTCGGAGCAGACGGCGCAATGCAGTACGGCTGGTATACGGATGCTTCCGGCATGCGTTACTTCCAGACAAACGGCGCGATGGCAGTCAATACGACACTGGCAGTAGGCGGCGTGACCTATGTGTTTGATGCAAACGGTCTGGCAACTGCAGTGCCGGTGATCAATCCTGCAGCATGGGTAACGGATCCTGCGACAGGTGTGACGATTGATACAGCTACCGGAGCAGTCGTTCCGGCAGAGACCGTTGCAGCGGCAGCTGCAGCAGCGATTGCGCAGAAATAAGCGAAAAAGGAATAATCCGGGAGCAGGGACATAAAAATAGTGGTAAAACGGATGGACGGAGTGTATGAAATGAGACAATCCTTCTGGAAAAAAGTCTTGGCAGCATGGCTGTCATTTCTGCTGATTTTTATGGCATCCCTGGTTCCGGGACTGGATGGAACAGCAGCAGAGGGGGCGGTAACGGTGTCGGCCCCTTCTGCCATTTTACTGGAAGCGCAGACCGGGACAGTGATCTTTGAAAAGGATGCAGACCGGATCTGCTCGCCTGCCAGTATTACCAAGATTATGACGCTGCTGCTGATTTTTGAAGCGCTCGGACAGGGGCAGATTCATCTGACGGATGAAGTGGTGACGAGTGAACACGCGCAGTCGATGGGCGGTTCGCAGGTGTTTCTGGAAGCAGGAGAAGTGCAGACAGTGGAAACGCTGATCAAATGTATTGCGGTTGCAAGCGGCAATGATGCGGCGGTTGCGATGGCGGAATACATCTGCGGAAGCGAAGAAGCCTTTGTTACAAAGATGAATGAAAAGGCACAATCATTGGGTATGACAAATACGCATTTTACGGACTGCTGCGGACTGACGGACGACGACAGCCACCATACAACGGCGCGGGATGTGGCGATTATGAGCCGCGAGCTGGTACAGAAATATCCAGACATCTATCAGTATACCGGAATCTGGATGGAGGATATTACCCATACGACGGCGCGGGGCAGCACGCCGTTTACACTTTCGTCCACCAACAAGCTGCTAAAGCAGTACCAGTGGGCGACGGGGCTGAAAACCGGTTCAACGGCGAAGGCGAAATATTGTCTGTCTGCAACTGCCAGAAAAGATGGGATAGACCTGATTACGGTCGTGATGACTGCACCGGATTCCAGGGCACGTTTTTTAGATGCGGCAACGCTGCTTTCTTACGGTTACAGCGTCAGCGCCCTGTACCGGGACGATAATAAAGACCAGCTTCTTCCAGTTTCCGTAAAAGGCGGACAGGAAGAAACGGTTCCGGTCGTCTATGCATCGGAGTTTGTCTGGCTGGATACCAATGGCAACGATATTTCTATGGTTCAGAAAAAAATTTCTGTCCCAAAAGAGGCAGAGGCACCGGTCGTTGTAGGCACAAAGGCGGGTGAAGCGATTTATCGCCTGAACGGAGAGCAGATCGGTACGGTTCCCATTTTGTATGCAAGCAACGTGGAAAAAGCGTTTTACAGAGATTATGTGAAAAAAGCGGTGACAGCGTTTTTACTGTGAGTTTTGTGGAAAGAGGCAGTAAAAGGATGCTGCAGGAGCAGATGCGGATAAAAGCCGGAAATGGCTTTACAGATTCAAAAAGAGAGGATGCCTATGTGGAAGATTCTGGTCGTTTTGTTGTGCCTGGCAGCACTTATACTGCTGGTTGTGATGATATGTGACAGCAATCGATTTGTGAAAGTTTCCTATCGAATTTCAGATCGGAGGCTGAAAAAAAACTGCAGAGTGGTTCTGCTTGCAGATCTGCACAACAAATCCTACGGCAAACACAATGAAAAGCTGCTCGCTGCGATAAAGTCCAGTAATCCGGATCTGATTCTGTGCGCAGGAGATCTGATTACCTCCCGGTCAGGGAAGTCAATGGAACATGCAAAGGAGCTTGTCAGGGCGATTTCTGCAGAGTATCCGTTTTATTATGCAAACGGCAATCACGAATACCGGATTTATCGGGAACCGCAAACCTATGGGAAAATGGGGGCATCCTATCGTGCGTTTTTAAAAGGAAACCATGTGCGGATTCTTGAAAACGGCAGCGTTTTGCTGCCGGAGTATGGGATCCGCATTACCGGGCTTGACTTGCCGCGAGAATATTATCAGAAGCTGGATCGCACAAAACTGGAATCGAAAACAATTTCCCGGATGGTCGGACATGCTGACCGAAATGATTTTCAGGTGTTGCTTGCCCACAATCCGGTTTTTTTTGACGCCTATGCAGGCTGGGGCGCGGATCTGACGCTTTCCGGACATATTCACGGCGGAATTGTACGGATTCCGGGTATCGGCGGGGTGATTTCCACGTCCTATCGGCTGTTCCCGAAATATGACGGCGGTTATTATGAACAGAATCAGAAAAAGATGATTGTCAGCAGAGGGCTGGGCAGCCATACAATTCCGGTACGGCTGGTCAATCCGGCGGAGCTTGTGGTCATTGATCTGGTCACAGAAGAGTAAAAAGATTCCGATTGTCTGCCTGTCGGCAGATGGAATTTTTAAAGGCACTTACTGGAGAAAAATATGGCGCTTGAGGTCAAACTGGAAGTATTTGAGGGTCCGCTGGATCTGCTTTTACATTTGATTGAAAAAAATAAAGTCGATATTTACGATATTCCGATCGTGGAAATCACGGAACAGTATCTGGATTATATCCGTCAGATGCAGACGGAAGACATGAACGTCATGAGCGAATTTTTGCTGATGGCGGCAACACTTCTGGACATCAAGTGTCGGATGTTGCTTCCCCGTGAGGTCAATGAAGAGGGCGAGGAAGAAGATCCGAGAGCAGAGCTGGTGGAAAAGCTGCTGGAATACAAGATGTATAAGTATATGTCCTTCGAGCTGCGGGATATGGAGCTGGATGCGGCGAAGAGCTTTTACAGGGAAAAGGATGTTCCAAGAGAGGTGGAGGCGTATCGTCCGCCGCTGGATTACAACGAACTGCTCAAAGATATGACGCTGGCGAAGTTACAGGAGATTTTTGAGGGAATCCTGAAACGCCAGGAGGACAAAAAAGACCCGGTGCGCAGCAATTTTGGCAGAATCGAAAAAGATGAGGTCAGCGTAGACCAAAAAGCGGTCTATGTGGAAGATTTTATCCGGACGCATAAACGGTTTTCCTTCCGGGCACTTTTGGAAAAACAGCACAGCAAGGTCGAAGTGATCGTGACCTTTCTGGTGGTGCTGGAGCTGATGAAAACCGGAAAAATTACGGTAGAGCAGGCTTCGATCAATGATGATATGACGGTGATATCGAGGGAGGAACAAATGGCATGAAGCTGACAGAAAAGGAAGCAGCGCTGGAAGCAATTCTCTTTACGATGGGGGAAGCAGTGGAAACGAAACGACTGGCAGAAGCAATTGGCGAGACGCCTGAAAAAACGCGGGAACTGTTAGAAAAACTGCGCGCAGGCTGGGAAAAGGAGCACCGGGGGGTGAACCTGATTTCGCTCGAAGATTCCTGGCAGATGTGTACCCGGTCGGAATTTTACGATTATCTGATCCGCATCGCCAAAGCTCCGAAGAAATATACGCTGACCGACACGCTGCTGGAAACCCTTTCGATCATCGCCTACAAGCAGCCGGTGACGCGCCTTGACGTCGAGAAGATCAGAGGTGTCAATTGCGACCATGCAATCAACCGTCTGGTAGAATACAATCTGGTAGAAGAGCTGGGACGGCTGGATGCGCCAGGACGCCCGCTTTTATTCGGCACGACAGAACAGTTTTTGCGGTCGTTTGGCGTAGGCTCTCTGGAAGAGCTGCCGGAGCTGTCCGCCGTACAGGTTGAAGAATTCAAAGAGCAGGCAGAGCAGGAGGCGGTGCTGCAGCTGCAGACGTGATTCGCATATCACAGCTGTCCTGCGGCATATAATAGGAAGAAATCCCGGAAAGGGGAATAAATATGCCGATCGGGAATCGAAACTGGAAGTCTGCAGGAGCACTGATAGCGCTCGTGCTGATGATGTTTACGACTGCGGTTATACCAGAGATGACTGCGAACGCCGGAAATAGCTATGCAGCGTCCGAATCTGCCGCAGAAACCGCAGACGAACGAAAAAATGAGACAAGTTTAACCAATGAGCTGTACGCCCGTGCCGCCGTCCTGATGGACGCGGAGAACGGGCGTATTTTGTTTTCCAAAAACGGGGATGAAGTCCTGCCGATGGCGAGTACGACGAAGATCATGACATGTGTTTTGGCACTGGAAACTGGAAATCCGGAGGACGTCCTGCCGGTTTCTTCTTATGCGGCGAGGCAGCCGAAGGTACATATGGGCGTGCAGAAGGGCGAGTATTACCGAATGGAGGATCTCCTTTACGGGCTGATGCTGGAATCCTATAACGATGCAGCAGTGGTGATTGCAGAGTATTACGGGAGTAAGGCGACTGGGCTTTCCATGGACTGCAGCCTGCACACAGAGGAAGAAAGCAGGAAGGCAGTGCTTACCTTTGCCCGGAAAATGAATGAAAAAGCAAAGGAAATCGGCTGTGAGAACACGTTTTTTATCACGCCGAACGGACTGGACGCAGAGCTTGAAACAGACGGCACACAAAAACAGCATTCCTGTACGGCGACAGACCTCGCCGCTATCATGCGCTACTGTGCGTTTATGTCTCCTCAAAAGGAAACGTTTCTTACAATTACGAGGACGGCTTCCCGGCAGTTTTACAGCCTGAAAAAAGCACAGGATGGAACGTTTGAAACCGGAACCAGGGCAGTCAGCGCTGCAAACCACAACGCATTTTTACAGATGATGGACGGAATGCTGTCCGGGAAAACCGGATTTACCGGAAAAGCGGGATATTGCTATGTGGGCGCGCTTACAAAAGGGGAAAAAAGTTTTACCATTGCGCTGCTGGCGTGCGGCTGGCCGAACAATCGCACATGGAAATGGCACGATGCGAGGCTGCTTTTGGAATATGGATTGGAAGCATTTGACCAAAGAAGCCTGCAGCAGCCTGACCTGCCAAAGACGCTTTTGGTGGAAAACGGACAGCTTGCGGAGGTTTCGTTAAATTGCCCCAAAAAGGAAATCAGGATGCTGCTTTCCAGAGGTGATCAGACGGATGTGCGCGTGAGCCTGCCCGGACAGTTGACGGCACCGGTCGAAGCGGGTGAACAGGTCGGAACGGTGAGCTATCTGGTAAATGGCGCGCTTTATGAGCAATTACCTGTTACAGTGGCATTTGGGGTACCGAAAATCACCTATTGTTACTGCTTGAAAAGACTCCTTGCCCTGGTGTTGTTGTAAAAACCGCTGTAAAAGAGAAACAATTTAAAAATAAATAAGTAGAATATTTCTAAAATATATCTGGCAGACTGCACTTTTTCGTGTTATACTTCTAAAGTACGGATCTTAACTGGTCTATTATATTACCCAATATAACATGGAGGGCTGAAAAAATGAGCAATACTTCACAAGCGAGTCAAAGAATTACAGCTTTACTCGACGAAAACAGTTTCGTTGAAATCGGCGCGAAGGTAACTGCCAGAGCTACAGATTTCAATCTGAAACAGACAAAAACCCCTTCCGACGGTGTGATCACCGGCTACGGGGTGATCGATGGCAACCTTGTGTATGTGTACAGCCAGGATGCTTCTGTTTTGGGGGGAAGCGTTGGCGAGATGCACGCCAGAAAAATTGCAGGCCTTTATGACCTGGCAAGTAAGACAGGTGCGCCGGTGATCGGACTGATTGATTCCACAGGCTTACGTTTGCAGGAAGCAACGGATGCGTTAAACGGTTTCGGTGAAATCTACCGCAAACAGGCTCTGGCATCCGGCGTGATTCCGCAGATCACAGCAGTATTTGGCAGCTGCGGCGGCGGTCTGGCACTGATTCCGGGACTGACAGACTTTACCTTTATGGAAAGCAAAAAAGCAAAGCTGTTCGTGAATTCCCCGAACGCTATGGAAGGCAGCTGGACAGAGAAGGACGATACCTCTTCTGCAAAATTCCAGAGTGAGGAAGCCGGACTGGTTGATTTCGTGGGAACAGAGGAGGAAATCCTTTCCCAGATCCGCGAGCTGGTATGCATGATCCCCGGCAATAACGAAGAAAACGACGCTTACGGCGAATGCGAGGACGATTTAAACCGTGACATCGCAGATGCTGCAGGCTATAACGGAGATACCACGATTGTCCTGTCCATGCTGGCAGATGATCAGAACTTTGTAGAAGTAAAGAGCGCTTACGGTAAGGATATGGTAACTGGCTTCCTGCGCTTAAACGGCGAGACAGTTGGCGCAGTTGCAACCCGCAGCCGCATCTATGATGAAGAAGGCAAGGAAACAGCAAACTTCGGTGAAGTCCTTTCTGCGGCGGGCTGTGAAAAGGCTGCTGATTTCGTAAACTTCTGTGACGCATTCAGCATCCCGGTTCTGTCCCTGACAGATGTTGCAGGCTATGCTGCAAGCAAATGTGAAGAGAAGAAGATCGCAAAGGCTGCTGCAAAGCTGACCTATGCATTTGCAGGCGCGACCGTTCCGAAAGTAAACGTTGTAATCGGCAAGGCTTTCGGAAGCGCTTATACTGTTATGAACTCCAAGGCAATCGGCGCAGACATTACATATGCATGGCCGGATGCGAAGATCGGCACAATGGATGCGAAGCTGGCAGCTAAGATTATCTGTGACGGTCAGGATGCTGCAGCGATCGACGCATGCGCAGCAGAGTATGAAGCACTGCAGACCAGCGCAGAGAGCGCAGCACAGAGAGGCTATGTAGATCAGATCATCGAAGCAGCAGACACCAGAAAATATGTGATCGGTGCATTCGAGATGCTGTTCACCAAACGGGAGGACGGTCCTGTCAGAAAGCACGGCACAGTCTAAGAAAGGAAGCTGTTTCATATGAAAAAATTTTTGCTGCTGTTAGGTATGGTGACCTGCCTGATCGGTACAGCCGCGTGCGGCAAAGCAGACCAGGTGCAGGAAAGCCAGCTGCAGATCGATGAAGCAAGCCTGATCAATTATTCGGATCAGGTGGTAAACGCACTGAACGAGATTGTAACCGGTGGCATGCAGGATCAGTATGCAAGCGACGCGGTTATCAGCGCCGGCATTTCCAGCTGGGAATCGGCGATGTCCGATCTGGGTGCATATAATGGAGTGACAGATCATAAAGTAGAGATTGGTTCCGACGAGGCGATTGTGGAAGCGAGCGTTTCCGGTGCGGATCATAATGCGGTTGTTACCCTGATTATCAATGACCAGGGCAGCCTGTCTTCCATCACAGTAAATGTAGAGCGTTCCATGGGTGAGCTGATGTTAAATGCAGCCCTTAACACCCTGATGGGTATGGGAACGGTATTTATTATCCTGATTCTGATCAGCTTGTTAATCGGCTGCTTCAAGTTTATCCCGCAGATTCAGGAAAAGTTTTCCAAGAAGAACAAACAGCCTGCAGCTGTTCCTGCAGCGGCACCGGTTGTTGCAGCGCCTGTTGAAGAAGAGGAAGAAACCTCAGATGAAGAGCTGATCGCAGTAATCGCAGCGGCGATTGCGGCAAGCGAAGGCAGCACATCGACAGACGGATTTGTTGTAAGAAGTATCAGACGGCGCAGCGGAAGCTGGAAAAATGCCTGAGCAAAAAGCATATTACTCACAGGAGGATTGAATCATGAAGAATTATACCATTACCGTAAACGGAAACGTATATGATGTTACAGTAGAAGAAAGCGGTGCAGCACCGGTTGTAGCACCCAAGACCGCACCTAAGGCAGCTCCGAAAGCAGCGCCCAAGGCAGCTCCGAAAGCAGCCGGCCCGGCCAGGTGACCTCCTGGCAGCATCCGCGTAGAAGCAGGCGCAGCCGGCAAGGTATTCAAGATTGACGCTGCGGTTGGCCAGGCTGTAAAATCCGGCGATCCGGTTGTTACCATCGAAGCAATGAAGATGGAAATCCCCGTTGTAGCTCCTAAGGACGGTACTGTGGCAAGCATCAATGTAGCAGTCGGCGACGCGATCGAAGCAGGTGCATTACTGGCAACCTTAAACTGATCCGGATTGTCCGGCCCTGATTACTGACACAGGAGGTCAACGAAATGTCTTATATTACGACTACGATGGACAACCTGATTCATCAGACTGCATTTTTCAATATGACATGGGGAAATGTAGTGATGATTCTGGTGGCATGCGTGTTCCTTTACCTGGCAATCGCCAAGGAATTCGAGCCGCTGCTGCTTGTCCCGATTGCATTTGGCATGCTGCTTGTAAATATCTACCCGGATATCATGCTGAGCTTTGAGGATTCCTCAAACGGCGTAGGCGGCCTGCTGTATTATTTCTACAAACTGGATGAATGGGCAATTCTGCCGTCCCTGATCTTCATGGGTGTCGGTGCGATGACAGACTTCGGTCCGTTGATTGCAAACCCGAAGAGCTTCCTGCTGGGAGCTGCAGCACAGTTTGGTATCTTCGCTGCATACTTCGGTGCGATTGCGATGGGCTTCAATGACAAAGCTGCAGCTGCAATCTCCATCATCGGCGGTGCAGACGGCCCTACCTCTATTTTTCTTTGCGGTAAGCTGGGACAGACCCAGCTGCTTGGACCGATCGCAGTAGCGGCATATTCCTATATGTCCCTGGTGCCGATCATCCAGCCCCCGATTATGAAGCTTCTGACCACAGAAAAAGAGCGGAAGATTAAGATGGAACAGCTCCGTCCGGTTACAAAGCTGGAGCGTATCCTGTTCCCGATTATCGTTACAATCGTTGTCTGCCTGATCCTGCCTACCACAGCTCCGCTGGTTGGTATGCTGATGTTAGGTAACCTGTTCAGAGAAAGCGGTGTGGTTCGTCAGCTGGCGGATACCGCATCCAACGCCCTGATGTACATCGTTGTAATTCTGCTCGGTACTTCCGTTGGCGCAACGACAAGTGCAGAAGCATTCTTAAACTGGGATACCATCAAGATCGTTGTGCTGGGTCTGATTGCATTCGCATTCGGTACCGCTGCAGGCGTTCTGTTCGGTAAACTGATGTGCAAGGTTACACATGGAAAGGTAAATCCGCTGATTGGCTCCGCAGGCGTATCTGCTGTGCCGATGGCAGCCCGCGTATCGCAGAAAGTCGGCGCTCAGGCAGATCCCACCAACTTCCTGTTGATGCATGCGATGGGTCCGAACGTAGCCGGCGTTATCGGTACTGCAGTAGCAGCCGGTACGTTTATGGCGATCTTCGGTGTGTTCTAAAGAATATCTGATCTGAATTTCGGAACCGACCGCGCATGCTGCAGGACAGGATGGCGGTCAGGCTCCACCTGTTGCCGGATACAGATGCTGTCCGGTAAAATAGAACAGTATGGAGGAAATGACAATGCCTGTACAAAAACCGATTAAAATTACGGAAACTGTACTTCGTGATGCACATCAGTCGCTGATTGCGACCAGAATGCCTACCGAGTTAATGCTTCCTATCGTAGATAAAATGGATAAAGTCGGATATCATTCCGTAGAGTGCTGGGGTGGCGCAACCTTTGATGCGTGCCTGCGTTTCTTAAAGGAAGATCCGTGGGATCGTCTGCGCAAGCTGCGTGACGGCTTCAAAAATACCAAACTGCAGATGCTGTTCCGTGGACAGAATATCCTCGGATATCGTCATTATGCAGATGATGTGGTAGAGTATTTCGTACAGAAATCTATCGCAAACGGTATTGATATCATCCGTATTTTCGACTGCTTAAACGACCTGCGCAACCTGGAATGCGCAGTAAAAGCCTGCAACAAGGAAAAAGGACACGCTCAGGTAGCCCTTTCCTATACGCTTGGCGATGCATACACTCTGGATTACTGGACCAATATCGCAAAAGAAATCGAAAATATGGGTGCAGATTCCATCTGTATCAAGGATATGGCAGGTCTGCTGCTTCCGTATAAAGCAACCGAACTGATCAGCGCCATGAAGGGTGCGACCAAGCTGCCGATCCAGCTGCATACCCACTATACCTCCGGCGTTGCAAGCATGACCTACTTAAAGGCTGTTGAAGCTGGCGTAGACGTTATCGACTGTGCAATGTCTCCGTTTGCACTGGGTACTTCCCAGCCTGCAACAGAGGTTATGGTTGAGACCTTCCGCGGCACACCTTATGACACCGGTTATGACCAGAACCTTCTGGCTGAAATCGCTGACTACTTCCGTCCTTACAGAGAAGAGTGCTTAAAGTCCGGTCTGATGGATCCCAAGGTTCTTGGCGTAAACATCAAGACACTGATGTATCAGGTTCCTGGCGGTATGCTTTCCAACATGGTGAGCCAGCTGAAAGAGCAGAACGCAAGCGACAAGTACGACGATGTGCTGAAGGAAATCCCGAAGGTTCGGAAAGACTTTGGTGAGCCTCCGCTGGTTACTCCTTCTTCTCAGATTGTCGGCACACAGGCAGTATTCAATGTCCTGATGGGCGAGCGCTACAAGATGGCAACCGACCAGACCAAGGATCTGCTTTCCGGTAAATATGGCCGCACTGTAAAGCCTTTCAATCCGGAAGTTCAGAAGAAGGTTATCGGCGACAGAGAAGTGATCACATGCCGTCCTGCAGACCTGATTCCGAACGAACTGGAGAAGATCGAATCCGAGATGAAGCAGTGGAAGCAGCAGGATGAAGATATCCTGACCTATGCACTGTTCCCTCAGGTTGCAACCGATTTCTTCAAATATCGTCTTGCACAGCAGGAAAAAGTGGATTTAAAGCAGGCTGATACAAAGAACGCCGCTTATCCGGTATAAGGATTCCATAAAAAGTACAAAGGGAAGCCATCTCTGGCTTCCCTTTTTGCCGTCTATTGACAGTCCGGCGTCCAGCCGCTAAAATGTTAAAAGAAGGTTTTTGCGTGTGAGAATCCAAAACCAGAGGGGCGAGAAGGAAACGAAAAGATGGAGAACAGACACGATATTATTTCCCGGATTAACGAGAAATATGCGGCGATGAGTAAAGGCCATAAGGCGATTGCGACTTATATTATGGAGCACTACGATCAGGCGGCTTTT
>OGPE01002070.1_pt1 | contig 11959 bp, 7 predicted proteins | sample 1552881 | NCBI WGS metagenome assembly OGPE01 (sample SAMEA2580236, study PRJEB22360) | human gut metagenome | biome: human gut; feature: human-associated habitat; material: faeces | place: Denmark | collected 2008/2010 | reverse complement strand
CGGCGGTTCAGGCCAGCCAGCAGCGCGTCCGTCAGTGCCTGCCGGTCGAGGCCGGTCTTATAACCCTCCGTTTCGGCGTCGAGAAGTGCCTCCACGACCTGCTGCGATATCCACAGCTCGGTCTGTTCCCGATTCCACCACCCCCATAACTTGCCATCGTTCTGGTTGGCCGCCAGTTTGCGGAGCAGGTTCGTGACCTTGTCGTCGTCCTTGAATTTCCGTCCGAACAGGGTGTATATCCGTTTTTTCGAGAGCAGCGCCTTGACCTTCGAAGCCATCTGCTCGTTGCAGAGGTGGGGGTAGAGGTCGATGTTTTCGATCTCGTCGAGGAATGCCTGCATGGCCGATGCCTCGGCGTGGATCGTCACGGTGCCCAGCGCCGGGTCGGGCGTGAACCGCAGGGCCGCGGTGTCGTTGAGGACGGCGAACTCCCCGTGGGTTTCCAGGATTCCGGCCTTGTAGATCGGGATCGCACGCCGCTCCCCGTCGAAATAGCCTCCGGGCGTCGTCAGCGAGTAGACGATCCGGATGCTGTCGGCATCCCCTGCGACGGCGGGTATTGCGTCCGTATGCGAGGTGGCGATGCGGATTTGCTTCTCGGCCGTCCGTCCGTCGGTTTCGATCGTGCGGCGTACGGACAAGGTGTCGCCGGTGTGGTTGGTCAGCCGTCCGGCAGCATTGAGGCTGTCGCCCGCGATGGCGAAGCGGGGGACGGAGAGTTGGGCGTTGAGCGGCTTGTACGATTTTATGCGCAGATGCTTCCTGTCCGCCTGCCTGCGGCCACCGACGGCGATGAAGTTGGCGTCCCAGCTGGTGATGTCGTCCGGATAGGTCACTTCGAAAGTCAGCCGCCCTGCTTTGTCGATCGTCAGGCGGGGCTTCCAGAATGCGTCGTCATGGAAATCGGTGCGCAGCGTGTTCGGCATACCGGCCTCGAGCGGGAATCCGTCGCCGCCCGCCGCGTTCCGGTCGGAGGTTTCAATGAAGATGATCCCGTTTGCGGCCCTCGCCCCGTAGATTGCGGTGTTCGCGTCCCTGACGAGGTTCATCGACAGGATGCTTCCCCGGTCGAAGTCCGACAGTGCCCCGTCGTAGGGTACGCCGTTCACGACGATCATCGGGGCCTGACCGGCGATTGTGCCCGCTCCCCGCACCTGTATCCCGGCGGCCATGCCCGCGAGCGTGCTGGGGAGCGTTTCCGTCTGCTCGTCGAATTCCGCGAATGCCACTTCCGTTGTGACCGTTGCGGAATTGGCCCTGCTTCCCACCACGGCCCTCTTTCCGGACTTCCCGTAAGCTACGACCACGACTTCGTCCAGCGCGTTGTAATCTTCCTCCAGGACGATGTTATAGTCGTAGCCGGAGATCAGTTTGGTGGCGAAATTCCGGTAGCCGATATAACTGACGACGAGCGTTCCCCGTCCCGTGTCCGAGAGGGTGAATTTCCCGGCCGTATCCGTGACAGTCCCGGTGTCAGTCACGTCGATCTGCACCGATGCCCCGGCAATGGGTTCTCCATCCGGGTCGCGCACGGTGCCTGTGACAACTTTGCCCGTCAGGTTGGCTTCGCTGATGCGCCCCGGGTTTCGCAACGGGTTGTCCCGCTCCGCCTCCGCGGGCTTGTAGTCGGCCAGCGGTGCCGCGGGGCGCGATACGCGCAACATCCTTTCCAGTTTCCCGAACAGCGCGCGGCTGCGGTCGTCGGCCGGTTCCTTTACGAGCGAATCCATCCGCAGGTAGTTGATGCCGCCCTTTCGCAGCCTTATCGTGGCCGAACAGCGGGTCGTATCCCTGAAGATGAGGTCTACCCGGAGGTTCCCCTCCGGCAGCCTGTCGATTTCGGTCGTCGTGCCGTAGTAGAGCCTGCTGGCGGGGTACTTGCCCGTCGATTGCAGGAGCACCATGATCGGCTGTGCCCTTGTGCCGTCCGCCAGTTTGCCTGGGGCGAGTTGCAGGCGGCAGCTGTCCATGAGCGAGATCGGCGGGACGGCCGAGATCAGCCCCGATTCGTTTTCGACCATGTCGGCGAGCCGCCGCCTGAATATGCCGCGGATCGATTCGGCCGTAAGCGCGTCCTGCCCGAAGCAGACCGCCTGCGTGAAAGGTTCGAGCTGCCTCTGGATCGGGTTCTGCTCCCAACTCTGCTGTTTCAGGTAGTTGTTCCGAATGTCGTAACGGTAGCCGCCCTCGATTTCGAAACTGTTGACCGCAAGTGTGTCCGAATAGAGCGTGCCGACCTGTATGCCCCCGGTGGTGAATCCCCGGTAGGGGAACGGCCCGGCCAGGATTGCCGCTTCGGCCTGCGGCCTGTACCGGCGGGTCTGCTTCTGCGTGCCGTTGAGGTAGTAGCAGACCCCGCCGGCGTTGATAATGCCCGGCAGTTCGGTTTCAACGGAGTAGGAGGATTGCCTGTCCGGCTGTCCCGTGAGCAGGGTCGCTTTCCCGAAGGTGTTGTCGACCGTAATCATGTGCCGTGTCAGCAGCGCCGTCTCGCACTGCGTGAGCATGCCTTTCTCTTTCCGGTCGTATTCCCTGACGGAGATCCGCACGGGACGGTTGTCCCCGGGGGCCTCCCCGGGTCGCACTGCGGATTGTCCGCCGTCTACCGAAACGATGGTCTTCAGCCCCTCGCCCGCATAGACGTTCTCGACGGTCACCTCCCTGTCGTAGGTGCGCAGCCGCAGCGTGTGCAGCCCCGGCCATATCGGGAAGCTGTACGGCGTCAGTTGCTGCGCCTGTTTGAAATAGTGGGGCTGTTCGTCGATCCACAGAACATGGATGCCCTGCACCTCCCCGTCGACGACCACATAGGGGGATAGCTGGGTGAGTCTTCCGGGGGCCTCCTCGGCATAGGCGTAGAACGGTTCCGGGTAGAGGAATTTGTAGTATTCGATCGAATCCAGTCCCATGCGCTGCCGCCACAGCGGCCAGTCCATCCCGGTGCGGATGTTGAAGAGGAACTCTTCGTCGGCCTCGTAGTTCTTCGGGGTGATGGTCTTTCCCGACGCCGACTTCCCGTATATCGCCACTGCCGGCGGCAGGGCTTCGAATTTCGAGGTGAACGCATAGGCCGTCACGTCGGCATTTTTCACCGGGCGTCCCTTGCGGTCTTTGACCGCCACTTCGACCTTTGCGCTCTGTCCGGGATAGACGGTCGCCGCCGTCGTTACCTCCATCGAGATGTTTTTCTCCGTGAAGGGCAGTTCGCCGCGTATCGTCCGGGCATTCTCGCCCTGCAGGTAGGCTATCTGCATCGAATAGCCCTTGCGGCCGTTGTCCTTGCGCGCGAAGTCGAGTTCGGTGGCATACCCTTTGGCAATCGTCTTGTCCCCCATGCAGATCGTGTACCAGAACGGGAATTTCGCGGGGTTGTCCACCACCAGCCGGACGGTGCCGTCCCGGCGGAAGAAGCGGTGCCCGATCAGTTCGCCCGGCAGTTTTCCGACCTCGATGTCCTCCGATGCCGTGGCGCTCTGCACCTCGTATTCGCTGACGATCCACGACAGCGGCACACTGCAGGGCAATGTGACCGAATCCTGCCATACGATTCCGTATTCCGGGTTGTAGGCGGTTACCAGGGCACGGCTTTCGACGCTTTTGCCGTCGTACAGCTCACGCAGGGCGAGCATCCCCTGGCCGGCCGAATAGTCGATCCGCCTCCGCCTTGCGTCCCGGTACAGGCTTATGCGCTCATCCCTGCGTTCGTTGCCCGCATCGAAGAACGAGCAGGCGACGTTGTAATACATCGACACGCCGTCGACGAATATCGAGTCGGGCAGAATGATTTCCTTCGTGGACTTGCCCTCCATGTCGAACGTATGCTCCCAGAGCCGGTCGGGGACGAATGCCGTGCGGGCGAGGAATTTGCAGCCCATGTACCTGGCGGGTTTGACCAAGACCTTTACCCGCCCGTCGTATACCGGCATGTTGTTCTCATCCACGGCGCTCAGTGAAATCCTCACCGTGTCGCCCCGTGCGTATTTCTGTTTGTCGGCCCTGGCCGTGAAGGTGAGCTTGCCCAGTTCGTACTCCTCATAGCGGAAACGGCCTGTGATGTCATTGGCATGCTTGTCGCCCGTCCGGAAACGGAGTGTGTAATCCTTGTCGAGGCGGAGACGGAGGCTGTCCGACAGCCTGAACTCCCATTCGTACATGCCGGGACGGTAGGGCGCCAGCGATACGAGGGTCGTGTCTATCGACGGGGAGTAATACGAAACGAGTGCCACGTCGACCTTCCCGTCGAGGGGCTTGCCTTTGCGGTTGATGTGCGCCTTGAATTTCACCGTTTCCCCGGGTTTGTACCTGGGTTTGCTGAATACCACGAACCCGTCGTACTTGTCCCGCGCGGGCAGCTTCCCCGGTGCGAAAACCCGCTTGAAGGCTGTTTTGACCTTTCCCCAGGCCGTTTTGAGGAACCCGGGACGGTAGGTGTAATCCGGTTCGTTCCCGATGGTGATGTAATGCAGTACGCCGTCGTTGTTTACTTCGACCGTGGCCTCTTCGCCGCGGATGCGCGGGAGGTTGTAGGTGCGTGTGCCGGGGTCGTATTTCATCCGTTTCGAGCCCCGTTTTACCACGGCATCGTCGATGATGTTGCCCAGCGTGTCGCAGAGTATCAGCATCACCTGCTCGTCCCTGACGAGCCTGTAATAGAAATTGTCCACGACATGATCGCCGTATACGAGTTTGTTCCCGTCCGTCCAGACCCGCAGGTAATTTCCCCGGGGGAGCTGCGGGATCTTTCCCGACGCAGTATATTTGCCGACGAACGTGTGCAGCATCCCTTCGTCGGGCGCCTTGCCTTTCACATGCAGTTCGCGGAGCTCTCGGGCATCGGGTTTATAGATGAATATTTCCGGGGAGGTGCGGCGGCTTTCGGGCAGCGGGGTCTGCGCCAGGCAGGCGGCCGTGCAGAGAAGCCCCACGAGGATTGTACTGCAATACTTCATGGCGAGGTCGGGGTTTTATCCTGCAATATAACAAAAAGATCGCTCATGGCGACCTTTTCGGGGAACTATCTGTGTGTGTCCGTCCGGATTTTACGGAGATATCGTCTCTTCCGCCTTTTCCACGCGGAAAAATGCGGTCAGACTGTCGAACCATTTATCGCTTAGGGACGCGCAATACCCCCCCCCTCCGTGTCTTCTACGGTCTCGAACTTAGGTTGCACCTTGGCGATGGTGAACGTAAACGTGGAGCCTTCGCCCAGTGTCGATTCGATGGTCAGCTCCCCGCCGTTGCGGCGCGTGAGGTCTTGCACGAGCTGCAGGCCCAGCCCCGATCCCTCTTCGTTCTTGGTGCCGTAGGTGGTGTAGTGTATTTCGGGGTTGAGCAGTTTGGGCAGGTTTTCCTCGCTGATACCCGTGCCGAAGTCGCGTACGCTTATTACGGCATGGGTGGGGGATTCCCGCACGCTGATGACGATCCGTCCGCCTTCGTTGCTGTACTTGATGGCGTTCGACATCAGGTTGCGCATGATCGTTTTCACCATGTCTACGTCGCACGGGACGGTAATCGGGCCGGGGATGTCGTATTCGACGGCGATGTTCTTGACCTGTGCCACGAGGTCGGACATCTTGCTGGCGAAAACCACGACCTCCGAAATGTCGACCTCCTGGAACACCGTGTTCATGCGTCCGATCTGGCTCTTCGTCCATTTGAGCAGGTTGTCCAGCAGCATGAAGGTGCTCTCGGTGATGTTGTTGCCCATCGTGATCATCTCCATGTTGTCTTCGCCTATCTGTTGCTGCGTAAGGTTTATCGAGAGCATGTTGAAAACCATCTTCAACGTGCCGATCGGCGACCGCAGGTCGTGGGCTATTACCGAGTACATCTTGTCGCGGGCGTCGACCGTGGCCTGCAATTCGTCGCGCTGCTGCATGATCGTGCGCTGCGCCGCCGCCAGATAGATGTGGTGCGATACGCGGGTGATCAGCTCCTCGTGGTTGAACGGCTTGGAGACGTAGTCGCTGGCTCCCAGCTTGAACCCCTTGACGATGTCTTCGGGGTTGTGCAGCGCCGTGAGGAAAATCACCGGGATGTCCTGCAATGCGGGGTCTGCCTTCAGGTGCCTGATCACCTCGTAGCCGTCCATGTCGGGCATCATGATGTCCAGCAGGATCAGGTCGGGGAGCTCCGTCGCGGCCTTTTCGAGTGCCTCGTTACCTCCCGATGCCGTGACGATCTTGTATTTGGCACGGCTCAGCACGGCTTTCAGCAGCATGATGTTGGTGGCGATGTCGTCGACGGCCAGGATCGTATAGTCCTCGGGGTTTATGGAGATGTTTTTCATGAGGGGAGGTTTAGACATGCAAATATAGCATAATATTTCAGGTTCCGTTCAAAATTCGGTCAGGCCCTGCGGGCTTTCTCCCAGGCACCCTTTTCGCGGTGGGTCGCCAGGTACGATGCCCCGCGGAAAACATTGAGGTTCATGAAGAGAAAATAGTAGGGGATGAAGAGCAGCCTGTTGCGGTGCCCGCTGCGCTCCAGCGCCCATCCCGTGAGGGCGGCCAGGTAGAATGCGCATTGCAGGGCGAGGGTCGCGGCATAGAGCGCCCGATGGCCCGACCACAGCAGCGCGACGTTGAGCGGCAGGAGTGCTGCGAGTACCACGGGGGTCAGCGTCCAGCGCAGCACGCGGTGCGATACGTACTGGAACCACAGCACTCCGTAACGGAACGGATTGAGCAGCTTGCGCAGCCGCCATACCGATTGCAGCCCGCCCGCCGCGATGCGCTTCTTGCGTTTGCCTTCTTCGCCCATGTCGGCCGAAGGGCTCTCCAGCGCATAGGCGTCCTTGCAGTAGGCGATCCTGTATCCCTGTGCCGCGATCAGCATCGAGCAGACGAAATCGTCGAGCAGCGTATCCTCCCTCAGCGTCTGCCACAGTTCGCGCCGCACGGCGAACAACTCCCCCGCTGCCCCCACCGCCGAGTAGAGGCGGTGATCCAGCTCCTTGAGTTTCGATTCGTATTTCCAGTAGATGCCTTCCGTTGCGGCGGCGCCCGTATTCCCTGTCCCGGCGACGCGTTTTTCGCCGGCCACGCACCCCACTGCGGGATCTTCGAAGCAGCGGACGATCTGCGCCACGGCTTCGGGGTTGAGCATCGTATTGGCATCGGTGAATACGACCAGCGGCGTGCGGACTATTCCCAGCGCCCGGTTCAGCGCCGCGGTCTTGCCGCCCCGGCGTGGGTCGTGCAGCACCGTCACCTCGGGGTAGGCGGCGAGCAGTTCGACGGTGCGGTCGGTCGAGCCGTCGGTGATCCACGTCACGCGGATCTTTCCGGCCGGATAATCCAATGCCCGGCAGTTGGCCATCTTTTCCGCCACGACCTCCTGTTCGTTGTAGGCGGCGATGAGCAGCGTCACCTCGGGCGGGTCGGCAGGCACGTCATGCCGCCGTGCAGGGCGCACGGCTTCGCGGATCTTCACCAGCAGCCACAGCAGGATGCCGTATCCGAGGTAGGTGTAGAAGACGAGGAATACCCCCGCCCAGAAGAGTATCGCTACGGTCGTCATGCTTCGAAAAGTTCGGTTAATACCTGTTTCATCTGGTTGTCCCACGAGAGGCGTCCCTCGACCGTGCCGCGGATCTGGGCGGGCGTGAGATGCAGCCCGTCGTGGAAACGCACGAGCGCCGCGATGTCGAGGGGCGTGTCGTCGGCCGGGGCTTTCATCACGTAGCCCATGCCGTCGAAGTCGCTGTCCCGTTCCGAGTATACGAACGGGATGCCGCGTGCGGCGTATTCGCGGTTTTTGAGCGTCTTGATACCGGTGATGCCGTTGCGGTGGCGCCCGAGGCTGGCGATGCCCATGTCGCACCACTCGAATTCGGCGTCGAGCGCCGCGCCCGAACGGGGGCCGATGACCTCGGCATACTCTGCCAGGGAGTATGCGTCGATCCTGCGGCGGTATTCCGCGATGAGCGTTTCCACGCCGTCGCCTGCGATGCGCAGGCGGACGATGCACTGGTGCGGGGCGGCGTAATACTCCCTGAGCCCTTCGATCACGCGGTCGAGGCCGTGCCAGAAATGGATGTTCGCTACGGCCAGCAGCCGGATGTTGTGGTGATCCCCGTGTCCCCGGGTTTTGAGCGGGATACTCCCGAAGTCGATGCCGTTGGAGATGCGGATCGTCGGGCGGCCGAATATCTCCGTATCATCGGAGAAAGTGATGATGCGGTCGACGTAACGGGCCATGCGGCAGCGGAACATGCGGTCGATGCGCAGTTTGAGTTTCCGCACCGCGGGCGACTGCGCGAATTCGGCGTCGTAAGGGTAGGTCGGGATTTCGAGCGCGATCCGCACGCCGAGTTTTTTGACCTTGCGCAGCCAGCCGATCAGCACCGGGCTGGCGTTGTGGTCGTGGCGGATGTAGAGGAACTCCACCCCTTCGTGGCGGATGTAGCGCGTGATGTCGCTCAGCGAGACCCTTTTTTCGAGCTTGGCCCGCAATCCCTTGCCGAAGGTGCGGATCGCCTGCCCGCCGACCATCCGGCGCTGCGTGCCGTCGGGCGCTATCTCGATGTGGCACAACTCGATATCGGCGCCGTTGCGCCGCAGTGCGTCGCATTGGGCAAAAATCTTCTTGCTGATGCCGCTGTGGGCCGAAAACCCGTGGAAGACGACAAATAATCCTTTCATGTTGTTATCGTTTTTTGCGGGCCAGGAGCCGTCCTGAGAGCCCTTTCAGGTCGTATTCGCCGCTCAGGTGCACATAAAGGAGCCATACGCCGAGTGCCGCCGTCCCCTTGAGGGTGAGCGACGCCACGAGCGGCATCGGCGGGAGAAGCCATCCGACTGCTGCCAGGGGCAGGCCGACGAGTGCCGTGAGCAGCAGCGGCGAAAGGAAATTCCGCCAGAACCGGCGCCATCCCGTGCGCAGCGTGAGGCAGAACAACGCGTGGTAACACTGCACGAAGTTGACGGCGAACGAGGCGCAGATGCACCAGGCCACGGCTTCGGTCGTGCCGAATGCGAAGATGCCGGTGCAGATCGCCGCGACGTTGAGCGCCGCCGAGAATACGCCGCAGAAGAAGAGCATCCGCGTGGCGTTGGCGGCCTGGAAGATCGACCCCGAAGTGGACATCACGATCTGGATGCCGACCGAGAGCGCCAGTATCCGGAACACCGGGACGGACGGCTCCCACTGGTCGCCGAAGATGATGAGCACCAGCTCCTGCGCCGTGAAGAAGAGCACGGCCGAGAGCGGCAGCCCTATGAACGCCAGCAGCCGGACGACTTTCAGGTAGGAGGCGCCCAACTGCTTCAGGTCGTGCTGCATCTCCGAAAAAATGGGGTGCATGACGGGCGAAATGACATAGGCGATGTTTTGCAGCGGGAGCATCATCAGCCGGTACGACTTGTCGTAATAACCCAGTTGCGAGAGGCTCATGTAACGTCCCATGAGCAGCTTGTCGAGGTTGCGGCTGAAATAGTTTATCAACTGGAACGAGAACTGGTAGGCCGAGAACGAGAATACTTTGCCCAGCGCCTTGCGTCCCGGGCGCAGGCGCAGCGGCAGCGGGTTCTGGCGGTAGTTTATCGCCAGGAGCATCAGGCTCGAAAACACCGGGTTGATCGTCAGTGCGTAGATGCCTGCCCCGGCATAGGCCGCGGCGATGGCGGCCGTGCCCCCTGCGATTTGCACCGTGAGCGACCGCATGGCGGCGAACCGGAAGCGTTTCTCCTTCAGGATAAGTGCATTGGGGACGATGTTGGCCGCGGCGAAAAAGAGGTTCAGCGCGAGGATGCGCAGGACGTTGCGCAGCACCTGCGAATCGCCGTAGAGAGAGGCTATCCAGCCGGCTGCTGCGAAAAACAGCAGCGCCATGACTGCCCCCGACCATACCGAGAGCGAAAATATCCCGCCCAGGTCGTGCCTGTCGAGGTTTTTGTGCTGGATGACGGCCGGGCCGATGCCCAGGTCGCTGAAGATGGCGAAGAAGGCGATCACTACCGTGGCGATGTTCACCACGCCGAACTCCTCGGGGGTGAACAGGCGCGAAAGGATACCCGTCACCACGAGCGTTACGACGATGCCCGCGTATTTCGCGATCGAGGTATAGAATACACCCGAAGCCAATTCCCGCCTGACACTCATTTCCCGTTCCCTTTCTTTAACGGTTTCTTGAACAGCAGTGTTGCCAGGGCGCGGCCGTCGATGCTGCCCGGGTAGTGGCGCAGGGCATCCCAGACCAGTTTCCAGCGTGTCCCGGCCGGGAGCGCCCAGGCGTTGCGCATCACGGGGCGCAGTATCTGCCTCGTGAGCGTGCGTATGAGTTGCCGCTGGCCGGCGTCGCGCGTCGCGGCAAAACGGTTCAGTTCGCGCAGTACGGTGGTATAGCCTTCGAGGTTGCGGCGCGAGAACCCGCGTCCCATGATCGAATCCCCGTGTATGCGCCGCTTGAAGAACGAACGCTCGATCCCGCCGGCGCGCGTCGCCCCGAGATAGAGCTGCGGGGTGAAGAGTTCGTCTTCGTGGAGTATCCCCGGGTAGAAGCGCAGTCCCAGCCCGCGCAGGTAGGCAGTGCGGATGAAACTCAGGCAGGCCGAAGCCCGGTAGCAGTGTAGTGCGAGCATCCTGCGCAGCAGGTCGGTGCCGTCGCAGACCTCCGTTCCGAAATATTTTGCACGCCGGTAGTCGAACCATGCGGCGTCGGAGGCTGCCGCGCCGAAGCTTTCGGCGTCGAACGCGCGCCGATTTTCGGGGTGTAGAAAAATATGAGTGGGAGCCGGTCTGACTGGCAGCGTTCGTAGCAGCGTTCGAGGGCGTCGGGCTCCAGCAGGTCGTCGCTGTCCATGAAGTAGATGAATTCGCCCCGGGCACGGTCGATCCCTGCGTTGCGGGTCTGCGAAAGCCCTTTGTTGGGCTGGGTGTAGAGCCGGATGCGGTCGTCTCCGGTGGCTATGCGTTCGAGTGCGGACAGGCTGCCGTCCGTCGAACCGTCGTTGATGACGATCAGTTCGATGTCGCGCAGGGTCTGTCCCATGATCGAACGCAGGGTCTGTTCGACATAGGCCTCCGTATTGTATACGGGGATGATGACGCTGACTTTCGGGTTATTCATCGACACGTATCCATTTTGCGCGTGCGGCGTCATAACGCTTGATTACGCGCGCCGGGTTGCCTACGGCGACGCTGTACGAGGGGATGTCCTTGGTGACGACGCTCCCGGCGCCGATCTGGCAGCGTTCGCCGATCGTGACGCCCGCCACGACCACCGAATTGGCGCCGATATGCGATTCACGTCCGATCGTCACCTCTTTGCGCACGAGTTCCTGTGCATTCGAGTCTCGTGTCCCGTCGGCATAACCGTGGTTGAACCCCGAGATGAAGACATGCTGTCCCAGTCCGGCCCGGTCGCCCAGGCGTACGGGGCCGATGACCACCGATCCGATGCCGATGCGCGCCTGGTCGCCGATCACCACGTCTCCCGCACCGTTATTGACGACCGCATAATCCTCGATCAGGGCGTCGCGTCCCACTTCGAAGCGCCGCCAGGGGAAAACGTCGAGCCGCGCGTGGCGGCGGATAAGCGCACCGCGGCCTTTTTTGTGAACAAAAGGGTTCACGAACCAGCGTACCCAAAGGCGGGGCCGGGGGTGTTTGTGCGGCGAAATCAGCCCGATGACGAATTGTTTGAGCCGGGGGTTATTTCTGATTTTTTCAATCATAAGTCAATTACAGTGTTATATAACGAACTTTTGCAATGCGGCTGTCCGGGGTTTTGAATCCGGAGCACGAAATTTCGGCAGTACGGTATTCAGTTTGTCTTCCCGAGCGATTCGTAAAGTGCCAGCAAGTGCTGGGCGGTCTTTTCCCACGAGAATTGTTTTACCCGTTCGAGGCCGTAGGCGACCTGTCCTGCGCGGAACTCCGCATCGGTTTCGAGCCGCAGCAGGGCCTCGGCGATAGACGTCGGGTCGGGAGGGTCGAAGAGGACTGCTGGTCG
>OGPE01002056.1_pt1 | contig 12013 bp, 8 predicted proteins | sample 1552881 | NCBI WGS metagenome assembly OGPE01 (sample SAMEA2580236, study PRJEB22360) | human gut metagenome | biome: human gut; feature: human-associated habitat; material: faeces | place: Denmark | collected 2008/2010 | reverse complement strand
CGAAGGAAACCTCCTCGACGGAGAGCTCGCCGGACATGAGTTTGGGTAGAAGGGTGTCGCGGAGAGCGGATAGACGAAGTGTTTCTTGATTACTCAATGCTATTTTATCAAACAAATATTGCCCTATTTTACTAAATTCAAGTAAGACATTGGCCGGAGGTAGGATTATGCTTATTTCTCTTGTTTCCACAGGACTTAAATTTAATTGGGCCGTTCCTCGTGCTATTTGTAGCAAATGATTTTTGAATGTATCCTGTCTAAATAATATATAAACAAATAGCAAATCTTGCTTATCTCTTCGAGGTTGCAACTTTGCAACTCGCTGATTAAGCAATAAATTAGGTCTATCTACTATGCACACTCTTCCGACATTTCCTGTTAGAGATAATAAAATATCTCCTATTTCCAGATTACAGTACGCAGGCATCTTTAATGGTACCTTTGATATATAAGATGCTCCACTAATATCAAGATAGCCATCTTGTACTCCTTTAATTGTAATCAATCGATATGGACCACTCTGAACAAAGGTTTCCGACTTAAAGGCAAAACCTGATAGAATTTGTACGACATCATTTACCTTTCCGATACTCCATCCTTCTGGAATTGGTCCTAACTTCGAATCAACGAATTTTCCGCCTTTGAATGGTTCAAAATCCACAAACCACGACTTAAACAGCGCTTTGGCCTGCTCCTCTAAATTATCATTTATCGGTTATCTTTGTGTGTATTTCAATGGACTGCGTAACTTTATCAATTTCAATAATACAAACGCAGCCATGAAAGAAAAACTAATTGACGAAATTAAAACCGCGATGCGTACCGTCATTACGGCAGATCAAATGAGCATCTTATGTAACGTGCTGAATCGCACATTGCAAAATATTGTCATCGCAGAAAAGCTTCCGGATAGCGAAGCGCGAGTCAAGGCTAATTCTCAACTGCAAACGCTATTTATATCAGCCAAACGCGTCGAGGGATGCTCTGAGAAAACATTAAAATATTATGCTTCGACTATTGAATATATGTTACGGCAGATCGACAAGAATATCGTCGATATAACAACGACCGATCTACGATGTTATCTTGCATCATACCAATCGAATAACCAATCGTCAAAAGTTACCATAGACAATATCCGCAGAATTTTCTCAAGCTTTTTCGCATGGCTCGAAGACGAAGATTATATTCTTAAAAGCCCGGTGAGACGCATCCATAAAGTTAAAACCGGCTCCTTAATTAAAGAGGTGCTATCCGATGAAAATCTCGAAATTTTGCGTGACAACTGCACCCATATACGAGATCTGGCAATCGTAGATATGCTATCGTCTACCGGCATCCGCGTCGGCGAACTGGTAAAAATTAATCGAGAAGATATAGACTTTCACGAACGCGAATGCGTCGTTTTCGGCAAAGGCAACAAAGAACGAGAAGTCTATTTCAACGCCCGCACAAAAATTCATCTGAAACAATACCTCGAAAGCCGGACAGATGACAATCCGGCACTCTTCGTATCCATCGCCAAGCCACATAATCGACTTAAAATTAGCGGAGTGGAGTTGCGCCTCCGCCAACTCGGTCGCAAAGTTTCGATTCACAAAGTTCATCCGCATAAATTCCGCCGGACACTTGCCACAATGGCCATCGACAAAGGAATGCCGATCGAACAGGTGCAGAAGCTATTGGGACACGTCAAGATCGACACCACAATGCACTATGCAATGGTTAATCAAAGCAATGTCAAAATCTCACATCGGAAATATATAAATTAGGTATGACACGAGTAACCTGCAAAATAAAGGATATAATATCAGAAGTCAAAAGTGGTGATTGGGGCAAAGGCTCCCCCACAGAGAACTATACAACAGAAGTATTATGTGTGAGAGGGGCTGACATTCCCGAACTTTGCAAAGGCAATGTCGGCAAAATGCCACAACGTTTTATCCATAATAAAAAAGCGACATCAAAGATTTTATCTGCTAATAATTTAATAATTGAAATATCCGGCGGGAGTCCAACGCAGTCAACGGGGCGCATTGCGCTAATATCCGATAAAATATTATCCCGATATAGTAAGCCTTTGATATGTTCTAACTTCTGTAAAGCCATCACAGCAACGGGCATCCAACCTGAATATCTTTTTAATTACTGGCTTTATCTGTACAATAAAGATGCTATGTTCCCCTATGAGAATGGCACAACCGGCATTAAGAATTTAGATTTCAACAGTTTTATTCAGGAACAAGATATATCAATTCCTGATATTAAAACTCAACAAAAAATAGTCTCTATTCTTTCTTCAATTGACGAAAAAATAGAGACCAATAAGCGTATAAATGATAATTTAGAGGAGCAGGCCAAAGCGCTGTTTAATCATTACTTTATTCAAAATACAGAGAATTTAGGAGAATGGCAAGACGGGGTTTTGACTGACATTGCCCAATACCTTAATGGATTGGCTATGCAAAAATATCCAGCGATGCCTAATGAGGCAGGATTGCCAGTTTTAAAGATTAAAGAACTTGGACAAGGACAATGTGACACCAACAGTGATCGTTGCTCATCTTTAATAAAACCTGAATATATAATTTCTGATGGAACCATTATATTTTCTTGGTCAGGAACCCTACTTGTAGATATTTGGTGTGGTGGAAAATGTGGGCTCAACCAACATTTATTTAAGGTATCTTCGGCAAAGTATCCTCAATGGTTTGTTTTTTATTGGACAAAGCATCATTTGAATAAATTTATTCGCATTGCGAAAGACAAAGCGGTTACTATGGGGCATATCAAACGATGTGATTTAGAAATATCAAAAGTAAAAATCCCAAGTAAGCAGGCTTTGGTTAATTTAGATAAGTTATTTTCTCCCATCTTTAATAGAATGGTTACTTGTCGAATTGAAAATAGGAAATTATCATCTCTCCGCGATACCCTTCTACCCAAACTCATGTCCGGTGAGATCTCCGTTGAGGAGGTTTCCCTCGATTAGCTTGCTAAATTATCATTTATCAAAGTTACTATTGTAATTTCTATTTTTGTTATATTTGTATTAAACTGGGATTTCTAATGGAATTAGATCTTAATATTGATTCAAATGGCAATGTAATCGTCAATACATTGTCGGAATATGTTGCATATATTTCTCAGTTGCAAGCTGCCAATGAAGGTAGCAATGAGCGATTCTTTTTCAGGGGCCAATCCAATAAAAATTGGGATGTGCGCCCATGTTTATTTAGAGAGAATAACCTGACGATTGAATCCGATATTATATCCGAAGCTTGTGCTCGTGCTCCTTTTGAATTTGGTGGCCGAAGCGCATTTGAACGACTGACAAAATTACAACATTATGGACTGCCAACCAGAATGTTGGATGTAACGCTAAACCCTTTAGTCGCGTTGTATTTTGCGTGTGCAAAATGTGAAGATAAAGAAAACTACGACAAGAATTATAAAGAATCTGATACTATTGATGTCGATTCCGATCATCCATTTGATAATGAATATGATGTCGATGGGGCTGTTTATTATAGACGGGCTTATGGACATAAGCATAATTCAGATGATATTGATCTGTTGGCTCGAATTGCGGAAATGGATTTCAACGGAGATATTGTATTGCATCAATTGGTCGAGAAATTAGGATTACGCAGTCAAATAAAACAAGCCGAGGATTTTGAGGAACTGGCAAAGGTGATGCAAAATGCCTACTTTGTTATATCGACATTCAACAATGAACGTTTGATTCGGCAGAGCGGAGCCTTTTTGCTTTCGGGTAGCATTAATATTCAACTCAATAAATCTGATTACGGCGTCAGTCGGATCGAAAAGAGCAGTTGTTCTTTAAATAGCCAGTTTGCGAGCGAAAGGATAATCATACCGACCGGAAGTAAGGAAAGCCTTTTAGAAGAATTGAATTTCTACAATATAAACCAAGGGGCTTTATTTCCGGAGTTGGAGCATCAGATGGCATATATCAAATATAGTATGTGTAAATCTAATGTCAGAAGCGCTTCATCTTTTGAAAAGATAGATTTTGATGCAATAAAAGCTGAAGAATCTAAGGAAAGTGTTGAGATAGCTGAATCCGTAGTGAAAGAAGAGTTAGTTGATAAGGCTATTTATGATATCGTATCACAATATATTTCAGATGATGCTATAAAACAGAATGTTCTTCGAATTATTACACGGCAAACCGAATATATAGATTGGGCCAATAAGGAAGCGACCATTAGTGATTTGAGACGTAAAATCAAACGAAGCCTGTCTTTACAATCTATTAGTTCTGATGTCGCAACGCAATCTGCGCGTAATATGGTATCACAGCTTGTTAACTTGTATGTGAAAAAATAACAATTATATGCACTTCACCGAAGATGATTTTGAAAACGCCATTCTCGAGTTGTTTCGAGAGCAATTAGGTTACGATTATGTGTACGGCCCCAATGTGATACGCGACTATGCAGAACCGCTTTACGTGGAGGCGCTGGAGGCTGTGTTGCCGCAGATCAATCGTGGTCTGCCACAGGCCGCTATTGACGAAGCCATGGTGAAGATTCGAACTTATGAGGGTGGAACGTTGGTACAGAAGAATGAATTGTTCACGGATTACTTGCAAAATGGCGTAGCTGTCAATTATTTCGATGGCCGCGAGCAATGCTCTGCAAATGTCCGGCTTGTCGATTATGATTCACCATTACATAATCGGTTTACAATCGCTAATCAATGGACGGTCGATGGGCACTCGGTAAGGCGTGCGGATATGATCGTATTTGTCAATGGATTGCCGCTGGTGGTGGTCGAGCTCAAATCGCCCTCGCGTGAGAATACGGACGTGTCGGAAGCTTATGCACAATTGCGTAACTATATGCAGGAGATTCCGTCTCTCTTTATTTATAACGCTTTTTGTGTGATGAGCGATCAGGGGATGACTAAGGCGGGGACGATCACGGCGGGTGAAGACCGTTTTATGCAGTGGAAGACGGTAGATGGGAGTTATGAGGATACCCATAGCGCGAATTTCGATGTGCTTTTCGCGGGAATGTTCGAAAAAACGCGGTTTGTTGAATTGTTGCGGAATTTTGTTTGTTATTCGAAAGACGGTAAACAGGATATTAAGATATTAAGTGCCTATCATCAGTTTTATGCCGTACGCAAGGCTGTGCTTTCGACGGTCAAAGCAGCTGAGACGGATGGTCGGGGTGGCGTGTTTTGGCATACGCAGGGCAGCGGAAAGTCATTGTCGATGGTCTTTTTCGCCAAGCAGTTGCAGCAGGCGATGTCGTCGCCGACGATTGTCGTGCTGACAGACCGTAACGATTTGGACGGCCAGTTGTACCGGCAGTTCGCTTGTTGCAGGGATTTTTTGCGTCAGACACCCGTGCAGGCCGAAAGTCGGGCTCATCTTCGGGAATTATTGGCGGGACGCGAAGCGAACGGTATCTTTTTCTCGACGATGCAGAAATTCGAGGAGAGCGAAGAACCGCTTTCGATACGACGAAACATAGTCGTTATGGCCGACGAGGCGCATCGCAGTCAATATGGATTGGAGGAGAGGGTCCGAATGGTTACGGATGCTGACGGGGTGATGCAGGCCAAAGTTGTAATCGGCGCGGCGCGTCTGGTGCGTAATGCGTTGCCGAATGCTACCTATATCGGGTTTACCGGAACGCCTATTGCGCAAAAAGATCGGTCGACACGCGAAGTATTCGGCGATTACATCGACGTGTACGATATGACGCAGTCGGTGGATGACGGTGCGACACGGCCGGTATTTTACGAGAGCCGTGTAATCAATCTGAAACTCGACGAGCAGACCTTGCGACGTATTGATGCGGAGTATGATGCGATGGCCGAGGAAGCGGAAGAGTATGTCATTGAGAAAAGCAAGCGTGAATTGGGGCGGCTCGATTCGATCTTTGGAGCTGACGCGACGGTGGCATCATTGTGCGAGGACATCGTAAAACACTATGAGGAATTCCGGCAATACGAGCAGACGGGTAAGGCGATGATAGTAGCCTATTCGCGGCCGATAGCGATCAAGATTTACCGTCGGATTCTCGAAATGCGCCCGGTATGGGGTGACAAGCTGGCTGTTGTGATGACTTCCGGTAATAAAGATCCGGAAGACTGGCGGGCGATTATCGGAAATGATTCCCACAAGAAAGAGTTGGAGAAGAGGTTCAAAGACAACGACAGCTCGTTGAAAATCGTCATCGTAGTTGATATGTGGCTTACGGGTTTCGACGTACCTTCGCTTTCGACGATGTATGTTTATAAACCGATGTCCGGACACAATCTAATGCAGGCTATTGCTCGTGTGAATCGTGTGTTTGGGGATAAACAAGGTGGTTTGGTTGTGGATTATGTGGGTATCGCTTCGGCGTTGAAGACGGCGATGAACGATTATACATACCGTGACCGCAAAAATTATGGTGATACGGATGTGGCTAAAACCGCCTATCCGGAGTTTCAAAAGAAACTGGACGTTTGCCGTGATCTGATGTATGGATTCGATTATGGTGCTTTCTTCGGTAAGTCTGATTTGGAGCGGGCGAAAGCCATCAGCGGAGGTGTCGATTTCATGCAGTCCCCTGAGCGGATGGAAACGAAAAAACTCTATATCAAAGAGGCGCTGCTGCTGCGGCAGGCATTGTCGCTTTGTCAGAGTTTGCTGAATTACGAGCAGCGTATCGAAGCTGCCTATTTTGAGGCGGTGCGCACATTACTGACGCGCGTGGAGGGCAAGGGTAAGATTTCGTTCCGTGAGATCAACGGGCGTATTAATGAATTGCTCAAGCAGAGTATCAAGAGCGAAGGGGTAATTAATCTTTTCTCCGATATTAAGGAGGAGTTCTCTTTGTTCGATCCGAAATTCCTTGAAGAGGTTGCCCGGATGAAGGAACGGAATTTCGCCGTAGAATTATTGCGTAGGTTGATTGCAGAACAGGTACAACTATATCAGCGAACGAATACGGTACGAGCCGAGAAGTTTTCGGAAATTCTGTCCGATGCCATGAGTCGCTATTTGAAAGGGATGCTGACGAACGAAGAGGTTATCGAAGAATTACTGAAAATAGCCCGTGAGATCGTTTTCGGCGAAAAGGCCGGCGAGTCGCTTAATCTGAACAGCGAAGAACTTGCCTTTTATGATGCGTTGACCAAGCCTGAGGCTGTAAAAGATTTCTATTCCAACGATCAGTTGATCGCTATTACACGTGAGCTGACGGATGCACTCCGGCGTAACAAAACGATCGACTGGAATATGAAGGAGAGTGCTCGTGCCGGAATGCGGCGTATTGTCAAACGGTTGTTGAAAAAGTATGATTATCCGCCTGCAGGGCAGGAAGATGCTTTGAATACGATTATGGAGCAGTGTAAGAAGTGGAACGAAAATAATTGAATGGGATAGCTATGGGTAAGTTGGAAGAGTCGTATAGAAGAGTTGCATAATGATTTTGCAAGATAAGTAATACGCGCCTGTTAACTCTGATTAGATAACAGGCGCGTATGATTATTTTGTAATGTCTAATTCCTTTTGGAACTGCTTTGCTTTTTGCCGGATATCTTCTGCTTCCTGCTTTCGGATAACGCTACGTTGTTGATTCTCGATTGCTTCCCGGACGGCTGTTTCGTAACGCTCAACTTGTTGCCGGAGCGAGCGACGGTCTGCGCGGCGTTCGGAATCGTAGAAGAGGGCGTTCAGGTTGCGCAATTTTTGCTCGTCGATGTCGCCCATCATTTGAACGTAACGGTATTTCAATTCCGTATCACGCAGGTTGGCAATACGGTCGTATAATTTAGTAATATGGATGCCGCCGCAGAGAATCACGATGAAAGAGATCGCCATATAGAGTAGTGCCCACGAGGTGTTGAAGTCGATGACGTGGATATGCCGTTGGGCTGCGGGTTGCGCAGGATGAGCGACGGCCGCAATAATTTTCTCGGTATGGTTTTCAGTCTCTTTTCCGATAGTTGTAATGCGGTCTGCAAGTTCCATGCGTACCCGTTCGACATTCGTGCGGGTGAATTGGGCCGTTTCGAGCAGTCGGGCGATTTTATCATCCGTTGTTACTGGAGCTGGGGCGGATATGTTGCGGTCGTCTATTCTGCGGCTGAGGGAGGTGAGTTGTTTTCTCAGTTCTTCGAAAAGTTCGATAATCGTGTTCGTGTCCATAAATAATAGGTATTGTCGATTAAAGTCGGTGTTGTTTTCTCTTTTTGCGCAGTCGTTCCTGAAGGCGCCGTTCTTCGTCCGCATCGTAGACCGGTTGCAGAAGATCTTCGAGCAGGTGACTGAACGATGCGACCGGATTGCTTACAGAACCGCGTTCGTTTGCGGAGAGTGCTTGTCGGCGGTTTAGGCTCAGCGCATGGTCGATTTTGGAGAAACTGAACTGCCGGTCGATTTTCGAACCGTTGAACGGGTAGCCGTTCCTGGCGAAGACGACGCCTTGTACGTCGGATGTGCCGCCGCGCATCCGGAACTCGGTAGCGATCCCTTCGTGCCGCAGCGCTGCCGTCAACTCCGGCCAGTCGCGGCAGCGGGGTACGGCGTCGCGCAGCGCGTGGAAAATTTCATATTTCGTTTTGTCCGGTTCGCGCAGGCGGTGCTCCTTGACATTCTCTTTGCCCGATGCGAAGTAGAGCCCATGCCGGACGGTCAGCTCCTTGCAGAGTCGCTCCGAACGGTAGCGGTCGTTGCGGTCGGAGACGGTACGGCCGTCGTTGTCCACCCGGTTGAAAAGGATATGCAGATGGGGATGTTCCCGGTCGCGGTGGCGGGCGATGATGAACTGCGTGTTTCGGATGCCCATGCCGGAGAGATACTCCGCGGCGATTCCGACCATCCGCCTGTTGTCGAGCCGTGCGGCGTCCTGTGCCGAAAAGGCGAGGACGATGTGGCCGACGGGCTTCGAAAGATGCGGATTCAGTGCCGCCTGCATTCGGAAGCTGCGGACGATGGAATCCCGGTCTTTCATCCGGACGCCCAGTCCGGCGAGCAATTCGGCGTCTTTTCCTTTGTCAAGGACGTAATCGACGGCTCCGCCGAACGAACCGCCTTTCGATATTTTGGCAATCATGGTTATTCGTTAATTTGATCTATTAGCGTATCTATCTTTTCGATCAGAGCTGTGCACTCCGCCGCTGCCTGAACATATCCGGCGGAGTTGGCTTTTCGGGCGAGCTGATTGAGGTTGTTGGCCATACCGGCGAGCTGCCGCAGCAGGGTCATCTGTTCTGCCGTGAGGCGCTGGCGGACGACGCTCCTTGAGAGCGCCGTCCGGGCGTATTCGGCCCAGGTGAGACCTGCCGCCCGCGCCTTGCCGCGCAGGGCGTAGTAGTCTGCTGCGGCCATCTTCACGGTCAGCCGCTCCTTGAGCTTTTCGCTTGCGGATTTGGGCGGACGTCCGCCTTTGGGATTCTTTTTCATTATATCCATTTGAGACCAGCGGGATGAATCTGCAAGGGTTTCGGGGCACCCGAAACATAAACTTGCTCTCTTAAAACCCGGAATGTTACTCCGCGGCGGCCGATGTCAGTTTTTGTCCGAACATCTCCATTTCGCGGCCGATGACTGTCTCGGAGAACTTGGCGTAGTGGCGCGTCATGTTGGTGTTCGAGTGGCCGAGAATCTTGGCTAGAACGTCAATCGGCATGCCGTATTCGACGGCCATGCAGGCGAAGGTGTGGCGGGCAACGTGGGTGGTCAGCACTTTGTTGATGCCGCACACGGCTGCTATCTCTTTCAGGTACGCGTTCATCTTTTGGTTACTCGGCGTAGGGAGCACCCGTGAGCGTGCGACGCATACTTCGTCGTGCTCGTAGCGGCGCAGGATTTCGAGTGTGGCCGGGAGTAGCGGGATACGGCTCATCACGGAGGTCTTCTCGCGGGGCTTGTGAATCCACCAGCGGCCTTCGTCGTCCTGCGAGAGGTGCTCGCGCCGCAGGTGGTCGGCATCGGCGAAGGCCAGCCCCGTCAGACAGCAGAAGACGAAGACGTCGCGGATGCGGGCCAGCCGGTGGTCGAGCGCCTTGCGGCTCAGTAGTTCCAGTTCATGCGCCGTGAGGTGCTCCTTGGCCTGCACCTCGTCTTCTTTGAGTTTATAGTAGCGGAACGGATTTTTCGTGATCCACTCGTTGCGCAGGCAGTAGAGGACAAAGTTGCGCAGACAGTTCATCACGGCGACCGCTCCGTTGTGGCGGCAGCGGTGGGCGGTTTGCAGGAAGAGGTTGAAGCCGTCCAGAAACTCGTAGTTCATCCGTTCAACGGGAATATCCTCGGCTTTGCCGCGTTGGGCGAGATACTGTTTGAGGTAGCGCAGCAGCCGCTCGTACTTGTCTGCCGTGCGCTGCGTGATGCGCACGCCCACTTCGGTCGTCCTTTTCGCATTAGGAAAAGGATGGTAAAAGTTTCCTGTCTCATAACTCGTGACATTTTAAGGATTGACAAAACGTCTGCAAGGAAACTTTATTGCGGTGTAAAACGCAGCAAAACAATGTATTGCGGGCTAAAAAGGTGGCAATCCTGTTTTCGGAAGCCCAAATCGTCTCTGCCCACTTTTTTGCCACCCAACAGTTTTCTCCGGCTTGCTTTCCGCTTCCGGTTCGGGGAATCGGTCGAGACCTTTGCAAAATGGTGATAACCAGCCCCCCCCCTACCGGACGGGCGACAAAAAAAGGAGCCTCGGAAAAGGCTCCTTTGTGCGGATAAAGGGACTCGAACCCCCACGCCGTAAGGCATCAGATCCTAAGTCTGACGTGGCTACCAATTACACCATATCCGCATCGGTAGGACAAAGGTAGATAAAAATTCACAAAACACAACCGGCACGGGCCATTATCCGGCTTTTTTGGTTACTTTTGTAAGTAATTTTTTAGACATGCCGCAACATATTACCCTTGTACTCACGCCGAAGCAGGCTGCCGATGCGACGTTTTACACCTCGCAGGCGGCGCGGCGCATGGGTGTCTCGGAGGCCGATATTGCTCTGGCGCGGGTCGTGAAACGGTCGATCGACGCCCGGCAGCGGCAGGTGAAGGTGAATCTGACGCTCGAAGTGTACGTCGACCGCGAGCCGCAGCCCGGGCCGGTGCATTTCGACTATCCGTCGGTCGACGGACGCACGGAGGTCGTGGTCGTGGGATCGGGACCTGCGGGGCTGTTCGCGGCGCTGCGGCTGATCGAACTGGGCCTGCGGCCCGTGATTCTGGAGCGCGGGCGCGACGTTTCGGCCCGCAAGCGCGACATCGCGCAGATCAACCGCAACGGTGCGGTCGATCCCGATTCGAACTATGCTTTCGGCGAGGGCGGAGCCGGAACATTCTCCGACGGCAAACTTTTCACCCGCAGCAAGAAGCGGGGCGACTACAACAAGGCGCTGCAAACGCTGGTTTTTCACGGCGCCACGCCCGAAATTCTTTACGAATCCCATCCCCATATCGGAACGGATAAACTGCCGAGGGTGATCTCCAATATCCGGCGGACGATTCTCGAAGCCGGCGGATCGTTCGTTTTCGATGCGCGGGTTACCGATGTCGAATTGCACGACGATCGCGTAAAAGGGGTGTGGGTCGGAGATACCCTTTATGAAGGAGCGGCTGTGGTTCTTGCTACGGGACATTCGGCCCGGGATATTTACGAGTTGCTGCACCGGCGGGGCGTGCGTCTGGAAGCCAAGCCTTTTGCGATGGGCGTGCGGATCGAACATCCGCAGGCGCTTATCGACTCGATACAGTACCACTGCGAGTCGCGGGGAGAGTATCTGCCTGCGGCCTCCTATTCGTTGGTCAGCCAGGAGGGTGGGCGTGGCGTCTATTCGTTCTGTATGTGCCCCGGGGGATTCATCGTTCCGGCGATGACCGATGCGGCCGAATCGGTGGTGAACGGTATGTCGCCCAGCGGCCGGAACTCCGTTTTCGCCAATTCCGGTTTGGTGACCGAGGTGCGGCTTGCGGATTTCGAGCATCTGCGGGCAGAGTGGGGCGAGCTGGCCGGGCTGAAATTCCAGCA
>OGPE01002048.1_pt1 | contig 12068 bp, 9 predicted proteins | sample 1552881 | NCBI WGS metagenome assembly OGPE01 (sample SAMEA2580236, study PRJEB22360) | human gut metagenome | biome: human gut; feature: human-associated habitat; material: faeces | place: Denmark | collected 2008/2010 | reverse complement strand
AGATTGTCATCTCTTCCGCCAACCGCGGCGTGATCCCCCCCCCTGCCGATGGGATATGTCCGCAGCGGCTCGAAGGATCACGGTCGGGGAAACCAGATCGAGGGCAAACTCGAAAAGGGCCAGAAAGTCGTGGTAATCGAAGACTTGATTTCGACGGCGGGATCGTGCATCGAAGTGGTCGAGGCGTTGCGTGCGGCGGGTGCCGAGGTGCTGGGCGTGGTGAGCATTTTTACGTACGGTATGAAGAAAGGGTTGGTGCGGCTTGCTGCAGCCGACGTAATCAACCATAGCCTTTCGAATCTCGATGCGCTGGTCGAAGTAGCGGCCGAGGAGGGGTATATCAAGCCGGAGGATCGGCAGCGCCTGATCGCCTTCCGCGACAATCCTTCGGACGAAAGCTGGATCAACAAATAAACCGCTATGCGCCATTTAATCGACCCTACGGATCTGTCGGTCGCCGAGATCGGGCAGATCATCGCCCTGGCGGAAGACATCATCGCCAACCGGGCCAAATACAGCGAAGCCTGCAAGGGCAAAAAACTTGCGACGCTCTTCTACGAGCCTTCGACCCGCACGCGGCTGAGTTTCACTTCGGCCATGCTGGAGCTCGGCGGCAGCGTCATCGGTTTTTCGGACGCCGCTTCGTCGTCGGTGTCGAAAGGCGAAACGGTCGCCGATACGGTCCGGGTGATTCGTTGCTTCGCCGACATTATCGCCATGCGCCATTTCAAGGAGGGGGCGCCGCTGGTCGGCTCGCAGTATGCCGGTATCCCGGTCATCAACGCCGGGGACGGTAGCCACAGCCATCCGACGCAGACGCTCACCGACCTGCTGACGATCAAGCGCGAGAAGGGGCGGCTGGATCACCTGACGATCGGCTTCTGCGGCGACCTGAAATTCGGCCGCACGGTGCATTCGCTTATCAAGGCGATGTCGCGCTACGAAGGGATTCGGGTGGTGCTGATCGCCCCCGACGAGCTGCGGTTGCCCGAGTATATGCTTCATGAGATCGAAACCCAGACCGAAGGGGTGGAATTCCGCGAGGTATCGACGATGGAGGAGGTGATGCCCGAGTTGGACATTCTCTACATGACCCGCGTGCAGAAGGAGCGTTTCCTCGATGAGGAGGAGTTTAACCGCGTGAAGGACAGTTTTGTGCTGGATCCGTCGAAACTCCGCACGGCCAAGTCGGATATGATCGTGCTGCATCCGCTGCCTCGTGTGAACGAAATCACGCGTGCGGTGGACAACGATCCCCGGGCAGCCTATTTCCGGCAGGTCGAGAACGGTAAGTTCGTGCGCATGGCTCTGATCTATACGTTGCTGAAATGGGCCGAAGGCGAGAAGCTCGCCGCAGTCCCCGACCTGGCCGAGGGGATGTTCATAGACCGGAGTATGAAATGCCCCAACTCCCGGTGTATTTCGGCTACGGAGGATGTCGATCCGCTTTTTGTCAAAGCGGGAGACACCTGCCGCTGCGCTTATTGCGAGGCGAAAATCCGGTAGCGGATTTTGTCGATACAATGTCGAAATAAAACTGTCGGGATTGTTAGGTTGTCGTTGAAATTATTCGTACTTTTGTGCGAGTAAAAGGCGATGGGCCGCAGGTCCGTCGGCGGCTACGACTTCCGAAACGATGGAAAGGATTCAGATGCACCATACCCGGCGAAAGCGACAGCAGATGCTGTCGGCTCGATGTGCGGCCGGAGCGAGCCGTGTCGTTCCTGCATCGGATTTTATCGACGGAACTATGCAGGAGGGCACGAATCGGCTTCCCGCAGCAATATAATCTTGCCGCTATGACGAATTCTGTCGTAGCGGCTCTTTTTTGGTTGATTTAGTACGTTTCTTACTATGAAAGTTGGAGTAATCATGGGTTCGACCAGCGACTGGGACGTTATGTCCGACGCTGCGGCGACGCTCGCGCAATTCGGTGTGGAGTTCGAGAAGCGGGTGGTGAGCGCCCACCGCACCCCCGACCTGCTGGTGGAGTATGCCAAAACGGCCAAGTCGCGCGGACTGGAGGTAATCATCGCCGGAGCCGGAGGCGCTGCGCACCTGCCCGGCATGGTGGCCAGTATGACCGCGCTCCCGGTGATCGGTGTGCCGGTCAAATCTCGAGCCCTGAACGGGCTGGATTCCCTGCTTTCGATCGTGCAGATGCCCGGCGGCGTGCCGGTTGCGACCGTAGCGATCAACGGGGCGAAGAATGCGGCCCTGATCGCCGTGTCGATCCTGGCGTTGAAGGACGAGGCGCTGGCGGCCCGTCTGGAGATGTTCCGTGCGAAACAGACTGAGGATGTACTTAAAGCGGAACTTTAGACCGATGAGTGCGGTGAAGACGATCGGAATTATCGGTGGCGGCCAGTTGGGGCTGATGATCATCGAGCAGGCGCATCTGCTGGGTGCGCGGACGATCTGCCTTGATCCGGCGGAGGATGCTCCGGCGTTTAAGATCAGCGACGAGCGGATCGTGGGCCGGTTCGACGATCCGGCGGCGTTAGAAGAGCTTTGCCGCCGCAGCGACGTGGTGACCTACGAGTTCGAGAACGTGCCGGGCGATCTGCTGGTGGCTCTCGAGCAAAAATACAATATCAAACAAGGGTTCAGGCCTCTGTTCGACTCGCAGGATCGCCTGCGGGAGAAGAGCAATGCCTGCGATCATGGATTGAAGACGCCCGCTTTCATGGCTGTCGATGACGAGGAGTCGCTGCATCGGGCCATTGCGCGAATCGGTTATCCGTGCGTGCTCAAGACCCGTACGCTGGGCTACGACGGACACGGTCAGGCGGTGCTTCGCGGCGAGGCCGACCTTGCGAAAGCCCGCGAACTGCTCGCGGTGCCCTGCATTCTGGAGGAGTTCGTCCCGTTCGATTTCGAGGCCAGCGTGGTGCTGGTGTCGGACGGCGAGTGCGTGATCTGCTTCCCGGTAGGGCGGAATATCCACAAGGACGGTATTCTGGATCTGTGCATCGTGCCGGCGGAGATGCCGGACCAGGTGCGGGAGCGGATGGTGTCCCAGAGCAAGCGTTTCATGCGCGACTGCGGTTACCGGGGGATTCTGGCTATCGAATATTTCGTGAAGGGAGACGAGGTCTATTTCAACGAAATGGCGCCGCGCCCGCACAACAGCGGACACTGGACCATCGAGGGTTCGACGACCAACCAGTTCCGGGAGCTGTGCCGTTGCCTGCTCGATATGCCCCTCGAAGAGCCGCAGCTGAAGGCCCCTACCGTGATGAAAAACATCCTGGGCCAGGATCTGGAGCGGGCCGAGGCGCTTGCTCGGGAGAATCGCCCCGGTGTGTATGTCCATATTTACGGCAAGACCGTTTCCAAGCCCAAGCGCAAGATGGGACACGTGACTTTCGTCGGTGTGACCGGCGAGGAGTATGCCGCCAAGTGGGCCGACAGATTTGTGAAATAAAGTCAAAAATAAGATAATGAAGAGTTACCGTATTTTCGTTGAGAAATACCCCGAATTCCGGGTCGAGGCCGAGAGCTTGCTCCGCGACCTGAATGCCAACCTGAATCTTTCGCTCGACGGCCTGCGGCTGCTGAACGTGTACGACCTGTTCGGTTTTTCGGACGAATTGCTGGAGAAGAGCCGTTACAGGGTCTTCGGCGAGGTGGTTACCGATGCCGTGACGGATTCGTGCGATCTGGGCGGCAACAGCTTTCTGGCTGTGGAGTGCCTGCCCGGACAGTTCGATCAGCGAGCGGCTTCGGCCGTGGACTGCGTGCGGTTGATCGATCCTTCGGCCGACGTGAAGATCAAGAGTTCGAAGCTGCTGATCTTCCCTTCGAAACTTCCCGAGGAGACGATGGAGCGTATTCGTCGCTATTATATCAATGCCGTGGAGTCGCGCGAGAAGGATTTGCGGGTCCTGGACGATTTGGAAAACGCCCCCGTGAAACCGGTGCCGGTATTGGACGGGTTCCGGGAGATGGAAGATGCGGAACTCGATGCCTACTGCAAGAAGAACGGTCTGGCGATGAATGCTGACGACCTGCGCGAAGTGGTCAAATATTTCCGGAACGAGGGCCGCAATCCATTCGAAACCGAGCTGCGGATTCTCGATACGTACTGGAGCGACCATTGTCGTCATACGACCTTCACGACCGAGCTGGAGAACATTACGGTCGAGGAGTCGTTCGTGAAAGACGAGATCGAAGGCACGCTGGCGCTTTACCTGAAAATCCACCGCGAACTGGGGCGCGAGGGCAAGAGCATCTGCCTGATGGACCTGGCGACGATCGGTGCCCGTTACCTGCGCAGCAAGGGACTGCTCGACGACCTGGAGGTGAGCGAGGAGAACAACGCATGCAGCGTTTTCGTCGATGTGGATGTAGATGGCCGCATCGAGAAATGGCTTCTGCAATTCAAGAACGAAACCCATAACCACCCGACCGAGATCGAGCCGTTCGGCGGTGCTTCGACCTGTCTGGGCGGCGCTATCCGCGACCCGTTGTCGGGGCGCAGCTACGTCTACCAGGCCATGCGCGTAACGGGTGCCGGCAATATCTACCAGAAGGTGTCCGATACGCTCGAAGGCAAGCTCCCGCAGAGCGTCATTTCGAAGAAGGCCGCCGCGGGCTACTCCAGTTACGGCAATCAGATCGGGCTGGCAACGACCCATGTGCGCGAGATTTACCACGACGACTATGTGGCCAAGCGCCTCGAAGTCGGTGCCGTGGTCGGTGCCGTGAAGGCTGAAAACGTCCGCCGCGAAAAACCCGTCCCGGGCGACAAGATCGTCATGCTGGGCGGCCGCACGGGGCGTGACGGTATCGGCGGCGCCACGGGTTCGTCGAAAGAGCACAATACCAAGTCGCTCGAAACCTGCGGCAGCGAGGTGCAGAAGGGCAATGCCCCCGAGGAGCGCAAGCTCGAACGCCTGTTCCGCCGCCCGGAGGTGACGCGGCTCATCAAGAAATCGAACGACTTCGGTGCCGGCGGCGTCAGCGTCGCCATCGGCGAGCTGGCCGATGGGCTGGACATCTACCTCGACCGTGTGAAGACCAAGTACAGCGGCCTGAATTCCACGGAACTGGCGATCAGCGAGTCGCAGGAGCGTATGGCCGTGGTCGTCGAGGCGAAGGACGTCGCCGAATTCATGGGCTACTGCCGCGAGGAGAATATCGAGGCGGTCGAGGTGGCCGACGTGACGGATACGGCCCGTATGCGGATGTTCAACAAAGGGCGCAAAGTCGTAGACCTCGCCCGTGAATTCATCGACAGCGCCGGGGCGAAGCACTATGCCGAAGCCATGATCGGCGAGGTGGAGAACCGCGATCCCTTTGCCCGCGAGGTCGTGGGCGCGACGTTTGCCGAACGCTTCGAGGAGAACCTGCGAGACAACAATGTCGTCTCGCAGCGCGGTCTGATCGAGATGTTCGATTCGACGATCGGCCGTTCCACCGTGCTGATGCCGTTCGGCGGCCGCACGCAGGGCAGCGAAACGCAGGTGTCGGTGCAGAAACTCCCGACCGACGGTTACACCGATACGGCCAGCATCATGGCCTTCGGCTACAATCCCTACCTGGCCTCGTGGAGCCCTTACCACGGTGCTGCGTATGCCGTCGTCGAAGCTGCTGCCAAGGTCGTGGCTGCGGGCGCGCGTTATGACAGGATGCGTTACTCATACCAGGAATATTTCGAACGCATGACCCGCGATCCCCGCTCGTGGGGCAAGCCGCTGGGTGCCCTGCTCGGTGCGCTGAAGATGCAGGTCGAACTGGGCCTGCCCTCGATCGGCGGCAAGGACTCGATGTCGGGCACGTTCCAGCATATCAACGTCCCGCCCATGCTGATGGCCTTCGGCATCACGACGGTGAATGCCGGGACGGTCATTTCGACCGATTTCAAGAAGGCCGGCAACCGTATCTACCTGGTGCGCCATACGCCCAGGGAGAACCATATGCCCGACACGGCGCAGCTGAAGGACAACTTCGGCTTTGTCAGCGAAAATATCGAACGCGGCAATATCCTCGCCGCATGGTCGGTGGGCTTCGGAGGTGTCGCCGAAGGTCTTGCCAAGATGGCTTTCGGCAACCGCATCGGTGCCGAGGTGGAGATGGACGAGGCGGAACTCTTCGGATACGCCTATGGTTCGATCCTTGTCGAGAGCACCGTCGAACTGACCCATCCTGCGGCCGGGCTGCTGGGTATGACCGCAGCCGAAGAGGCATTGACCGTCAACGGCGTGAAAATGCCGCTCGACGTCCTCTACAAGGCCAATACCGAGAAATTCGCGGCCGTTTACCCCGACAAGGGGGAGAACCATGCCGGGGTGATGACCTCGGAGCCCGCACCCCGGACTTTCGCCTATCGGGGCGAAGCCGTCGAACATCCGCTGGTCTATATCCCCGTGTTCCCGGGCACGAACTGCGACTACGACACGGCCAAGGCATTCCGCAAGGCCGGGGCCGAGGTGGAGATGAGCGTGTTGTGCAACCTCGGGGGCGACGACATCCTGCGTTCGATCCGCGAAATGAAGGAACATATCCGCCGCGCCCATATCTTCGTACTGAGCGGCGGATTCTCGTCGGGCGACGAACCCGACGGCAGCGCCAAGTTTATCGTCAACGTACTTAACAATAAGGATATACACGATGAAATCCATGCGTTGCTCGACCGCGGCGGGCTGATCCTCGGCATCTGCAACGGTTTCCAGGCGCTCGTCAAATCCGGCCTGCTGCCTTACGGTCGCCTGGGCATGGTGACCAAGGATTCGCCGACGCTGTTCCGCAACGACATCAACCGCCATATTTCGCAGATCGTCTCGACGCGCGTCTCGACGCTCAACTCCCCGTGGCTCGCGGGCTTTGGCCTGGGCGACATCCACTCGATCGCCGTCAGCCACGGCGAAGGCAAGTTCGTCGTGAGCGAAGAACTGGCCGGAGAACTGTTCGCCAACGGGCAGGTGGCCTTCCAGTATGTCGATGACGCGGGACATGCGACGGCCGAGGCGCCGTACAACCCCAACGGTTCGTCGTATGCCATCGAGGGCCTGGTATCGCGTGACGGCCAGATCCTCGGCAAGATGGGGCATACGGAGCGTTACGAGAAAAACCTCTTCAAAAATATCGCAGGCGAGAAGGAACAGTCGCTGTTCCGCAATGCCGTCAACTATTTCCGCAAAAATTAATACAACATAAAACTTAAACTCACAAACACCATGAAACAGCTCGAAATGCTCTACGAAGGCAAGGCAAAACAGGTTTTCCGCACCGACGATCCCGACAAGATCATCATCCACTACAAGGATGCGGCAACGGCTTTCAACAACATCAAGAAAGCCACGATCGAAAACAAGGGCGTGCTGAACAACGCCATCTCGACCCTGATTTTCAAGGAGCTTCAGAAGGCGGGTGTCAAGACCCACTATATCGAGACGATCAACGACCGCGACCAGGTGTGCCGCCGGGTGACGATCATCCCGCTGGAGGTGATCGTGCGCAATGTCATCGCCGGTTCGATGGCCCAGCGCCTCGGCATCGAGGAGGGTACGCAGCCGTCGAACGTCATCTACGACATCTGCTACAAAAAGGACGAGCTGGGCGACCCGCTGATCAACGACCACCACGCCGTGGCATTGGGTGCCGTGACCTACGAGGAACTCGAACTGATCTACGCCATGACCTCGCGTATCAACGAGATCCTGCGCAACCTTTTTGCCAAGATGAACATCAAACTCGTGGACTTCAAGATCGAGTTCGGCCGTACGTCGGACGGGGAGATCGTGCTCGCCGACGAAGTGTCGCCCGATACCTGCCGCCTGTGGGACATGACGACCAACGAGAAACTCGACAAAGACCGTTTCCGTCGTGACCTGGGCAAGGTGCGCGAGGCTTACGAGGAGATTTTGGCACGTTTGCAGAAAATCGTCGGGTAATGGTGATGGGGCAGATTAGCGACCGCGAGTTGCATGAGGAGTGCGGGGTGTTCGGCGTCTTCGGAGTCAAGGACGCTGCGTCGCTGACCTATTATGGCCTGCATGCCTTGCAGCACCGCGGTCAGGAGGGTGCCGGTATCGTGACCGTCGACCGGGACGCGACGTTCCGCCGCATCAAGGGCGGCGGCCTGGTCACCGAGGTGTTCGACGAGGAAAAGCTCTCGACGCTCAAGGGCGACATGGCCATCGGGCATGTGCGCTATACCACCGCCGGCGGTGGTGGCATCGAGAACGTGCAACCGTTCCTTTTCCGCCACAACACGGGCGATTTCGCGCTGGCGCACAACGGTAATATCGTCAATTCGGCGTTGTTGCGTATTTATCTCGAGAACAAGGGGAGCCTGTTCCAGTCGACCTCGGACAGCGAGATCCTGGCGCACCTGATCAAGAAGGAGACCAAATACCACGACCGTCCGCGCATCTATTCGATCATTGACGCACTGAATATGATCGAGGGGGCTTTTGCATTCCTGATCATGACCGCCAACCGCATCTATGCCTGCCGTGACAAATACGGCCTGCGGCCGCTGTCGATCGGCCGGCTGGGCGACGGTTATGTCGTGTCGAGCGAAACCTGTGCCTTCGACGTGCTGGGTGCGGAGTTCGTCCGCGACGTCGAGCCGGGCGAGATCGTCACGATCGACAGCGAGGGCATCCGGAGCCGCGATTTCTCGCAGTATAAGCGTTGCGAGATGTGCTCGATGGAGTATATCTACTTTGCACGTCCCGACAGCGACATCGAAGGGTGCAACGTCCATGCCTACCGCAAGGAGTCGGGGCGCCTGCTCTTCGGCGAGGCGCCTGCCGAGGCGGACATCGTGGTCGGGGTTCCCGACTCGAGCCTCAGCGCCGCGATGGGCTATGCCGAGGCGAGCGGCCTGCCGTATGAAATGGGGCTTATCAAGAACAAGTACATCGGCCGTACGTTCATCCAGCCTTCGCAGGAGCTGCGCGAGAAAGGGGTGCGCATGAAGCTCTCGGCCGTGAGGACGATCGTCAAGGGCAAGCGCGTGGTGCTGGTCGACGATTCGATCGTGCGCGGTACGACCTCGCGCCGCATCGTCACGATGCTCAAGGAGGCGGGGGCCACCGAGGTGCACGTGCGCATTGCCAGTCCCCCGATGACGCACCCCTGCTTCTACGGGGTGGATACCTCGACCCGCGACGAGCTGATCTCGGCGCGCAAGGAGGTGGACGGTGTCCGGGCGGAGATATGCGCCGATTCGCTGGCGTTCCTGTCGCCCGGGGCACTGCTCAGGGCGGGGAACCGCAAGGATTTGTGCATGGCCTGCTTCACGGGGCACTATCCCACGGCGTTGTACCAGTCGGTCGACGAGGTGAACAAAGACGTAAAATGTTAAGGACTGTTAAAGGAAGATTATAATGGCACAGAGTTATGAGAAGGCCGGTGTGAACCTCGAGGCCGGATACGAAGTGGTGCGGCGCATCAAGAAACACGTGGCATCGACCTCGCGCCTGGGCGTGATGGGCAATATCGGTGCATTCGGAGGCATGTTCGACCTCTCGGCGCTGAACGTGAAGGAGCCGGTGCTGGTGAGCGGTACCGACGGCGTGGGCACGAAGCTCAAGTTGGCGTTCGAGATGGACAAGCACGACACGATCGGCGTCGATGCCGTGGCCATGTGCGTCAACGACGTGCTGGCGCAGGGTGCCGAGCCGCTGGTGTTCCTCGACTATGTCGCCGTAGGCCATAACGAACCCCAGAAGATCGAAGCCATCGTGAGCGGCGTTGCCGACGGCTGCCGTCAGGCGGGTTGTGCGCTGGTCGGCGGCGAGACGGCCGAAATGCCGGGCATGTACTCCGAGGGCGAGTACGACATCGCCGGTTTCACGGTCGGCGTGGTCGAGAAATCGAAGCTCATCGACGGATCGAAGGTCAGGGCCGGCGATGTGCTGGTGGGCATCGCCTCGAGCGGCGTGCACTCCAACGGCTTCAGCCTCGTGCGTAAGATCCTTGCGGATAACTGCCTGGATCTGCACAAGGTCTATCCCGAGTTGTCGAACAAACTGCTGGGCGAAGTGCTGCTCACCCCGACGAAGATCTACGTGAAGCAGGTGCTCGAAGTGATCCGCAGCTGCGACGTACACGGCATCAGCCATATCACGGGCGGAGGGTTCGACGAAAATATCCCCCGCATCCTGCACGAAGGGCAGGGGCTCGAAATCGAGGAGGGCACTTGGGAGATACTGCCCGTGTTCCGCTTCCTCGAGAAATACGGCAAGGTGGCCCACCGCGAGATGTTCAACATCTTCAACATGGGCATCGGCATGGTCATCGCCCTCGATGCCGCCGAGGCGCAGAAGGCCATCGGCATCCTCACGGAGCAGGGCGAGCGTGCCACGGTCATCGGACGCGTAACCGACACCGAGGGTGTCGTCATCCGATAGAGGGATGCGGCGCCTTGCGGTTTTCGCCAGCGGCAGCGGCACGAACTTCGAAGCCATCGTCACGGCCTGCGAGCGGGGCGTGCTGGATGCCGAAGTCGTGCTGATGGTCTGCGACAAACCCGGTGCGAAGGTGGTCGAAAGGGCTGCCGCTCACGAGGTCGGGGCGTTCGTCTTCGCGCCGAAGCAATATGCCTCGAAGGCCGACTACGAGCGGGAGATCGTCGCGCGGCTGGATGCCGCGGGCGTGGAGCTGGTCTGCCTGGCGGGCTACATGCGCATTGTGGGCGACGTGCTGCTGGGGGCCTACGGCGGGCGGATCATCAACATCCACCCCTCGCTGCTGCCGGCCTTCCGCGGGGCGCATGCCATCGAGCAGGCGCTGGAATACGGCGTCAAGGTCTTCGGCGTGACGATCCATTACGTCGACGCCGAGCTGGACGGCGGACGCATCATCGCCCAGCGGGCCTTTCCCTACGAGGGCGATGACATCGGGGAACTGGAAGCGATGATTCATGCCGTGGAATATCCGTTATACATTGAAACTATTAAAAAACTGATCGAATAATGCGCGCATTAATTAGTGTAAGTGACAAGACCGGTGTCGTGGAGTTTGCCAAAGGGCTGCGGACTCTGGGCTGGGAGGTGATCGCCACGGGCGGTACGATGAAGCTCCTGGCCGACAGCGGCGTGGAGGTAATCAACATCAGCGACGTGACGGGATTCCCCGAGATCTGCGACGGCCGCGTGAAGACCCTGCATCCCAACGTGCACGGCGGACTGCTGGCCCGCCGCGACGATCCGGAGCACCTGAAAGCCCTGAAGGATAATCATATCGAGTTCATCGACATGGTCTGTGTGAACCTTTATCCGTTCCGGGAGACGATTTCGAAACCCGGCGTGAAGATGGAGGACGCCATCGAGAACATCGACATCGGCGGACCTTCGATGCTTCGCTCGGCGGCCAAGAACTGGGCCGACGTGACGGTGGTGTGCGACCCCGCGGACTATGACGCGATTCTGGACGAGATTCGCGCCGGCGGCAATACCGAAAAGGCCACGCGCCTGAAGCTCTCGGCCAAAGCCTATACGCATACCGCCGAGTACGACGCGATGATCGCCGCCTATATGCGCGCGCAGGCGGGTCTGAACGAGAAGCTTTTCCTCGAGTTCGACCTCGTGCAGTCGTTGCGCTACGGCGAAAACCCCCACCAGTCGGCCAAATTCTACCGTGAGGGGAAGGAGGTGCCCTATTCGCTGGCATTCGCCAGACAGCTCAACGGCAAGGAACTGTCCTACAATAACATTCAGGACGCCAACGCCGCGCTGTGCATCGTGCGCGAGTTCGACAAGCCGTTCTGCGTGGGCCTCAAGCACATGAATCCCTGCGGCGCCGCGACGGGCAAGGATGTCGTCGAGGCATGGACGAAGGCCTACGAGGCCGACAAGGTGTCGATCTTTGGCGGCATCGTGGCGACGAACTGCACGGTGACGCGCGAAGCGGCCGAGCTGATGAAGCCGATCTTCCTCGAAATCATCATGGCCCCGAAATTCGACGAGGGGGCGCTCGAAGTGCTCTCGGCGAAGAAGAACCTGCGCCTGCTCGAGGTCAGCATGGACAAGGGCGACGTGGACCCGAAACAGTATGTGAGCGTCAACGGCGGGCCGCTGGGGCAGGACCTCGCCCGGGGGGCCGAAAGGGAA
>OGPE01002045.1_pt1 | contig 12073 bp, 10 predicted proteins | sample 1552881 | NCBI WGS metagenome assembly OGPE01 (sample SAMEA2580236, study PRJEB22360) | human gut metagenome | biome: human gut; feature: human-associated habitat; material: faeces | place: Denmark | collected 2008/2010 | reverse complement strand
TCGCGCCGTTGGAACGCACGGCGTCGGGAAGGACGGAACGATTGAAATCAGTCATTTCGATGAGGCTCCTTTGCTTAAGTGAAATGGGTGAACTTTACTATGTCCAATGGTATACAAAGCGTTTTTTCTTTCTTGCCCGCGGCGCGTTTCGACAAGCGGGAAATGAATGCTGGCGATGAACGAGACAATCGCTATTCCTCGAAAACCATAGCCTCCCCATAGGAGACGCGTTCCGAAATGGATTCCCCAGCTTGCAGCAATCGGACGTCGCCACTTTCGGGACGGATGACGCGGCCCGGCCTGCGTGCGGTTATGCGCGTCAAAGATTCCTTCATACGCCGGGCGACCTCGCCGTTCGGATCGACGCCGTTCCAATAGCTTTGGAACGCCTGCCACACGCCGACATACTTCACGCCGAACTCGTCCTTCAGCAGACGCACGGTGTGCGAAAGTCCTTTGGGGAAGCGGCTTGGATCCGCACCGAACGAGCGCAACGTGCCATTCTTCCGATCGACATCGGACCATCCATCGTCAAGCAGCACCCAAGATACTGGTATGTTCTTGCGACGGAATTCCTCCATTTTGGCGATGATTGCCCGTTCGCTGACGTCCTGCCCGAGCGAATCCCACGTACACCATCCAAACCCGGCAAGTTCCTTCGGGAATGCGCGTTAGGAACGCATGCGGATATGCGTCCGTGTGACGGCAGCGCGCACGCATTCATGGATGGCCCGATATGGATCATCGGACACGGCGGCAACGCCCAGCATCCCATCCAGCCGGGTGAAGCCCATCGCGTTGGTGGACGCCCGCAACCGCAACCGTCCGTCGGAAGCCTCCCAAATCGGCACGGATATTACCCTCGCGCACTGCCAGCATCGCGTACCGCGTATCGGAGGAGCGCCACAGCAGAAGCTGGGTCCGTTCGGGAATGTCAGAGAACGTCCGCTCCCATATCGGACGCATCCACCATTCCTTGTGCTGGTACAAAGACAGAATGCAGCCGTCGTGCGGCACGTCGACGTCGAAACAGACCTCGACCGCGCAGAACGGATTATACGTGTCCTGCTCCTGGAACCGTACAGCACGATGCGCGGTCTGGAAGACATGTCCGTGGCCGGGCACGACGGATCGGATGTGGCCGCCAGCATCAAACTGACCACCATGGCGCAGCCCGCGAGCGAAATCGGACGAATCGCGGCACGCAAAAACATTGGATCTCGCCGCAAAAAAACACTGGACGAGCCGCGCACAATCATCCAGACCGTGCTGACGCCCGGCGATACGACGCGGCCAATCGCTCACGAATAGCGATTGGATGGCCGGCGGACGGGAAGGGACGTCGGACGGGACTCCAGCCGATCGAGTAAATAAGCGAATAAATCGGTTTCGTATCGAAAAAATCGAGTTTTTCGGGTTTGGGGGTACGCTTTCGATGCGATTCGACGGAAATTGCGCCCCCATATATGCACCGGGATTCATTCGATGATGGAAAACCGACTTTTTCGAATACGGGGGCAGAGCGATAGAAGACAAAGGTATAAAAGGTATAAAGGTCAGGCACGCAGAATCGACGCGCAGCCGCTGATATATACGAAAAAGCGGGAATCCTCGAAAAAGGGGAAACGAGGATTCCCGCTCGGCGCTGTGAAGTGTTACTTCCTGAACGGACGGCCTACGGCCGCATTGTCCCTGCCTTCACTCGCCTATCGGCTCGCTCAGGGGGAGCCTATGAACAGACCACTGGGCTGTTCACTTAACGGCTCCCCTCATCACTCCACCGACGACCCACTTTTGGGCGAAGATGTAGACGATGAGGACCGGGGCCATGGCCATCAGGTAGGAGGCGAAGGCCATCGGATAGTTCGACGTGAACTGGCTTTGGAACACATACTGTGCGAGCGGAATCGTCTGATTGCTCTGATCAGTCAGCGTGATCAACGGCAGCAGGAAGTCGTTCCAAGCCCACAGTGCGGTCAAAATCGCAATCGTGGCATTAATCGGACCCATCAGCGGGAAAATAATCGTCCAGAAAATGCGCCAAGTGGAAGCACCGTCGATGCGAGCCGCCTCTTCCAACGAAATCGGAATCGAACGAATAAAACCAATCGCAATAAACAGATTCGTACCAATACCGAGAATCGTATACAGAATAATCAGACCAAGCTGATTATCAAGATGCAGCGAACCCATTTCCTTCGCGATCGGCAGCATGATCACCGTGAACGGCACGAACATCATCGCAAGGAAGAAGTAATACAAGAAGCGGAAGAATCGCTTATCCATATTCCTTGCCACAGCATACGCGACGAACGTGTTCGTCAGCAGCGTCAACACCACCGCGCACACAGTGATGATCGCGGAATTAAGCGCGGCCTTCGGATAGTTCACCTTATTCCATGCATCGGCGAAATTATGCCATTCCCACGTGGTTGGCAGGCTGAACGTACCAGCCTCGCCCGGAGTCTTCAGCGCGGTGACCACGGTGAAATACAGCGGCACGAGCACGGTGAGGCTCAACACGGTCACAACCGCGGTCAGCCACCAGTTGACCTTATGATCCCGGCGGATTTTCTCCGGCTTTGCTTGCGCTTGAACGCCAGTCTTTGCAACAGTTGCGCTAGTCATGATATTTCCTCTTTACCTTCAGACTTTCAGACCCTTGCTCAGACCTTTTCCTTGCCACTGAAGAACTTCAGCTGCACAAAGGCCAGGATTGCCAGCACGATGAAGAACGTGACCGCGTTCGCCATCTGGTAGGAGTATTCGCCATTACCAAGGCCGTTCTGGAAGATCAGGTACGAGACGGTTTCGGTCTTGGAATCCGGGCCGCCCTTGGTCAATGCCATGATCTGGTCGAACGCGCCGAGCGAATTCTTGAGGCTCAACACCATGTTGATGGTGAAGAACGGGCCGATCAGCGGGAAGGTGATCTGCCAGAAGTTCTGCCAAGCGCTCACGCCGTCGATTGCGGCTGCCTCGTAAATCTCGTTGTCGATGGTCTGAAGGCCAGCCAAGTACAACAGCGTGGAGTAGGCCACGCCCTGCCAGATCGACAGGAACACAATCGGGAACCATGCCAAATCCGGATTGGAAATCATCGACGTCGACAGCCAATCAATATGCAGCGCCTGACCGATCGCCGGCAGCGGCGTCATGAAAATGTACTTGAACACGTAGCCGATCACCAGCACCGACAAGGTGTACGGAATGAAGAAGATCGCACGGAATCCGTTTTTGAACGCGATTTTCGAATTCAGCAGCACCGCAAGGAACATGCCAAGAAAATTCGTGCCAATCGTAATCAAAATTGCGATGAAAATAGTAAACAGGTACGCGTGACCGACGCGAGAATCCTGGAACATCGCAATATAATTCTTCAATCCGATGAATTTAAAATCACCGTAACCCTGCGAATTAGTGAACGAGTATGCCGCGCCCTGCAGGAACGGCCAATACAGGAAGATGGACACCAGAATCACAGCCGGAACGGTCATCCAATAAAATGCCGGATCAACCTTGCGCTTGGAATATTTCGAAACCTTATTCTTGGAAGTTTTTGCCGATTTCTTCGCAGTATTTGCAGTATGTGCGGTAGTCATGTCCGTTCCTCCTCTCACCTGAAGTTTCTGGCTTCGATCTTGTCGTATTCGGATTGCATGCTGTTCAGGAATTTTTCGGTGTTGCCCGACTGAATCAGCGTCTGCAGGAAGCCTGCGAGATTGATGCTGGCTGGCACGTAATGGTCGCAGAAATCGGCCAGCTTGCCCGCCTGGTAGAAGTCGAGCACGCCATTCAGCGCTTCGTCACCCACATACGTGTCTTTGTAGGGGGTGAATGCGGACTGCTGCTTGGAGTAGTCCTTGATGTTTTCGTCGTTCATCAGAAAGTCGATGAATTCGCGCGCTTCCTTCTCATGCTTGGTGTGCGCACCCATGGTCAGAATCACGTCATCGCCTGCCGTGAGCTGCTGTTCTTCGGCATTATCAGTTGCCGGCATTTGCGCGAACCGCAGGTTGGCATCGCTGTTGATGAGTCGGATCTGCGGAATCGCGTAGGTGCCGAGTGGCAGAATCGCGGCTTTGCCAGCGGCCAGATCCTGCGTAGCCTGCTGGTAGGTAACTGCCGGATTCTTCTGCGTGTAATTCTGGTAGATCTCGACCAGCTGATCGCTGACAGTGCCCCACAGGTCGGAGAATTTCTTCGATCCGTCTTTGAGGGAAAGATATTCGGATTCCGGCACCAGCGTGGAATTGAGTGACGCCAACGGCGCCTGAAGTGTCCACGGATCGGCAGTGCTCGCTTCGATCGGTACAATGCCCTTGCTCTTGAAGCGTTGCAGCAGGTCGATGAATTCGCTCCATGTCTGCGGCGGATTGTCGGGATCCTCGCCCGCCTGCTCCCACACGTCGGCGTTGATGATGTAGCCAGATGCGTTACCCGCATACGGCAGGCCGTACAGGCGCTTCTTGGATTCGTCGTTGGTTTGTACAAGGCTCTTGGCGATGTTCACCATGCCTGGATTGAGTTCGTCGACGATGTCGTCGTCGGTAAAATCGTGGAAGACACCTGCTTCGGCGAGCATACCGAAATTAATATCGCCATTGATGGTGATGACATCGGGTTCGCGATTTTTCACGAGTCGCGTACGCAGATCGGTGGTTGCGTCGGACGAATTGTTGACGTTGACTTTGATGTTGGGATGGGTTTTCTCGAATTCCTTTGCTTTTGCGGTGAACCAGTCCGCCGCTTCGGCTTTATACTGAAAGAAATCCAAAGTGACGGTTCCAGCGGTACTGTTGCCGCAACCGGCAAGACCGGCAGTCAATGCGACTGCGCATACGGCTGTGAGCGTACGGCATACAATCCTCCTGAATTTACCTACACTGGTGGTGGAATCAGGTTTCATTCTCGACTCCTTTGTATCTTTTCTCCATTACGGTGCAGCAGCTTCCTTACCGCATCACCGTTACTGGAAATTGTAGAAGGAGGCAGTTTTCATTCCCAGCTCAGCGCGCCTGTACGGGGCGGAAAACAAAAACGACGAGATTTTGTCACTCTGAGAAAGTAATTTGATGCACGATGTACGCGAACGGAAGTACGAAGGATGGTGCAGATGGCGGTTTCACCTCTGCCACAGTGGTTTGAAGGCTCGGAATATACCCATAAAGTCGCGGTTTGCGTCATGAAATACGGTCCGATTTCGCGTATTACTTTGGCACAGATTTTAGGACTTTCGCAAGGCGCGGTTTCCCGTATTACCAGCGATCTGATTTATGCTGGCGTGATCGAGGAGACGCCGATGCCGTCCGGCAAGGCCGGTAAACTGCCGAAAGGTTTCGTTCAGAAAGAAAATGCGGAACGTCGTGGTCGCCCGCAAATGGGATTGCGAATAATCAAGAACGCGCGATCTTTCGTCGGCATGAAAATCAATGCGACGCATATTTCGGCGGTTGCGGTCAACGCAATCGGGCAGATTATCACCGGATGCCACGATTTGGAAATCGAAGACACGTCGCCGCAAACCGTGGTCACGCTGATCAAACAACTGACGATCGACTGTTCCGACGAGGCGGAGATGGCAGGATGGCCGAAACCGTGCGCCGTGGGAATCTCGCTGGGCGGGTATGTCGTCGACAATGCCGTAGTGACGTTCGCACCGTTCATGCACTGGTCGCAGCCCGTGGAGCTTTCCGCTATGGTTCGCGAGGCTACCGGATTGCCGACAGGCATTTACAATGATATCGATTCGTTGGTCGTTGATGCCTGCCTGTTTGGGTCCGGTGTTGGATTGGATAGCTTCGCGGTGCTGACGTTCGGCGCAGGCGTCGGCTATTCGTTGACGGTCAACGGCGAGCTGGTGAGCTGTCCGGATAAAAGTTACGGTTTGGTCGGGCATATTCTGGTCGATCCGGATGGACCGCGTTGTGTTTCCGGACACAAGGGATGCGCGCAATGCCTGTCCGACAACTCGATCGCGGCGGAATATTCGCAGATTATCGGACATCCCGCATCATTCGACGATTTCGCACGTGACGCACGCGCGAACAAACCGCAGGCGACGAATCTGGTGAACCGCACCTGCTTCCGTCTCGACACCATGGTGGCGACCATCGCCAATCTTGCCATGCCAGACAAAATCATGATCGCCGGAGAATCGTCGTTCATCGCGAAATTCGGCATTGACGACTTGCGCAACGGCATCAACATGTATCGGCATAGCCAGGCCGCGCCAGTGGATTTTGAAATTCCCGACCATGATTGGGCATTGTGGGCCAAGGCTGCCGCAGCGCAGGCGATTCGGCAATATGTTGGCTGATTGATTACTTGATTGTTTTTTAATGCAAAAATCCTCCCTTTTGTTCAGGGAGGATTTTTGTTATGCGATTACGGCTTATTCAGCGCTCTCGACGGGCGCAAGCACGGCCTTGAAAAGGACTGCTTGCGCCGGATGCAGTGCCGGCGGGCGGATGCCGTACGTGGCGAGCGCACGTCCGGTCATCTTCACACCTTCGGCCTTCCACCAGCCGAGCGGGCTCTGTCCGTTGGCGATGTCTTGCTTGGCGAGGTCGAGGCTCACGTCGAGCGGAGACACCTCATACACCTTGTCGGGGTCGAGGCCGGGCAGGCGTACCGGCGCGGCCGGGTAGGTCTGCGAGGTGGTGAGCTGGGTGAAACGGTAGATGGCGGCTGCCTTGTTGGGCATGACCACACCGTCCAAGCGCACTGCCGGATCGGCGGCGTCGGAATGCACGACTGTGTCGACTGCGAACCATTCGCGATGCTTCTTGAATTCGGCGACCCATTCGGCGAGCGCGTCGATGTCTTCCTGCGGTTCCTTGAGCAGGTTCCATTCGATGCCCATGTGCCCGAAGAAGGCCATGGCCATGCGCAGTTCCTGCGTGGTTGCGCGATGCGTGGAGTGCGCCGGTGATGCGCCCACGTGTTCGCCGATCATTTCCGGAGGCACGAGCAGCGATGTATAGCGCTGGATGTCGGCGCGTTCCACCGGATCAACGCAGTCGGATCCCCAAATGCGGTCGGCTACTTCGAGAATGCCGAGGTCCACGCGGCCGCCGCCGGAAGAGCAGCTTTCGATTTCAAGTCCCGGATGTGCGGCCTTCAGATCAGTGAAAATGCGATATACGGCGAGCGTCTGCTGGTGCACTGCCGGGCGTCCGGTGCGCGGGGAGACGGCTTCGGTGACGAGCTTGTTGTGATCCCACTTGATGTAGTCGATGCCGAGTTCACCAACGAGCTTGTCCATTGCGTCGTAAATGTAGTCGTAGGCGTCCGGATTGGTCAGGTCCACAACCTGCTGGGTACGTCCCTGCATTGGCAGACGGCCTTCAGTGGGCTTCAACACCCAGTCAGGATGCGTGCGGAACAGGTCGGAATCCGGGTTGACCATTTCCGGCTCGAACCACAGGCCGAATTCGAGTCCCTTGCCATGCACATAATCGGCGAGTGCCTTGAGTGACTTGTCGCCGTCGGGCCACACGTCTTGCGAGATCTGCCAGTCGCCAAGGCCGGGAGCCGAACCAGCCGTCATCCACCACGAAACGTTCCACGCCACTTTCCACAGCCTTGTCGGCGAGTGCGGTGAGGGTGTCGTAATCATGGTTGAAGTAGACGGCTTCCCACGTGTTGAGAATGACCGGGCGTGGCTTGGGCGCGATGTTGTGTTCAGCGAGCCAGTCGCGGTGCACGCGGCGAATGTAGCCGTGGAAGCGGGCTGCGACTTCGTTGAGGCCTTCGCCATAGGAGCCGATGAGCCATGGGGTGGTGTAGGACTCTCCGTTGACGAGGCTGATTTCACCGCCGAACAGCACTTCGCCGCCGCCAATCACGCCGCTGGTATAGGGCAGGCGTTCCGCGGAAAGCACGCTGTTGCCGCTCCAGGCCACGTGTGCGGAGTAGACGTTGCCGTGCGTGAAGCCGAAGCCTTTTTCGCCGACGCTGAGCAGCAGGGTGGCATCGAAGTCTGGGCGTCCGGCCATGGATGCTTTGGCGAAGCGGCCGAGGGTGAAGTCTTGACGCTGCGGGGAGCGTTCACGCAGATGGTGGCCGGTGGTGGTGAGGATTTCGTTGGCGTCGGCCGGCACAGTGAATGCGAGTTCAATCTTGCCGACTTCGAGCTGGCCTTCGCCAGTGTTCACGACTTCGGCGTTCTGGCGGATGAGGCCGGTTTCGTCGAGCTCGCAGGTCCAGATGAGTTTCACATGCTGTTCCACGTCTTCTGCGGTGACGGTAACGGTTGGGGTCTGCTTGGGTTCGTCGGCCACGCTCCAGCTCGGGTATCCGTCTTTTTCACCCATGACGTAGGTTTTGCCAGCTGCCACGGTTTCGGCGGTGATGTTGCTGACTGCGAACTTGCAGAACAGTTCCACGCCGTCGCGGCGCACGTCGAAGCGGGTTGCGCCAATCCAGGATTCGGATTGCGTGGGCAGTACGCTTGGCCATGCGGTGTAGTCGAGCGCGCCGGAAACGCGCTGTGGCATTTGCGCGTCGAACATGTCGATCGCGGTTGCCGGGGCTGCGAGCGGGCGGCCCCAGTGCACAAGTCGCGGCAGATCATTGCCAGGGAATACGAGTGCGAACGCCACGTTCGCGGCTGGCTGTTCGGCGTAGACCGCAGTGAGTTTGGTACCGTTGGTAGCGTTGCCATGGAAGGTCTGAATGAGCGTCATTGCAGCATCCTTTACATATTGCGATTGCCTTGTATTGTCACCTTCGATGATATGTCAAGCTTTATTTGTTGACGTCGTCGAGCGTGTTTCTTTCTTTCGGAAAGTATTTCTTGCGACTGCAAAATCGAGTTACCGTTTTCCAGCGAAAAAATCAGTCATTAATCGTGCGCATTCCATTTCGCGCACACCACCGACGACTTCCGGAACATGGCCGACGTGAGGGTCACGCGGAATGTCCCAAATCGAACCGCATGCACCCAACTTGGCATCCCACGCGCCGAACACGATTCGTCCGACATGCGTCTGCAGGCACGCGCCGGCGCACATTGGGCATGGCTCCAAGGTAACAATCAACGTGCAATCGGCAAGATTCCACGTACCAAGCGACCGAGCGGCCTGCGTCATGGCCTTGACCTCAGCGTGCGCCAACGGATCGGCATGCGCTTCACGCAGATTACGCCCCCGACCAATCACCGCTCCCCCAGCGTCAAGCACGACGGCACCGACCGGCACCTCACCCTCCGCTGCGGCTTCACGAGCCAACTCGATCGCAAGTCCCATGTCGTCACTCCACTGCATATCCGCCACTATACGGTTCCATTCACGTGAAGCAAAAGACGAAACACACCCATAAATACCTCTTGGTAGGCTGGAAGAGTTTGGAAAATGCGCGCAAAGGAGGCACGTTGGCGGTATTCGAATTGATTGTATGTATTATCGCCGCGGTTGTGCTGTCTTCCTTTATCAGCCGTTTCATTCCCAAGGTTTCCACGCCTCTTGTGCAGATCGCATTGGGTGCGTTGGCATCGCAATTACCGTTTTTTCCGAACGTCACGCTCGACCCGGAACTGTTCATGGTGCTGTTCATTGCGCCACTGCTGTATTTGGAAGCGCATGAAATCGACAAAAGCGAACTGTTGAAATCCGTTAAACTGTCACTTTCATTGGCGATTGGACTAGCGATCGCTACGATGGTAGCCGTTGGTTTCATCCTGCATGCCGCATGGCCCGCAATTCCCCTTGCCGCGGCTTTGGCACTCGGTGCCGCGCTTGGACCGACCGACGCGGTCGCCGTATCTTCGCTTGGCAAGGAAGCCGCTCTTACGCAACGGCAAACCAGCGTGCTCAAGGGTGAATCCCTGTTCAACGACGCGTCCGGCATCGTCGGCTTCCAGTTTGCGATTGCAGCGGCCATCAGCGGCGTGTTCGAAGTGGGCGATTCTGCCATACAGTTCGTGTTCTCGTTCTTCGGCGGCGCTATTTTCGGCTTGGCAGTAGGCATGATCGCCGACCTGTTATTTGAATCGTTGCGATCTTTCGGTTGGGAGACGACCACAAGCCGTATTTTGATGGAATTGTTCCTGCCGTTCATTCTGTATTTGGGCGCGGAAGCGGTGCATGTTTCCGGTATTCTTTCGGTAGTGACGGCCGGTTTGATCATCCGTTTCGACCGAACCGGCATCGGCCCGAATGTTGCTCGCACCAACATTGTTTCGTCAAGCGTATGGGGGGTATTCTCGTTTACGCTCAACGGCACGGTGTTCATTCTGCTTGGCATGCTGCTGCCGAATGCGATGAGCGCAAGCTGGGATGATCCTCAGGTCAGCAATTGGCGGCTGCTGGTTGCGATTCTTACGGTTTCCGCAGTGGTGATCGTCATGCGATTTCTGTGGATTTCGTTGATGCTGCGTCTCGCACGAGATACCGTCACCGGTAAGCGACGCAAGATGACGGCGCAACGTTGGCGTTCGGCCGCGGTCATGACGTTCGGCGGGCCGAAAGGCACCATCACCCTGTCGTTGATGTTCACAATCCCGTACACCATTACGGGAGGCGCGTGGTTCCCCATGCGTGACGAGCTGATCTTCATCGCAGGTGGCGTGATCGTCGTAACCTTGCTGCTCGCCAACTTCCTGCTGCCTCTGCTGGCGCCGAACCGCAATAAAGACGCTTCCGTGGAAATGACTGAAATCACCATCGAAGTGCTGCGACGGACCGTGGAGGAACTGACGGGACGAGTCACACCCGACAATCGTCGTGCGGTGCTGATGATCATCGACTCGTATACGAAACGTATTACACGGCTGAAGCAGCGCATCGGAGAAATCGATCCGCAAGGGTATATGCAATTGCAGATCGACGCGCTTAATTGGGAGAAGGAATACGTCAAGGCGCGACTGGCGAAAGTCAAAGCGACGCCGAACGACGACAAGGCAGCGCACGATCTGGAAATCGAAGCATGCGAGCGCCTGCTCGACCAGATCATGAGCTCACTGCGCCATATTGAAACGGAACATAATTCCGGACGCACCATCTGGCGAGCCAAAGGCCGCTTCAGGGCGTTGCAGAGGCGTATGGGCACCATGTTGAAGCGTGTGAACAGCCGCATTCGCCGCACTACCCCGCTGTTCAGCGACGACGAGCTGTTCGCGCACACCCGCGTGGTGCAGGTGGATGCCATCGAACATGTAATCGACCGCCTGTATGAGGAGATGGGCCTCGACACATACAATACGGAACATTGTTCGGCACTGCTGCTGGATTACCGACGAGGCGAGGCTACGCTGAGGTCGCGCCCGAATGTGGGCACGAGCGCGGAGGCGCAGGCGCAGGCGGAAGATGTGAAGCGCGAAAGCTATGGTATCGAGCTGGGTGTGATCCAAGACATGTACGAGGCGGGCGACATTACGCGTGCGCAATCCAAGCAGCTGCGACGCAACGTGTATGTGATGAGCGTGGACGCCGACGCGCAGATCTAGCATCCGCTGATCTGATGGGGTTAGCAAGATGGCGTGAGCCGGTGATCCGCCATGAGTTTGTTTGCGAACGAACTGTGGGAACGTGGAGGATGAGACAACTGCGCGGAAACGGAACACGCGTATAACGTGGCAAACTGGAGGCCATTCCACAATCTAAAACATGAGGGAATTGAAATTCTCAGATATTTCCCAGAAAACGCCAGACATGTACTCAGCATCGTCTGCTTATATAGGAGATGTCAGCAAAAGAGCCGACCAGGAACCCACAGCAGTTCCCGACAATTGAACCCTTTCTTCTTCTCTCTCCTTTCTCTCCCCGGTGGCCGATCCCACCGGGGTCTTCTTTTTTCACGACCACCTTCTCACGCTATCGACGCACGCTATATTGGGAAGGTATGAGCGACGCAATCGAACATGAAATTCCGCAAACCGCAGACAACAGCAACAAAACGGAGCTGATCGGACGCGAATCGGATGTGGTGCCGGGCCGTTTCGGCGAACCGCTGCAGGTGACGCACGTCCAGTATTCGCGCGGCGGCGGCAACGCGGCACCGAAACGGCCGCTGTTCCTGTGCCTGCATGGCTGGGGATCGAATGAGGCTGACCTTGCCGATATGATGCAAT
>OGPE01002041.1_pt1 | contig 12090 bp, 8 predicted proteins | sample 1552881 | NCBI WGS metagenome assembly OGPE01 (sample SAMEA2580236, study PRJEB22360) | human gut metagenome | biome: human gut; feature: human-associated habitat; material: faeces | place: Denmark | collected 2008/2010 | reverse complement strand
CGCCAAACAACAAAAACAAGGCTCCGGTTCCCGGCATAAAGCGAACATTCTCATTCCGCTTTCCGGGAACCGGAGCCATATTTTATTCAGACAGACATTTTCACTTCAGGCAACAGTTTTGCAGTTTCTGTGCCATTCTTTATCTGATTCACTCAGACCTTCATCAGATCACTCTCACGATATTCAGCTTCTCATCTGCAAGTACCATATCCGCACGTTTTCCAGGCACAAGAGAACCCACCTCTCCATAGATGCCAATGCTCTTTGCAGGATTTCTGGTAGCTGCAAAAATCGCTGTATGTTCCGGCACGCCCATTGCGATCACGCACTGCATACATTCATAGAGGTTGGTTGCGGAACCGGCAATGGTGCCATCCTCAAGAACTGCTTTACGGTTGTTCATGATAACCTTCTGGCCGCCCAGCTCATAAACACCGTTTTCCATTCCTGCTGCCATCATGGAATCGCTGATCAGTACGATCCGTTCTTCCCCGAACATCCGGAATGTATTTCTTACTACTGCCGGATGAATCCCGTCTCCGATCATTTCTGCCATACACAGCGGATCATCTGCCGCTGCCGCGATCACACCAGGCGCACGGTGTCCAAGCGGATTCATGGCATTGTACAGATGAGTTACATGATGGGAACCCTTTTCCATGGCTTTTGCCGCACAGTCGTAATCCGCGCCTGTATGGCCGATGGAAATCACCACATCATCTTTAAGTGCTTCAATAAACGCCTCTGCACCTTCCATATTCGGAGCCACAGTCACAACCTTTATCATTCCGCCGGAAGCTTCCTGACATTCCCGGAAAAATCTGATGTCCGGTTTGCGGATATATTCCTCTACATGTGCCCCCTTTTTCGCAGGATCCAAAAACGGTCCCTCCATGTTCAGGCCCACGATCCTGGCACAGCTGTCATCCTGCTCCACTTCTGTCGCGGAAGCAAAAATCCGGATCAGCTGTTCCATCGGAAGTGTCATTGATGTAGGACAATAGGAAGTAATTCCATGTGCTTTCTCATACTTGAGGATTTTTTTAAGGCCGGTGGCATCTGCATCTGAAAAATCATGTCCCACAGCCCCATGGCTGTGAATATCCACAAGTCCCGGCAGAACCTTCAGGCCCGAAGCGTCAATTTCTTCTTTATCAGATACTTCCTCCTCACTGGAAACAATTCTGCCATTTTCCACATAAAGATCCATCTTCCGGTAACTGCCGTCTTCCTGAAAAACATTTCCATTTCGAATAATCATAGTTTTTTCCCTCTCTATTATTGGATATAATGTACAGCGGCGGCGCGGCACAGTCCACGCACGCCTTGTACGGAGGACGAAAAAAGCCTCCGTCCTTACACGAGCCGAACGCTCAGCAAGGACGGAGGCATAACATCTTCCGTGGTACCACCTTGGTTTACTGTCCCCTCACAGAGACAGCCTCACTGCTGCGGCGTTTTGCAACGCGACAACCGGACGCTGTAACGGGCGCTCCCGTCGCAGGCTTAGCACTCTTGCACTTCGCCCCCGCGGCTCCGAGACCATTTTCAGTTCCCTGTTTCCTGCCCTTTTCCACCGCCCGGGCTCTCTGGAAGGATCAATGCGAAAACCTACTCTTCTCTTCACAGCCATTTTTGTGATATTGCATACATAATACCCCACTCTTCCGGGTTTGTCAACCCTTTCAACGAAGTTTTTCAGTAGGGAATTGCCTGCTTACTGCCGGCCGGCATCCTGCTCCGTGCTGTACAGCACCATCAGGTGGTTGGCGCTGGCTTCCAGCTGGGATTTTGCCTGACGGAGGTTCGCTTCCTCGGTCTCGTTCATCTTTTCGGGCTTATCCTTGCGCAGGCAGCGGCGCAGGCTGGCAAGGTCGTTCTTGACTCGGTTCTTCTCGTCCTTGTCCAGCTCCTTTTTGCACTTGGAGAGGGCTTCATCCACCTTGTAAGCCAACATCTCGGCCTGGTTGTGGAGCTCCAGCCGCTCCCTGCGGCGGGTATCCTCCTCCTCGTAGGCGGCGGCATCGGCCATGGCGCGCTGGATCTCGTTCTCAGAAAGATTGGTGCTGCCGGTGATGGTGATGTTCTGCTCTCGCCCGGTGCCCAGATCCTTTGCAGACACCTTGACCACGCCGTTCACATCGATGTCAAAGGTGACCTCGATCTGGGGCTTGGAGGAGAAGCCGGAGCGGATGCCGGTGAGCTTGAATTTGCCCAGGCTCTTGTTGTCGCGGGCAAAGTGGCGCTCGCCCTGCAGCACGTTGATCTCCACGCTGGTCTGCATGGGGCGGGCCGTGGTAAAGATCTGGCTCTTGCGGGTGGGGATCATGCTGTTGCGGGTGATGAGGGGGGTGGCCACGCCGCCCAGCGTCTCAATGGACAGCGTCAGCGGGGTGACATCCATCAGCACAAGGCCCTGCGCGGCCGCGCCGGTGGCACCGGCCAGCTTTCCGCCGCCCTGCAGCAGGCCGCCCTGCACGGCGGCACCCATGGCCACGCATTCATCGGGATTCAGGGTGTGGCTGGGCTCACAGCCCAGCAGCTCCCGGACCTGCCGCTCCACAGCGGGCATCCGGGTGCTGCCGCCCACCAGCAGGACTTTGCCCAGCTGGCTGGCGGAAATCCCGGCATCCCGCAGGGCGTTCTGCACCGGCTGAACGGTGCGGGCCAGCAGGTCACCGGTCATCATCTCAAACTGGGGGCGGCCCAGGCTCAGATCCAGATGGTGAGGGCCATCCTTGCCCACCGCGATGAACGGCAGGTTCAGCTGGGCGGAAAGCGCACTGGAAAGCTCCTTCTTGGCCTTTTCCGCTTCCTCCTTCAGGCGGCCCATGGCGGCGGGGTCCTTGGTCAGATCGATGCGGTCAGATCTGCGGAACTCCGCCACAGCCCACTCAACGATGCGCTCGTCAAAGTCATCGCCGCCCAGATGGGTATCGCCGCCGGTGGCCAGCACCGTAAAGGTGCCGTCCTCGATTTCAATGATCGAAACATCAAAGGTGCCGCCGCCCAGATCATAGACCAGGATCTTCTGGGGAGCTTCGTTGTCCAGGCCGTAGGCCACTGCGGCGGCGGTGGGCTCGTTGATGATGCGCAGAACATTCAGGCCCGCAATGCGGCCCGCATCCTGAGTGGCCTTGCGCTGGCTGTCGTCAAAATAGGCAGGCACGGTGATGACGGCCTCGGTCACCGGTTCGCCCAGATAGCTCTCGGCATCGCGGCGGATCTTGGTCAGGATCATGGCGCTGATCTCCTGCGGGGTCAGGTCTCTACCATCGATATGCACCCGGTGATCAGAACCCATGTACCGCTTGATGCTGGACACCGTGCGGCCGGAGTTTGTGGCGATCTGGCGCTTTGCCGCGCCGCCCACCAGACGCTCGCCATCCTTGGTAAAGGCCACCACGCTGGGGGTGGTGCGCTCGCCTTCGGCGTTGGTGATGACCACAGGCTTGCCGCCCTCCACCACCGCCACGCAGGAGTTGGTGGTGCCAAGGTCGATTCCGATCACTTTGCTCATAGTGCTTGTCCTCTTTTCTTCGGCGCAGAATATTTCCTTGAATATCTTACCGGTTTCCTATGACGATTTCTTAGAACAAATGTAAAGAAACTGTGTTTCAGGCGTTTTTATCGTCGGCCAGCAGCTGATCGGTCAGCAGTTCAGCCTCCCGCAGCCAGTCGGCAGCATCCGTTTCGCCCTCGGCCTGCAGGATCCGAAAGCCCTGCACGGCTTCAGCCACCTGCAGCAGCGCCTTTTTGCGGGAAAGGTACTGGGTCTCGTACTGGGCAAGGCGCAGGCAGACCTGCGGGGTGTAGGCGATGTCCGGCACCTCCCGGGCAGCGCTCTGGGCGCGGCGGTAGTATTGCAGGGTCTCCGCCATCTCTCCGCCCGATGCGGCACAGTCATCCCCCAGGGCGATCATGGCCTGCACCTCCCCGGCCTGCGCGGCCTTTTTCCACATCCGCCGGGCCTGGGTCTTATTCTTCCGGGTACCCCGGCCATAATACAGGCAGTCCCCCAAGGCAGAAAGCGCCTCGGCGCTGCCCGCCTCGGCGGCGGCAGTGTAGCGGGCCGCTGCCTCCGGCCAATCCCCGGCCCGGGCGGCGGCGTGCCCGGCTTCCAGCTCCTGAGCGCCGGGGTTGTCGCTCCCCCGCTCCGATCTCAGCAGCCCGCTGAGCAGGGAGACATCCAGCGTGGCAGAGCTTGTCCACGGATCCAGCACCACACCATCGATGCCGTCCGTTTCCAGCGCATACTCCATGGCGCTGCGCAGGCTGCGCTCCACCATGGGGCGGGTGGCGCTGGCCTTTTCCGCCTCGGCGTTCTTTACCGAGGTGAACAGCGGCAGATAGTTCCGCTCTTTCCGGGTGTGGAGCAGCCAGGGCTGCAGGCCCTCGGCCCGTTCCTCCGGGATGGGCAGGTGCGCCCAGGGGGCGGCCCCGCTCTGGGGGTCCACCGCCGCATCCAGCGGCACCAGCACCTTGGTCTGCAATTCCAGCGCATAGTTCAGGGCGTTCATCAGGCTCCAGAAATGTTCCTCATTCTGCTCCCGGTACAGCCGCGCCACGGCCTCCTCCACAAACGGGCAGCCTGTGCCCACCGGCCCGTACTGCGGCGCAGTCCGCTTTTTTCCGCTGCCCACCGGCCGGAAGCGCCGACCGCCCATGTTGTATGCCATTTATCTCACCCTTCTTTTTCATCAATAGGATAAGTATAGCAGGAATCCGCAAATTTCACAATATTTTCCCGCAGGCAGCCGAACGCAAAAACAGCAGGCGGCTGCGCATGGCCGTCTGCTGTTCGGTTCACTCTTCTGCCGGTTTCTCCGCATCGTCCAGATAGTCCTCGATGCTGCCGATGCTGTACCGGTTCTCGTTGGCTTTCACGCTCCGTGCACTGGCATCGTAGCAGGCTTCCAGAATGGGCATCACTGGCTGCTGGCCCTCCGGGTCGGTCAGATGTCCGATGGCCCGGGCCTCATAGTAGTTGTCGATGATCTGGTTCACGATCCGTTTGCGGTCACGGAGCGGAGTCTGCAGGTTGGCCAGCAGCTCCTGCCGGATGCCGCAGCTGTTGCTGCCGTGGTCGCCGAACAGGATGTAATACTCCTGCTCGATCTCCAGCGGTGCAGCCTGATGCAGATAATAATCCGCCAGTGTCCTCCGCTTCTTTTCGGTGCTGAAGCCCTTGATATCCTCCATGCCGCGCGGAAAGAGTTCCGGATGCCGGATCCACATTTCATAGGGCCCCACCGGCAGGTGCAGAGTATCGAATACATCCAGAAAATCCTCCAACGCAATGCGGATCTCGCCCCGCTCCCATTTCTGAATGGTGCGCTTGTCCCGCCCCAGCATATCCGCAAGCTCCTGCTGAGATCTGCCCGCCACGTTCCGGGCAAAGGCAATGGCTTCCCCGATTCGGTTCCGGTAGTTGGTCATATTCTTTCCCTCCTGACACACACTTGTACACCAGGCATTCCAACGTCTGGCGACATAAAATACTTTCCTCTGATAAAAGGATAATGGTTTGTCCCGCCTTCTGTCAAGAGTTGCAAATTCAATCACTTAACGTCAAATTTTTGTTAAATGTGTCATCCAAGCCGGGCAGCCGCCTTTTTTTGCAGAGATTTCGCCGCTCCGTGGGGCATCCGCCCCCTGTCTTAAACAACGTTCGGGCCATTTTGTCCTTTTTTACCTGCCGGAGGCGGCCAGATGTGTCAGGTACACCGCAACACGCAACGCAAAATATTTTTTGTATAAAATTCCTTTTCGGCAGGTTTTTCCCAGCGCATCCGTTTCCATACACGCAAAAACCGCCCATAGCCGTCAAAAACAGCCATGGGCGGGTGCTTTTTCTTTATGCCAGTTTGTTCAGCCTTACGGCAACGTAGGGATCAGGGAGCTTGAGCTCGTCAGCAAGGTCGGCTTCAGATTCGTACTTCTCCGCCGCCATGCCCACCACAACGCTGCACACGTCAAAGCGTCCGGCAGGTGAAAGGGCCGTGACCTTGGCTTCTCCATCGGCAATGGCGGTCACCACGCCATCCGCATCCACGGTAACGACACCCGGGTTGCTGCTGACCCATGTAATGGGCACGCTGCCGCCGCCTTCCACCGCAACGGTGGCCGTCAGACGTTCCTGGGTGCCCACGGTGCGGAGCAGCAGGTCACTCTTGTTCAGGGTCACCTTGCCGATATCCGAAGTCACCGTGACGCTGCACCGCAGAGCCTGGCCGTTGGAGACCATTGCCGTGATGGTGGTGGTGCCCGCCGCCTGAGCCGTGACAAGGCCCTTGTCACTGACTGTGGCAACCTCGGGGTTGCTGCTCATCCACTGGTAGACATAGAGGAAGGAGTGGTCGCTGTTGGTCAGCTGGAGCTGATGGGCGGGGTGCAGGTCATTGTACTGCAGCACAAGACTCAGGCTGGTGGTATCCAGCGTGGGCTTTTTTCTGGCTGCTTCTTCATTTTTGCGGGTCACAGTCACCTTGCAGGCGGCGCGTTCACCGTGGTCGGAGATGGCGGTGATGATGGCAGTGCCCGCATTGCGGCCCGTCACCTTGCCGTCGCCATCCACCGTGGCAACATTGGAGTTGCTGCTCATCCAGACGATGAAGTAATAATCGCTCTGGCCGCTGGTGTACAGGTAGCCCTTGGGGCGGGGGTCATCATCAGTGATCTCCAGCTCCATCTCGGTCAGCTCCAGTTCCAGCTTGGAGCCGGTTCCGGTCAGGCCTGTCAGCACACCGGGCGCGGCCTGCGCGGGCAAAGGGGCAGCCAGCAGGGCCCCGCTCAGAGCCAGCAGGGCCAGAAGCCGCCCCGCGGTTTGGAATTTCCATTTCATTGGGTCGAACTTCCCTCCTTGTTTCATCCCATGGGATCAAAGGAATGCCGCACACATGGAAAAATTTCGCGTCCATGATTTTTCTCACTACTGATTCATTTTACACGTCCGGCCAATGTGGGTCAAGTTCTTCGCCCAAAGTGCTGTGCTTTCGCACCCGATTTCGTCGGGAATGCCAGTTTTTCCGGAAAATTTTGTGCAAAAAGAACGCCGCAGTCCCGGCGTGGGAGCTGCGGCGTTCCGGACAGGATCAATAATTGTGCTTTTTCAGCTCAAAGTAGCTCTGGGGATGTGCGCAGACCGGGCACTTCAGGGGAGCCGACTTGCCGATATAGGTGTAGCCGCAGTTCCGGCACTGCCAGACCTGCTGCTCTTCCCGGGCAAAAACCGTGTTGTTCTTCAGGTTCTCGGCCAGCTCACGGTAGCGCTCCTCGTGCTCTTTCTCGATCTGCGCCACCATGGTGAACAGGGCAGCCAGCTGGGTAAAGCCCTCTTCCTTGGCCTCTGCGGCCATCCGGGGGTACATCTCGGTCCACTCGTCGTGCTCGCCGCCGGCTGCCATTTCCAGGCAGGTCATGGTATCGGGGATGGAGCCGCCGTTCAGGGCCTTGAACCACATCTTGGCGTGCTCCTTCTCGTTGGCAGCCGTCTCCTCAAAGATTGCTGCCAGCTGCTCATAGCCCTCCTTCTTGGCCACGCTGGCGAAGAAGGTATACTTGTTGCGGGCCTGGCTCTCGCCTGCAAAGGCTTCCCACAGGTTTTTCTCGGTCTTGGTACCCTTGAGTTCCATATTCGTGCTCTCCTTTTGTTTGTGCGGTGTATCATTTCGCCGCCGGTGACCGCCGGGGCGTTCCTTCTGCACTGATTATACCAGAGTTCCGAATTGAAATCAAGAATAATTCCTATTTATTTTGAGAATATCTCTCAGTTATGCTGTTTCAGGGCGCAGACCGCAATGCTCAAAGCACTCCATGCCGCCTGATACATCAGGACAGCGGCCACCGACAGGGTGCCGATGCTGCCCGCGTAGGTCAGCAGAACACCGATGACCACCGAGAACCAGACCGAGACCATCTGCACCGTGGTGGCGCTCGTCTCGGCGTTCTGGGCCTTTTCCGCCGCGCGCAGGCCGCCGATCAGACTGGCAAAGCCCTTATCATGCAGCATACAGCAGCGGGCCGTCTCGTCCGGCTGGGCAGGGGTCAGCGCACTGCACTGCTCCTGATCCAACAGGGTGATCATTCCCTCGGGCAGATGGTAAGCCTCGGTGATGTGGCGGGCCGTCAGGCTGGGGTCCTCACAGGTAACCAGCAGGCGGATGTTCTCCCGCTGCAGCACCTCCAGCCCGCGGGCGGCGTTGCGGCCGCCCACATAATGGAGCACGAACATGGCGTGCAGACTGCCAGAAACAGCCAGATACAGGATCTGCAGCGCGCCGTTTTGGGAGTGCTCATCCTCGTACTCCTGCTCAGGCAGGGGCACGCCCTCCCGCTCCATGTACAGCCGGTTGCCGATGAGCACCCGGTTGTTATCGCACCAGGCGGCAAAGCCAAGGCCGTGGTGGACCTCCAAGTCCTTCACAGGGTACAGGATCTCGGTGCGGTCCTCGATGATCTGACGGAACAGGCCCCGCAGGGTCTCACAGCTGTGGTTGAGGATGCTGGCCGCATAGAGGATGGCACGGTCGATGCGGCCACCCTTGAAGATACGGATATCCTCCAGATTCACGCTGTCGGCGGTAAAGAGCTCGTCGGCATCCACCTGCACGGTGTCCACACCGCCCAGCTCCTCAATGGCAGCCCAGCCGGGCACCACGGCACCGGCGGCTGCTGCGGTCTTTTGCAGGCGCAGGGAAGCGATGCCCGCAACAAGGGTGGAGGACAGCGGTGCACCCATGCAGAGCATGGAGGTCAGGGCTGCGGCCATGCCGTTGGGCCCGCCGCCAAACAGCAGGAACACCAGCCCGCTGAGCACGGCAGCACCCAGCAGGATCAGGGCCGTCTTGCGGGCGCGGCGCTCACTGGCACGCTCCCCGAAGCTCTGCTCCACCAGCGTCTCGTCCCACTGGACAGGGCGGCTGAGCAGCACCCAGGGGTCTTTCTGATCCAGGCTCCGGGCCAGCACCCGGATCAGGTCCTTATCCCGGACACGGAACGCGCCCTGCAACCCCTCGGGGGATCGGGCGGCAAGGTCATAGCCGTTTCTGACGGCAGTCAGCAGGACCCGGCTGCCCAGCAAGGCCAGGAACAGGCCCAGTGCGGCCACGCCGGAAAGCAGCGTCCAGCTGGAGTTCTGATAGCTCTGGGCGTTGAGCAGGGCGACCGCAGCCTGCACCAGCGCACCGCAGGCGGCCAGCGCCGGCATGGTGTCCGCACTGGGGCGGCCCTTGAGGCCCTGCAGGCCATCCCGCAGGACAGGCCAGCCCACAGCCAGCGCACCGGCCAGAAAGAGCAGGTTGGCGGCATAGAACGCCGCCGGGGCGATCACGGGGTCAAGGGAGGCCACAGGGGCCAGCAGCCCCTCGGCAACAAGGCCAAAGTGGAGCAGTACCACGGCAAGGATGCCCTCCAGCACACACCGCAGCGTCAGCTCCGCGCCCATCCGGCGGAGCTTCTCCCCCACCTGCTCGGGCGTTTCCGGCTCGGCTTCCTCTTCAGGCTTCTCCTCAGCCTCCGGCGCAGCAGAGGCCGCTTCCTCAGCAGGCTGGGCCGGGGCCTCCTCTGCCGGGGCGGCAGGCCGGGCGGGTGCCTCGTCCTCTTCCAGCCCCATCAGCGGCAGGCTCATGCTGTCGTCCTTGCTGGGGGCCTCGGTGCGGGTAGGGGCCTGCGGCTCGTTCTCGTCCGCGCCCTTGCCAAAGAACTGGAAAGCCGTTTCCGGTTCCGGCTCAACCTCTGGCGCGGCTTCCGGGGCAGACTTTGCCTGCTTTACCGACTGATCCTCGGCAAACACCATGGGGATGGCCGGGCCCTCAGGCGCTGCGGGAGCTTCCGGCTCCACGGCCAGCACCTCTTCGGGGGCATCCTGCATTTCCTCCACCGGGGCGGGCTTGGGGGTGCCATAGAGCATGGCCTTGAGTTCGGCCATCTCTGCATCCTCCTGCTGCTCCTGCGGGGTCAGGGGTTCCTGGCGGCGGGGCGGCTCCGGCTTTTTCTCGGGCTGGGGTGCGGGCCGGGGTTCCAGCTTCGGCGCTGCGGGGGCTTCCGGCGCGGTGGGAAGAGCCACAGGCTCTGCTTCCTCCAGCTCTCCGGGCTCCAATGCCAGCTCCAGGCCGGCCTCGGCTTCTTCCTCATGGCCCAGCACGATCTCACCCGTGGGCGGCAGCTCATTCTGCACGGCCGGGGCGGCGGCTGGCTCCTCTTTGTCCTTTTCGCGGTGGAAGACCTTGCCCAGCAGGCTGCCGGTATTCTCCTTTTCCTCATCGCGGCGCTTCATCTCTTCGGGCACCTGTGCCACGCTGGTGCTGAAAAACGTGCGGAACTTCTCGTTCTGCGCATCGATCTCTTCCTGTGTCAGCTCTTTGCGCTTATCATCCTTTGGCATCCTAGTCCCTCCCTGTTCTGGTCACGGCGGTCTGGCCGCTGTTTCTTACTCTGCGGCGCGCTGGCTCTGGATCTCGTACAGGATGATGCCAGCCGCCACCGAGACATTGAAGCTGTCCACACCGGTGCCCTGAGCGGCCATATCCAGCCGCACCACACCATCGCAGAGCTTTTTCACCAGCTGGGATACACCACTGCCCTCGCTGCCCAGCACCAGTGCGATGGAGCCGGTCAGGTTGTTCTTGCGCAGGGGCACACCGTCCATATCGGCACAGTAGACGAACACCCCCTGATCCTTTAGGCGGCGGATGGTCTCGCCGATGTTGGCCACGCGGGCCACAGGCAGGCGCTCGGCCGCACCGGCGCTGGACTTGATAACGGTGGGGGTCACGGACGCGCCGCCCCGCTTGGGGATGACGATGCCGTGGGCTCCGCACAGCAGTGCCGAACGCATCACCGCGCCCAGATTATGGGGGTCCTCGATGCCGTCACTCAGCACCAGGAAAGGAGGCTCCTCCTTCTCTCTGGCAACGTTCAGCAGGTCCTCCACGGTCACATATTCGATCTCGCTGGCAAAGGCAGCCACGCCCTGGTGGCTCTCGGTGCCGGTCATCAGGCGCAGCTTGTTGGGGTGCACCCGCTTGACCGTGGCCCCGGCCTCCTTGGCCATGGCGGTATAGTAAGCTGCCACAGCGGGGGCCATGCCCTCCGCGATCAGCACGGTATCCACGCCGGAACCGCTCTTGAGCAGCTCGGTCACGGGGTTTTTGCCGTAGACCAGGCTCTCATTCTTGGGCTGCTCCTCCGTGCTGCTGCGGCGGGGGCGGCGCGGCATTTTCTGTTCGTCCATTGATGTGTTCTCCTTCCATTCTATGGCAAGGCGGGCCGTTTGAGCCGCGCCATGGTTTCGTTCTGTTTCAGTTTTACTATATTTTGACACTGATACATTTTAAAGTATAGCATACCCCGGCATTCTTCGCAATGTTTGCCGAAGGCAAAAGTTTTCCACATTCAGCAGGCTATACAATCGGTAATTCGGCTCAAATTTTTCCACATGTTGAAAACCCGGTGGAAAATGTTCAAAAATCAAGTTTGTACGCCCACTTTCCGGGTGGAATTCCACAGTTTCCACCGAGTTTTCAACCTCCCAGGTTCGACACGCAAACTTTCCGCCGTACTTTTTGTAAAATTCAAGTCGGAATTATGACAATTTTTTGAAGGGAGATCCAGTGGTTTTTGCCAGAATCTCCAACATCAAAATGCCCAATGTGAATTTGTGTTGAAAACGCCGCGGGAACCGCCTTGATTTTATCCTGTAATTGGGGTATACTACCCTTAGGTTCGTTAAAGGATGCGCAATCTTGTATCCAAAACGGCTTTTTCACCCCAAAATGATTTTGCGGAGGTAATGAATAATGTTGGTAAATGCAACCGAAATGCTGATCAAGGCACGCGATGGCCACTACGGTGTGCCCCAGTTCAACATCAACAATCTGGAGTGGACCAAGGCAGTCCTGACCGCCTGCGAGGAAATGAAGAGCCCCGTTATCCTGGGTGTCTCTGAGGGCGCAGGCAAATACATGACCGGCTTCAAGACCGTTGCCGCCATGGTCAGCTCCATGGTGGAGACCATGGGCATCACCGTTCCCGTCGCCCTGCACCTGGACCACGGCACCTACGAGGGCTGCAAGGCCTGCGTTGAGGCCG
>OGPE01002038.1_pt1 | contig 12100 bp, 8 predicted proteins | sample 1552881 | NCBI WGS metagenome assembly OGPE01 (sample SAMEA2580236, study PRJEB22360) | human gut metagenome | biome: human gut; feature: human-associated habitat; material: faeces | place: Denmark | collected 2008/2010 | reverse complement strand
TGCTCTCTTGATACTATAAATCTGAGTACCTAAAAGCTGCACGTTATATTCGCGCAGAATACCTTTTTCCTCCAGATCTATTGCAAGATTCAGGCCAACCTGACCACCCAAAGTTGCCAGCAAAGAATCAGGACGCTCGCGTTTAATAACACTTTCCAAAAATTCAACATTAACAGGCTCAATATAAACACGGTCGGCAATATGCACGTCCGTCATAATCGTAGCCGGGTTACTGTTGACAAGTACGACCTCCAGCCCTTCTTCTTTCAGAGAACGGCAGGCCTGAGTACCGGCATAGTCAAACTCAGCAGCTTGACCGATAATGATCGGGCCGGAACCGATAACAAGAACTTTTTTGATATTTTGCAGCTTTGGCATCAGTTTTGGCCTCCCATCATTTTTACAAAACGTTTAAATAAATATTCATGGCCGCCTGGTCCGGGGCTTGCCTCGGGATGATACTGAACTGCGAAAGAAGGATGGTCAAGATAACGCAAACCTTCAATCGTACCATCATTCAGTGAGATATTAGTTATTTCCACATTCAGACCGGCTAAAGATTTTTCGTCAACAGCATAACCATGGTTTTGTGAACTGATCAGAACCTTATTTTCCAAAAGGTCTTTAACCGGATGATTGACGCCACGATGCCCGAATTTCATTTTAAAGGTATCAGCACCATTAGCCAAAGCTAAAATTTGATGACCTAAGCAGATGCCGAAAATAGGCTTCTTGCCGATCAGCTTTTTAACTTCTTCAATGATCGGCTGTAAATCCTTCGGATCTCCGGGGCCATTAGCTAAGAAAATACCGTCCGGCCGTGCTGCCAAAATCTCCTCTGCTGTAGTATATGCAGGAAAAACCGTCAAATGGCAGTCAAAACTGGCCAGATATTCAAGAATATTTTGTTTGATACCAAAATCCATGACCGCAACATGATATTTGCCGTTGCCAAGCGTATAAATTTCAGGAGTTGTTACTGTAGCTACCTGATCATGTACTTCTGGTGTAGCCAGCAGCTTTTCCACTTCCTCCTGCGGCATTTCTGCCGGCACGATAACACCCTGCAGTACACCATAATTGCGAAGTTTACGGGTAATCGCACGCGTATCCACGCCTGTCAGTACAGGTACATCCTGTTCATCTAAAAACTGTTCCAGCGTTTTTTCGCAGCGCCAGTTGCTGGGATGATCACACAGTTCACTGATCACATATCCCTGAAAAAAAGATTTTCGCCCCTGATTAAAAAGATCGTTAGTACCATAATTTCCAACTAAAGGATAAGTCATAACAACAATCTGCCCGCAAAACGACGGGTCAGTTAAGGTTTCCTGATAACCGCTCATACCGGTAGTGAAAACAACCTCACCTACCGCATTGCGTTTACCATACAGCTCGCCTTCATAAACACTGCCGTCTTTTAATACCAATTTACCTTTTCTTGCTACCGTTTGCATACTTCACCATCTCTCATTACGAATTTACCTGCTACCATCGTAGCTACGGCTTTGCCTTTACAATGTTTTCCTTGGAAAGGAGTTACCTTGCCGCGTGTATAAAATTTCGTATTATCAACAGTCCATTCTTTGTTAAGGTCGATAATAGTTACATCTGCCGGATAACCAACTTTTAAACTTCCAGCTTTTAGTGCAAAAATATTCGCAGGTTCTGTACTCATTTTACCAATAATTTCGTTAATTGTGAAGATGTTTGTATGATAAAGATCAGTTAAAACTACACCAACGGATGTTTCCAAACCCGTAAATCCGCAGGGAGCATAACGGAACTCAACGTCTTTTTCTTCAGGAGCATGCGGAGCGTGGTCAGTGACGATCGCATCTACCGTGCCATCTTTAACTGCAGCGCGCAAAGCCTCTACATGATCCATGCTGCGCAGCGGCGGCGAGACCCTGGTAGCACTGCTGTAAGTAGCACAGGCCTCGTCAGTTAAAGTCAGATGATGTACTGTAACTTCACAGGTCACATTGACACCTTTTTTCTTAAAGCCGCGAATGATATCAACAGCGCCTTTACTGGCAACATGCGCAATATGTACATGTGCGCCGGTATATTCGGCAATAAGACAGTCGCGGGCAACAGCAATATCTTCTGCTATTGCAGGTATACCGGGCACTCCGATACGTGCGGAAACAGCACCTTCATGCATGTAGCCTTCATGTCCCAGTTCCGGTTCGATAGCATGGGAAATCAAAACTTTATCAAAAGCACCTATATATTTGGCGGCAAGTGTAAACAGACGCGGACTGTTGACAAAGTGCCCGTCATCCGAGAACGCCATCGCGCCTTTTTCAGACATATCGATCATTTCAGCCAGCTCTTTACCTTCTTCGCCTTTGCTGATAGCACCGATAACCTCTACATTAACATAGCCTTCACGTGCAGCACGTTCCTTAATACCGGAAACAATGATAGAGTTATCAATAACGGGTTTGGTATTCGGCATGCAGGCGATAGTCGTAACACCGCCGGCTGCTGCAGCCATTGTACCTGTTACGATATCTTCCTTAGCTTCCAGGCCCGGTTCACGCAAATGTGTATGCACGTCAACCAAACCAGGCGCCACTATAAGCCCATCGGCATCATATACTTCATCGGCAGCAGCTTTAATCTCCGCCGCAACTTCTTTGATTACACCGTCTTCCACCAATAAATCCATAATGGCATCAATATTTTGGCTGGGATCGATGACACGACCGTTTTTAATCAATGTTTTCAATTTGCTTACCCCCCGTCAAAGTCAAGAATAAGAGTGCCATACGTACTGCTACACCATTTTGCACTTCATCACGAATAGCGGCGTTATCGCAGTAGCCGACCTCCCAGGAAATTTCCAGGCCGCGATTCATCGGCCCGGGATGCAGGACAGTAACATCGGGTTTTGCCAGCGCCAGGCGCTTTTCATTCAAGCCAAAGATTCGTGCATATTCACGCGGAGACGGGAACAGTCCTCTTTTCTGACGTTCCAGCTGAATGCGCAGGACATCAATAACATCTGCACCTTCGATAGCATCTTCAACACGTTTGTGTACGGTTACGCCCAGACTTTCTATATCGTGAGGCAGCAAAGTCATTGGTCCGGCTACATGTACATCAGCCCCCATCTTAGTCCAGGCAGCGATATTAGTACGGGCAACGCGACTATACAGAACGTCACCTAAAATCGCCATTTTTAACCCCTTCAGATCTTTTCCCTGTTCACGAATGGTAAACATATCCAGAAGTCCCTGAGAAGGATGTGCATGCGCTCCGTCACCGGCGTTGATGATAACAGGATCAGCAACCTCCGCAGCATAAGCAGCGGCACCCTCGATCGGATGGCGCATAACGATTGCGTCACAAGCCATAGATTGTACAGTAAGAATAGTATCGCGCAGGCATTCACCTTTTACAACGCTGGAGCTGGCAGTAGTAATATTAACTACGTCAGCGCCAAGATATTTTCCAGCCAGCTCAAATGAGGTTCTTGTTCTGGTGCTTGGTTCATAAAAAAGGTTGATAATGGATTTTCCCCGCAGTGACGGCACCTTTTTGATATCACGTTTCATGATTTTCTTCATTTCTGCCGCAGTTTGCAGAATCATTTCATATTCCTCGATGGAAAGTGAATCCAGATCAAGGATATCTCTGCCACCCAGAGATACGTTTGCTTTTGCCATTGTCCTACCTCCTATTAATCACATAAAAAAGCCTTCTGTGCCTGCAAGATGGCAAAGAAGGCTTGTAGTACAAGTTACCTAAAAGTCTACCTTACAGTCTCACAGGACCGCTTTAAAGGTAATATTCTATTGGTAATATTTTACCATCCATTAAGTGGTACGTCAAACCAAAATCAAAATATTTTCCAGGAATTTTACTTCCCACGCATTACAGCAAACCTACAAATCTGCTTCTTGCAATATCTGCCGCTATCGTATAAGATAAACCCAGAATCTATTATTTGAAAGGAGGATTGCTTTATCAATCCTTTAAGAAATATCGATGCGGTCATGTCAGGTAGCAAAGGCTATTTGACAGGCAATCGCTAAAACAAAACAGCTTTTGCTGCCATCCCGGTAATTATAAATCTGGGAGGAAGCAATATGTGCTATCAAAACGGTAAAAAAATATTACCACCGCCACTTTTATCAGCTATTCAGGAATACATAGACGGTGAATATATCTATATCCCTCGTAAAACCAATAACAAACGCCCCTGGGGATCGACCAAAGGTACAAAACAACAAACTGCTGAACGTAATCAGGAAATATTCTGCCGTTATCTAAGTGGAATTCCTGTTACTGTTCTTGCCGAAGAATACTTTTTGTCATCTAAAACAATATACAGTATCATTGCTAAAAAGAAAATCTGATCCTTGAGAACGTCATTACCTGACGTTCTCTTTTTCTTTTCAGAAAAAAAATGCAGGAAGTAATTTTGTAAAACCTGTAATATAATAAACACAAAGACAAAGAAAGCAGGTGCTATAATGAAATATCCTAAAAGCGAACAATACGACAAGCAATTTCTGCTTGAAAATATGATGGGCCCTAATGCCTTAAAAATTTTAGAAGAACTTACAGAAGGAATAAAACTCACGTCAGATATGAAAATACTTGATTTGGGCTGCGGCAAAGGACTTACATCAATCTTTTTAGCAAAAGAATTCGGCGTACAAGTCTATGCAACTGACCTTTGGATAACAGCTGCAGAAAATTTTGAGCGCTTCAAAAAGCTCGGGCTTGAAGATCGCATCATACCAATCCATGCCAATGCCCTTGACCTTCCCTATGCTGAAAATTATTTTGATGCGGTGATCAGTGTCGATTCATATCATTATTTTGGCAATACACCTGAATTTATGGACACCAAACTAGCTCCTTATATCAAACCAAATGGTATCATTGCCTTAGCCTTCCCCGGCTTCAAAAAAGATTATCACAATAATCTGCCGTCCGAACTGCTCATTTCCTGGGGTGCTGAAGATCTTGATACCTTTCACAGCTGTAAGTGGTGGCACGAACTGCTTTCACAATCTCAAACAATCAATATCGAAAGCATCTCAGAACTGAAGTGTATGGAGGAAGCCTGGCATGACTGGCTGGAATGTGATGAGGAACATGCCATCAACGATAGAGCTTCGATGAATGCCGGTGCAGGGAAATATATGAATCTTATCGCCATCAAAGCTAAAAAACTCTAAATTCTATTTTTAATAAACAAACCCCGCTGTCTTAAAAGGCAACGGGGTTTTTCTTAATTATTATTTCCAGTCAAGTTCTTCGACTTCTTTACGGCCGCGACCTGTTAAAGCGTCGAGCATAACACGCTGCTCTACTTGAGCAACTAATCTTTTGGTGAATTTAACAGTATCAGGATTTACGGAAATACTGTCGATACCGCTCTTAATGAGGAATTCACAGAATTCAGGATAAACGCTGGGAGCCTGACCACAGATAGAAACAGTTTTGCCTTCGCTGTGAGCAACCTCAATAAGGTGACGTACTGCACGGCGCACTGCCAGATTACGTTCATCATAGATATGGGAAACAGTATCATTATCACGGTCACAGCCAAGCACCAGCATGGTCAAATCGTTAGAACCGATAGAATAACCGTCTACATACTTATTGAACTGATCGGCCAGAATGATATTGGAAGGAATTTCAGCCATCAACCATACTTTAAAGTCCTTACCGCGCTCCAAGCCACATTCAGCCATAATCTTAACCACTTTTTCACATTCCTCTACATTACGGCAGAAAGGAATCATAACATTAAGGTTTTTCAGACCAAACTCTTCACGAACTTTCACTACAGCCTGGCATTCCAGTTTGAAAGCTTCGATGTATTTAGGATCATAATAACGTGAAGCACCGCGCCAGCCCAATAATGCTGAAGGTTCATAAGGTTCGAACTCATCGCCGCCTTTCAAATCACGATATTCACTGGATTTGAAATCGCTGAAACGCAGAGTAACCGGTCTGGGAGCCATTGCCTGACAAACCTGACGCATACCTTCTGCCAGCTGATCGACAACTTTTTCAGGATGTCCGGTTTTAATGAGATACAAAGGATGTTCATGGATATAAGTAGTCCAGATGAACTCTTCACGCATCAAACCGATACCATCACAGGGCAGACTGGAATATTTCTCAGCCAGTTCCGGATCGCCCAAATTCATATAAACTTTAGTGCCAGTCGGCGGGAAGTATTCAGCAACCGCTACAGCAGCGCCTGCCTGATTTTCTTTTTTAGCTTCTTCAATAATGCCTTCATAAACTACGCCATGAGTAGCATCGATAGTTACATCAATACCGTCAGGAATAGTAACAGTAGCAGCTTCACCACGGCTCTTAGTACCAACGATACAGGGAATACCCAGCTCGCGGCTAACGATGGAAGCATGACAGGTCATTCCGCCGCTGTCAGTGACGATAGCTTTGGCTTTTTTCATTGCCGGTACCCAGTCAGGAGCGGTCATCTCAGTAACAAGGATCTCTCCTTCTTTAAATTCATCGATGCGGGAAGGATCAAGAATAACGTGTACGCGGCCAGAAACTTTACCCGGGCTTGCAGGCAAACCTTTCACGATAACTTTATGATCAGTAGTAGTCATAGATTTGCTTTCCTGCACTTTTGCTCCTCCTTCTTTATTGCGGCGGCTCCATACGGTTTCCGGACGGGCCTGCAGAATCCAGATTTTATTGGTACGTTCATCAACGCCCCATTCCATATCCATATAGCAGCCATAATGTTTTTCGATCTTTTTAGCATAATCAGCCAGTTCCAAAATCTGCTCGTCAGTCAAAGTCTGTACTTTGCGCAGTTCTTCAGGGACCTGCACTTCTTCACAGTCGCCGCCTTTCTTGCGTACAAGCATGATGTCCTGCTCATTTACGCAGCGGTCAATGATTTTGTGGTCATGTTTGGAAATAGTATAATTATCAGGAGTAACAGTACCCTGAACAACATATTCACCCAGTCCAAAGGCTGCCTCAATCAGGATATTATTGTCATCGCCAGTAGCAACGTTAACAGTAAACATAACACCGGAAGTTTTAGAGAAAACCATCATTTGTACAACGGCACTCAAAGCAACTTCTATATGATCAAAGCCTTGTTTTTCACGATAATAAACAGCACGGTCGGTAAAGCAGGAAGCGTAGCATTCCTTTACCTTTGCGATAATGGTTTCAGCACCCTGTACGTTCAGATAGGTATCCTGCTGACCAGCAAAGCTTGCATCCGGTAAATCTTCAGCTGTAGCGCTGGAACGAACGGCGACATAGGGATTCTCTTCGCCGACTCTTTTACCAAGTTCAACATAAGCAGCGCCAATAGCGTCCTGCAGATCCTGAGGCATTTTCTCAGCCATGATGGCATCACGCAGACGAGCGCTGACATCACGCAGTAAAGCGCTGTTTTCAACGTCAGTCAATTCAGACAAAATAGAGCGCATCTTTTCTTCAAGACCGCTTTCTTTAATGAAGTATCTATATGCGTAAGCCGTAGTAGCAAAACCGTAAGGAACGGGAACATCTGTCTTAGCAGTCATTTCACCGAGGGAAGAGGATTTGCCGCCAACGATATCAACGTCTTTTCTTTCTAATTGCTCAAACCAGAGAAGAAACTGTTCTTCTTTTTTCATGATTGTAGCACTCCTTTATATTATACTTTTTGGGCTACGCCCTTAATATAGTGTATACTATATCATATTTGTACACCACATTCAAGGACTTTTTTCATCGCTTTTTAACTTTTTGTGTTAAATTTTACAAAATATGCTTATTTTCAGTACGGCCCTCCTTTACTCTTTAAATAATATTTTCGTCACAGGAAAAACAGAGTATATATATTAGTATACACTAAATAATACCTGGGAAAAAGTAAAATCAGCAGATTATAACTAAAATCCATCTCATAGACTGCGCCATATATGTAAAGATTGCACAATGTACTTCTTAGTATATTTCTTAACAATACAATCAAGCCCACGAATCTCACTGCAAATACAAGGAAAGCCCCTGATGACAGACACGCCGCGTACTAAATGTACTCTGGTGTTTGTAACCAAGGGCCTGACAAAACAACTGCCGTAAAATGTGCGATTAAAGAACGATACAGCTCAAATCGCCGACAGCATTTGTAACCTCTTTCGCCTGCTCAAGAAGGGCCAGACGATTATTTTTAATATCAACATTTTCATCCATGACCATAACACTGTCAAAGAATTTATTTACAGGCTCAACTACCTGCTCGGCAAGTTTTAATGCACCGGCATAATTATAAGTCACGATGTCCGGGATCAGCTCTTTATTAAGACGAATCAGAACATCATGCAGTTCCTGCTCTGCCGGGTCGGCAAAAAGCGCACTGCTTATAGCAACTTCAGTCTCAATTTTTTTGCAAAGATTGCAGACACGGATAGAAGCCTGAATAACAGCTTCTGCTTCCGGCAGAACTACATACGCATTCAAAGCCTTGCAGCGCGCGTAAATATCTACTAAATCATCGTTGCGTTCATCGGCAAAAACAGCATCGACAACGTTATAACGGATTCCCTGTTCGATCATCATATTCTTCAAACGTAATTTAAAGAATTCTAAAATCTGCGGTATCAATTTACCGGTATCTTCCGGTTTGATATTGAGCAGATACAGCGCACCTGCCAGAATTTTGATCAGGGGCATATGATAGTTACTGCTGATAAGAATATTGATGATACCCAAAGCCTGACGACGCAATGCATAAGGATCCTGCGAGCCTGTCGGTGCAAGTCCGCGGCTGAAAGTAGCAACGATATTATCCATTTTATCACTGATGCCGACAATACGTCCAATAGTACCCTTCGGCAGCTCGTCACCGGCAAAACGCGGCAGATAGTGTTCATAAATACCTTCAGCAACTTCAGCAGGTTCGCCGTCTAATTTGGCATATTCACGCCCCATAACTCCCTGCAGCTCTGTAAATTCAACCACCATCCCGGCAACAAGATCTGTTTTAGACAGCAAAGCTGTACGTTTGAGGTTAGTATCGTCAACTTTAACATTGATGGCAAACTTAACCATTTCAGCCAGTTTAGCCAACCGCTCACTCTTATCATACATATTGCCCAGACCTTCCTGGAATGAAACTGTTTTCAGTTTTTCCAGACGGTCTTCCAATTTTAGTTTGCGGTCTTCATTGAAGAAGAATTCAGCATCACTGAGACGAGCGCGTAAAACACGTTCATTACCGTGTGCGACAACATCCAAAAACTCTTTACCGCCATTGCGGACTGTAATAAATTTATTGAGCAGCCTGCCTTCTTCATCCACTACCGGAAAATAACGCTGATGTTCACGCATTGGGGTGATAATGGCTTCCTTCGGTAACGACAGGAATTTTTCTTCAAATTTCCCACATAATGCAGTAGGATATTCAACAAGATAATTGACTTCTTCCAGTAAGTCTTCGTCAATTTCAGCAATTCCGCCTTCGGCAGCCGCCAGTTCTGTCACCTGCTGACGAATCAATTCACGGCGGGCATCCTGATCGACCATCACAAAGTTGTCAGCCAGTGCCTGTACATATGCATCAGCGTTGGGGATCTCAACAGCTCCTTGCATTCCCATAACAGCAGAATGCACTACATTGCCAACCTTATTGATAGCCGCGCTCAGCAGGCCTTTAGTTTCCACAGCCTCTTTCATAGATTGCTGCATAAAACGATGTCCCATCGAATACCTGCCCGATTTTACGCCGGTAATTTCTACCGGTATTACTTTTTCACCGAACAGTGCTACCAGCCAGCGGATAGGACGCACGAACCGAAAATCATAATCGGCCCAGCGCATATTTTTCGGGAAAGATAAAGACTCCAGGATATCAAGCAGCAAACCGGGCAGTAAATCGACAACAGGTTGACCTGCCAAATGTTTTACTGCATAAACGTATTCTCCGCGCACTTCCAGGTCTTTAACGTCTATCCCCTGCCCGCGGGCAAAGCCTATTGCCGCTTTGGAAGGAGCTCCGCTTACGAAAGCAATTTTTGCAGACGGCCCTTTAGCCTCAATCGTGCTGTCTGCCTGAGCTTCTGCTACACCTTCAGCAATAAAGGTCATCCGGCGAGGCGTGCCATAAACCTTGATATTTTCAAACGGAATACGCAGCTCCTGCATTTTACCTGCAGCAAGCTCTTGTAATTGTTTAAGAATACCCGGCATAAATTTTGCGGGGATCTCTTCAGTACCGATTTCAAATAATAATTTTTCCATTATTTATTCTCCCCTTTCAATAACGGGAAGCCAAGTTTTTCCCTTTGTTCAACATAAGCAGCTGCGCACAAACGTGCCATAGCGCGCACACGGCCAATGAAAGCCGTTCTTTCGCTGACGCTGATGGCGCCGCGGGAATCCAAAAGGTTAAAAGTATGAGAACATTTCAATACATAATCATAAGCAGGACGGATATATCCGGCCTCAATAACGCGTTTTGCCTCAGCTTCATATTTATCAAACAGATCAAACAGCAGTGCTGTATCAGCTACTTGAAAATTGTAAAAAGACTGTTCTACTTCGTTAGTATGGAAAACGTCACCATAAGTGACTCCATCCACCCATTCAATATCAAAAACATTTTCCACACCCTGGATATACATAGCCAGTCGCTCTAAACCATACGTGATTTCAACAGTAACAGGTTTCACGTCGATACTGCCGACCTGCTGAAAATAGGTGAACTGGGTAATTTCCATACCATCCAGCCAAACCTCCCAGCCAAGTCCCCAAGCACCTAAAGTCGGTGATTCCCAGTTATCCTCAACAAAACGGATATCATGTTCTTCCTGACGGATACCCAGTTCGGCCAGGCTCTGGAGATAAAGCTCCTGAATATTATCCGGAGACGGTTTAATAATTACCTGATATTGATGATGCTGGAACAACCGATTGGGGTTATCCCCATAACGCCCGTCAGCCGGACGTCGAGATGGCTCTACATAAGCCACACGCCATGGTTCCGGTCCTAAAACGCGCAGAAAAGTTGACGGATTCATAGTTCCCGCACCTTTTTCGACATCATAGGGCTGGCCCATGATGCAGTTTTGGTCTGCCCAGAATTTCTGGAGCTTCAAAATAATTGTTTGAAAATTCATGTTCTGCCTCCTATTTTATTTGTTACAACGACAAAAACAAAAGTCTCCGTCCCTGTAACAATTAAGTTACAGGGACGGAGACATAAATCACTCCGCGGTTCCACCCTGCTTGACCGCTCATACGGTCCGCCTCGATGTTTATAAAATTGCAGCTCCCGGGTGCCTTTGTTTTCTCATCTGCCGGCTTACACCATCCCGGCTCGCTAAAACAGAAAACTACTTATCCCTTTCATCGCTTAAAAGAAAATATATCAAATCAGACGTCCTTTGTCAATGCTTTTACAATCCTAACTGCGCTAAAAAGCTTAAACTTTTCAAAGGCTTGTCGATCTGGTAAACAATAAACCGATAAAGTATCTGTTCCAGCTGCATCAAATCACCGCCGCGCACAGTAAAAGGCTGTGGATCATTGAAATCCAGCGCAATCAGCTCCTGCAGCAGCTTCTGAGCGCCGCTGCTAAAGAGCAACTCTTCCCCTCCGTGACAGGCTTCGCAAATAAGGCCGCCCTGAACGACACTAAAAAAAGCATCTCCTTCAAAAGGATTGATCGCACCAGATTTTCCTTATCTGGACATTGCAAAGGAATATGAGCAGGCCGGTGCTTCTGCAATCTCCTGTCTCACAGAACCTTTTTATTTCCAGGGAGCAGACCAGTATCTGAGAGAAATCTCAGCCGCTGTACAGATACCTGTACTCCGCAAGGATTTTACAGTAGATGAATATATGATCTATCAGGCGAAATCCCTTGGTGCTTCCGCGGTATTGCTTATCTGCGCCATCCTGGATGACGGAGAATTAAGAGCATACAGACAGCTTGCAAAAGAGTTGGGACTGGATGCACTGGTAGAAGCACACGATGAGTATGAAGTGGACAGAGTCTTAAATCTTGGGGCAGAGATCGTGGGAGTCAATAACCGGGATCTGAGAACCTTTCAGGTAGATATGAACAACAGTATTCGCCTGA
>OGPE01002036.1_pt1 | contig 12101 bp, 8 predicted proteins | sample 1552881 | NCBI WGS metagenome assembly OGPE01 (sample SAMEA2580236, study PRJEB22360) | human gut metagenome | biome: human gut; feature: human-associated habitat; material: faeces | place: Denmark | collected 2008/2010 | reverse complement strand
GGAGCCGGTGCAAAGGCCCCCCAGCGGGTCCACACCCAGCAGGTTGGCCAGCCCAACGGCCAGGAAGTTCTGGCTGACGATCAGCACGATGACGACGCCCAGGAACACGATCATGGCCTTGCCGCCGCTTTTCAACACCTTGAGGTTGGCCTGAAAGCCCACCGAGGTGAAGAACATGACCATGCACACCTCTTTGAGGGTGTCGTCAAAGGCGAACTCTGCCACGCCGGTCACATAGCAGATGCAGGTGAAAATGGCAAACAGCACGCCGCCGATGACCGGCGCGGGGATGCAGAATTTATCCAGCAGGCGCACCCGTTCCCGCAGAAACTTGCCCAGCATCAGCACCAGCACCGCAAGGGCCAGGGTCTGATACATATCCAATTCGATCTTCATTGCTTTCCCTCGATTTCCCGGCAGACTCAGTCCACCGTAATTCCGGCCTGCTTATACCAGGCCGCTGCGCCTGCGTGGAAGGGGATGCCAACGCCCTCTACTGCGTCGGTCTCCGGGTCCAGTGCAAGGCCAAGCTGCTCTTCCAGCGCTTCCCGGCTGGAGAACAGCAGTTCGGTGAGCTGCTGCACCTGCTTTGCGGGCAGAGAATCGCTGGCCAGCAGAACGGCTTTGACGCCCACGGTCTGCACGTCGGCGTCCTGGCCGGGATAAGTGCCGGCCGGGATGGTGACCTCACGGTAGGCGTTGTAGCTGCTCAGCAGGCGCTGCGCCGCGGTGCCGTCCACATTCAGCAGGCGGATGCCGCATTCGCCTGCCAGCTCGGTGACCACCGGGCTGGGGGTGCCGACTGTGATGACGATGGCGTCGATCTTACCGGCCTTGAGCTGGTCGGCAGCGTCGGTATAGTTCAGGTTGATGGTGTCCACCAGGCGGTCGTTCAGGCCGTAGGCAGACAGGATCTGAAGGGCATTCTGCTCGGAGCCGGATTCCTCCGCGCCGATGCTCACGGTTTTGCCCTGCAGGTCCTCGATGGACTGGATGTCCGAGTCGGCCCGCACGATGACCTGACAGGCCTCGGTGTACAGGGCTGCTACCGCGCCGAAGCCGCGGATGTCCTCCTCCTCTGCAAAAATGCCGGTCTGGTTGCAGGCGTCCTGTGCAAGGTCGGCCTGCGCAATGGCCAGCTGCAGGTATTCGCCGGTGAGCAGGCGCAGGTTGGCGGCCGAACCGGCGGTGGTCCGGAGCTCGATGGTGCCGTTGGAAGTCTCGTTTTCCAGCGCGGCAAACTGCTCACCAAAATTGTGGTAGACACCACCCTCGCCGGCAACGCCAAAGCGCAGACGTTTGACCGTCTCGGCGGCAGAGCAGCCGGTGAGCAACAGTGCGGCCAACATACAACCGGCCAGCAGTGCCGCGATCCATTTGCGTTTCATACTTTTATACACCCCTTTTTCCGCTGCCGCAAACCCGGCAGCTTCTTATTATCACAAGGCTGGAAATTAGCGCAACAGTAGCAGCATATCTGCGATATGCAAACCAACGTTGTTGCTGTTGCATTAAAAAGTTGGCTTGCTATAAAGTATAGTCATATTGCGGATGAAATGCAATCACTTTTGCAAAAGTATGCAGCGAAGAAGCGTTGGGCAGGGCATCAAAAAAGGCTCCTCCGTTTCCGGAGGAGCCGGACAGATTCAGCCGCCGAACAGGCCAAAGAAGCTGGTGTGGGTCACGCCCAGGATCAGAAACAGGGCGATGAGCGCAAACAGCACCCCGATGATGATGTCCATCTGATGGACGGTGAGGGGAAAATGATCGTAGAGCTTTTCCTTGGGATTGACAAAGTTCTTGTCGCCGTTGTCAAGCAGGGACTTTTTGCCTTGTTCAAAGTCGGCCCGCTGATCGGCAAGCTCGGCCTGCTCTTGTGCCAGCTGTGCTTCGCGGGCAGCCAGAACGGCTTCGCGCCGGGCAAGCTCTGCCTCGCGCTTGGCAGGGGTGAGGTCTTTTTGTGCCATACTGCACCTCCTGATGGTTGTTGCTTTTATGATAGCACACAAACATGAATAAAAAAAGGGGCCGCCCGCCCAAAAGGCAGACGGCCCACAGAAGAGAGGGCTTACTTCTTTGCCAGGTACTTACGGATATCGATGGCCACAGCCACGATGATGACAAGGCCCTGGACGATATAGGTGTAAGAGGAGTTGACGTTCATAAACTGCAGAGCGACCTTCATCAGCTCAAAGACCAGAACGCCGACCAGAATGCCGGGCACGGTGCCGACACCGCCGGTGGTAGAAACGCCGCCGATGGTAGAAGCTGCAATGGCATCCAGCTCATAGCCCATTGCAGTGTTGACGGATGCGCCGCCGGACTTTGCAGCCAGCAGGCAGCCTGCCAGACCGAACATGCAGGAGGCCAGGATGTAGATGCGGATCTTGGTGGCGTAAACGTTGACACCGGCCACCTCAGCAGCAGCTTCGTTGCCGCCGATGGCGTACATGTACTTGCCGTGACGGGTCTTGTTGTACAGGAACCAGAAGCACACAGCCACGACCAGGGCGATCCAGATCAGCACGGGGACCTTCAGGATGGTGTTGGAGGCCAGAGAGGTAAAGTTCTTGTTCAGGGAGCCGATGGGGGTACCGCCGGTGTAGACCAGGCAGATACCGTAGACGACCTGCTGCATACCCAGGGTAGCGATAAAGGGCTGGACCTTCAGGTAAGAAACGACCAGACCGTTGCACAGACCCACGATGGCGCAGATGGCAATGACCAGAATGAACACCACAGGGGTGGGCAGAGTGGGCATGTTGGGGTAGAACTTACCGGCAGCGCCCTCGGTCTGCGCAAAGATGCAGGCCAGGCAGGCGGCAAAACCAGCCAGACGGCCTGCGGACAGGTCGTTGCCGGTGGTGATCAGACAGCCGGAGATGCCCAGCGCGATGATGTAGCGGATGGACACGTTCTTGAACAGGTTGATCAGGTTTGCAGGTGCAAAAAAGTTCGGGTGAATGATGCCGACGAACAGAGAGACGAGCAGCATCAGAACGATAATGGCGTTGTTGCCCAGCCATTTCTTTACGGATTTACCCGTTAATTTCTTGGTAGCTTCCACAATAGACAGCCTCCTTGTTTACTGATTGGCCGCTGCCTTTTCCGGCGCGGTCTCAAACTGGGTAGCCAGCTCCATGATGTTCTCCTGGGTTGCGTCCTTGCCGTCGATGAAGCCGGTGACGCGGCCATCGCACATGACCATGACACGGTTGGACATGCCAATGATCTCGCTCATTTCAGAGGAGATCATAATGATGCTCTTGCCCTGCTTGGCCAGATCGGCAATGATGCAGTAGATCTCGTACTTTGCACCAACGTCGATGCCGCGGGTGGGCTCGTCCAGGATCAGGACATCGGGGTTATTTGCCAGCCAGCGGGCGATCAGCACCTTCTGCTGGTTGCCGCCGGACAGGCTCTTGATCTGGGTCTTGGGGCTGGGCACCTTGATGGCCATCTTTTCCTTATTGGTCGCCACCAGATCCAAAATCTTCTTGTCATCCAGCATGATGGGGCCCTTGCGCAGAGCGTCCAGCGATGCAATGGAGATGTTGTCGGCCACGCTCAGCACACCCATGATGCCGGTTGCGCGGCGGTCCTCGGTCAGCAGAGCCACGCTCTTCCGGATGGCATCGCGGGGCTGCTTGATGTGGACCTCTTCGCCCTTGATCCACACCCTGCCGGAGGTGTGTGCGCGCAGACCAAAGATGCCTTCCATCAGCTCGGTGCGCTGTGCGCCCACCAGACCGGCCACGCCCAGGATCTCGCCCTTTTTCAGCTCAAAGCTGCAATGGCGGAAGGAGCGCGGATGGATGGAGGTGAAATCCTCCACCTTCATCATCACTTCCTCGGAGGGGTGGTTCTCCAGCGGCGGGAACAGATTGGACAGCTCACGGCCAACCATCTTGGCGATGATCTGCTCCTTGGTCATGTTGGCAACGTCCCACTTGCCGATGTAATGGCCGTCACGCATGATGGTCACTTCGTCAGCAATGACCTTGATCTCGTCCATCTTGTGGCTGATGTAGACCAGTGCAACGCCCTGCTCCTTCAGCTCGCGCATGATGCGGAACAGCGATTCCACTTCGTTGGCGGTCAGGGACGAGGTGGGCTCGTCCAGGATCAGCACCTTGCAGTTTGCGGAAACAGCCTTTGCAATTTCCACCATCTGCATCTGGGCAATGCTCAGGCTGCCCAGCTTTGCGTGGGAATTGATCTGCAGCTTCAGCTTCTTCAGCAGTGCATCGGTATCGGCATACATTTTGCTGTGGTCCACAATGGTGATGGGGCCAATCTTTTTGGTGGGGTAGCGGCCCAGCCAGATATTCTCAGCCACGGTACGGGCCGGGATGGGCTGCAGCTCCTGATGCACCATGGCAATGCCGCGGCCCAGTGCATCCAACGGGTTCGCAATAACGACCTTTTCTCCCTCGTATTCGATCTCGCCCTCGTCCATCTTGTAAATGCCGAACATGCACTTCATCAGGGTGGACTTACCGGCACCGTTTTCGCCCATCAGGGCCATAACTTTACCGGGGCGGAGCTCCAACTGCGCGTGGTCCAGCGCTTTTACGCCGGGGAAGGTCTTGACCACGCCTTTCATTACCAGACGGTATTCTGACATTCCGCAGAGCCTCCTTATCTTGCAATTTGCAGGCCGCGCGGTGCGTCCTTTCCAAAAGAAGGCGCGTGCGCCCGAGAGAAATCTCGCACGCACGCGCTTTTAAGCTTTTACCAAGCCATAGGACTCACTGCGTACCTTGCAAACGTGAGTTTTGTGCTACAGGAATTAGAGGTACTGTGCTGCGTTCTCGGTAGTGACCTTGACGTAGTCGACCCAGTAGTACTCCTCAACGTCCTTGCCCTCAACAAACAGCTGAGTAGCCTCGGCAGCAGCGGTAGCCTGGCCCACGTCGTCGTTCAGAACGGTACCGGTCATCTTGCCGTCAACAACGTTCTGGACAGCCTCTTTCAGTGCGTCAACACCGACCAGGTAGATGTCCTTGCCAACGGTACGGCCAGCCTGCTCGATGGACTGCAGAGCGCCCAGAGCCATTGCGTCGTTGTTGCAGAACACAACTTCGATCTTCTCGCCGTACTGTGCCAGAGCGTTTGCAACGTCCTGCTGTGCGGTGGTCTGATCCCAGTTGTCCAGGTACTCGTACAGGCACTCCACTTCCTTGTCGGCATCGGTCAGAGCCTTGATGGAGTACTCGGTGCGGTACTGAGCATCGATGTTCTCGGGGTCGCCCTTGCACATGATGTAAGTGATCTTGCCGTCGCCGTTGATATCGCCCTGGGTCTCGGTCTCCAGGATCAGCTCGCCCTGGTAAGTACCGGACTGACGTGCGTCAGCGCCAACGTAGCAGCACTTGCCTGCGTAGGAGTCCAGAACAGCCTTCTCGGGCTCACGGTTGATGAAGACGATGGGAGTGCCGGAGGGAGAAATGGTATCCACGATGGTCTGTGCAGAAGTGGTCTGAACAGGGTTGATGATCAGAACGTCAACGCCCTGCTGCAGGAAGGTGTTGATCTGCTCGGTCTGGGTGTTCTGGTCGTTCTTGCCGTCAACGATGGTCACGGCGTAGCCCTTATCCTTCAGGTACTCTTCCAGGTCGGTGCGGTACAGGGTCATAAAGTTATCAGCAAACTGATAGATGCAGACACCGACGTTCGCGCTGCCGGTTGCAGCCTCAGAAGAAGCAGCTGCAGAGGAAGCGGCGGTAGAGGAAGCAACAGTGGAGCTGGAGGAGCCGCCGCAGGCGGTCAGAACGCCGGCAGCACCCACAACAGCAGAAGCCTTCATAAAGTCACGACGGGAAATCATTTTCATAATCTTGTTCTCCTTCATTCGCATATCACAGCATCTCATGGAATATACTTACATGTATGTTCCATGGTTTCTGTTTGTATTATAACCGTCTGGAAAATCATTCGCAATGGGACAAGTTCACAAGATTCCGGTCATTTCTTTGTGCATTCTTCACAGTTGATATTGTTGTGTACAACATTCTTTTTGCTATCAAGTACAAAATCAGTCGAAAATGCAACATACATCCAAATTCCATGCCAAAAATCCATAAATCCTTTCAAAACGGTTACAACATCGTTCTGTTCATGCAACAAATTTCTCTGTACAGAAAATGCCCGTTTTTTCCCGGGAGTTTTGCACAAAACGTACATTTCCGGGAAAAACCGGGCATTTTTTTCATTTTTCACTTTTCTTTGTGTTCGCGGCGGTAGCGGGTGGGGGTGACTCCCAGCGTTTTTTTGAAGATCTTTGTAAAATAATTCACGTCCAGAATGCCCACTTCCTCGGCCACGGCGGCAATGGTGTGGTTGTTCTGCACCAGCAGCTGGGCCGCGCGGTTGACGCGCTGGGTGTTGATATAATCGATCAGAGTGCTGCCGGTCTCCTGCTTGAACAATGCCGACAGGTACGATGGGCTGATAAAGCACATGGCGGCCAGACTTTTCAGCGTCAGCGGCTCGGCCACGTTCAGGTTGACGTAGTTCATCACCTTCTGCACCGCGGGCGAATACTCCTTCAGCGAGTAGCGGCGGACATAGGCACAGTAATCCCGCGTCATCTGCCACATCATCTCGTTGGGCACCTCGTTGGCCTCCTCAATGATGCGGCTGTACTTGCTGGAAATGGCATCAATATAATAGGGATGCACCTTGCTGGGTTCAATGGCCTTGCGCAGCAGGGTGTTCAGCACGATCATCTTGTTCTTCTGCTGGTAGAGTGTCCCCTCGAACCGGCCGCCGTAGGTAAAGCGGGAGTGCTGGTGCATGGCCTCGATGGCGGCTTCCTCATCGCCCCGGGCCACCGCGTCCAGAATGCGGTTCTCCGATTCATACCGCTGCTCCAGCATGGTGACCGGGATCTCCTTCTGGAACTCCGGCTCGTGGAAATAGCGGGTATCCGGGTGGAACTGGAAGGGCAGGAATTCCTTCAGCTCCTGCACCGGGACAGTGCGGCCGAACATCGTATCCACCACAACCCGCAAAGCTCCATAGAAATCGCTGGCCTCCAGGATCTTCACGCCGTTGTAGTACTCCTGCACAGCGGCCTCTCCGGCTTCCCCCAGATAGCGCCTGACCCATTTGCGGGCGCTCGGGGTGCGGGGGCCCACCGTCCAGGGTCCAATGAGAAAGACCGTGTTTTTTTCATCGGGGATGCGGAACAGGGCAAAGTGCAGCTCAAAGGTACCCTCCACCAGCAGCAGGGTATTCTCAGGGGTGCTGTCCAGCAGCAGCTGGCCGAACTCCTGCCAGTCGAACTGGGGGTCCAGCGATCGCCGCAGGCCGTAGTCAAACTCTTCCAACCCCTCAAAGGGCGGGGTGACCCGCCGGGTCGGGATATTCTGCACCGCTGCCAGCTTTGTAAGGATCTGCAAAGGATCCACCCGCATCGTACACCTCTCCTTTTTCCTGTTGTTCCGCTCGTGCCATTGTGTCATTCCTGATATATTAGTATACATCAATTTTGAAGCAGAAACAAGCCGCCCACAGGAATTTCCCGTGGGCGGCTTGATCCGTTTCCTTACTTATTATGGCGCTGTGCCAGTGTGGCCACGTTCTCCTCCACCTTCTGTTTGGTCAGGGGGTAGATGAAGAACAGGCTCAGGGCCACGGCCACAAAGCCGATGGCGGGGGCAATACAGGAGATGTTGAAGATGCCCATGGTGACCTCCGGGTCAAAGGCAGTGGCAGCACTGTAACCGATCATGGTCAGCAGGCCGCCGGTCAGGCCGGAAGAGAACGCCTGACCCAGCTTGCGGGCAAAGGAGTAGACCGCATAGATGGTGCCGTCCTCACGGATGCCGTTGCGGACCTCGGAATCATCGATGACATCGGTGATCATTGCCCAGATGATGGTGTTGAAGAAGCCCAGGCAGATGAAGGCGGCGCAGAAGAAGCCGACATAGACCCAGACATTGGTGGGCTTGAGAACAAAGCAGATGACCTCCAGCACCGTGGCCACGATGCAGGATACGGTGGCCAGCTCTTTTTTACCGAACCGGTTGGCCAGCTTGGAGGCAAAGGGTGCGCAGACGAGCAGGATCAGCACGCTGCTCAGCAGAGAAGCGGTAGACTGGGCGGCGGCACTGCCGTAGAAGTTGGGGAACACATAGCCTGCCATACCCTGCATGGTCAGCATGGCCAGCAGCAGGAAAAGGGCGGCAGCAATGATACCCAGCAGGGCACGGTTGGTGAACACGCTCTTGAGCATCTTGCCAATGTCCATCTTGCTGTTGTTGGCGGGCACGTCCACACGCTCACGCACCAGGTTGAAGCAGAGCAGGTAGCAGAGGATGGCGCAGACAGAGAAAACGCCTGCAATGATGGTCATGCGGCTGCCGGAGAGGACCGTCTGGCCATTGACGGTGACGTAAGCCACCATGGGGGTACCAACGCCGATCACAAGGCTGGCCAGGGTACTGCCGATGGTACGCCAGGTGGACAGCTCTGCGCGGTCCTTGGGGTCAGCAGAGATGGCGGAGGCCATGGAGCCATAAGGGATGTTGACGGAGGTGTAGAAGATGGAGCCCCACAGGATATAGGTCACAAAGAGCCATGCCACCTTGAAGCCGTAGGACATCCCGGCCAGACCGGACTGGAAGATGAGGAAGGATGCGATAGCCACAGGGCCGCACATCCGCTTGAGCCAGGGGCGGAACTTGCCGTCCCTGGTGGGCTTGGAGCGGTCCACGATCTGGCCCATGGTCACATCGGTGAAAGCATCCACAAAGCGGGCGATCATCATGATCATGCCCACAACACCGGCGCTCACGCCCATCACGTCGGTATAGAACTTCATCAGGAAGCTGGACGACAGGATAAAAGTAAAATCGTTGGCGAAATCGCCGAACATATAGCCGACCTTGTCCCGCATCCCAAACGGGGTGGTCTTTTGCATTTCATTTGCCATTGTATTCTCCTTCGGTGGTCAATTCAAACGGTACAGCGTCCCTTCTGCTGTATCCAAGTTTGTACCCCAATATTATGACAAACTTTTATCAAAAAATGTTAGAATATTTTTTAGGTGAATTCGTACAATTTTAAGGTATTGTTTTTGTACATTTTCACAGTTCGTTCACATTCTGTTTTTTCCTCTTTTCCCCAGCATTCACTTTTTGTGGCACTCTTTACGGAAGTTTTTAAACTCGACCGGAGATAATAGGTATTCTGCCCAGAGCAGCGCCTGTTTTCCTGAAAAAAGTCTGGATTTATTCAAAAATCTTTCTATCCCTTTTATAAAATTTCTGTCATACTGGGTATAAAGACAATAAACGCCCCTGTGGCACGCAAAATGCCGCCGGGCTGATGAATGTGAGGTCATCCTGATGAACCGCTCCCTGCTGTATCCCCGCGCTACCACCACCCGCCGTCTCATCGGCCTGGACGGGATGTGGCGTTTCAGCTTCGACCCCGAGAGCAAGGGTGTGGAGGACGGATGGGCGCTGGACCCGCCCTCCTCTCTTTCCATGCCGGTGCCCGCCTCCTTCTGCGACCTGTTCACCGACAAGGCCTCCCGCGAATACTGCGGTGATTTCTGGTACGAGACCAGCTTTTTTGTCCCTGCGGAATGGAGCGGCTGGGACATCGTTCTCCGGTTTGGCTCGGTCACCCACCGGGCCCGGGTCTTCGTCAATGGCGTGGAGGTGGCCCAGCACGAGGGCGGCTTCCTGCCCTTTGATGCCACCGTGACCAACATCGTGCGCTACAACCAGTTCAACAAGCTCAGTGTTCTGGCGAATAACGAGCTCAGCGAGACGATGCTGCCCGCAGGCACCACCCGCACCCTTGCAGATGGCAGAAAGATCGCCGCACCCTACTTTGATTTTTACAACTACGCCGGCATCCACCGGCCCGTCTGGCTGATGGCCCTGCCCAAGGAGCGGGTGCTGGACTATTCCACCCGATACCGCCTGACCGAGACCGGGGCCGAGATCGACTATACCGTGTCCACCAACGGCACCCACCCCGTGACTGTGGAGCTTTACGACGGCACCACCCGGGTGGCCGAAAGCTCCGGCACCACCGGCACTCTGGTGGTCAAAAACGCCAAGCTGTGGAATGTCCACGCCGCCTATCTCTACGATCTGGTCATCCGCATCCACGAGGGCAGCGCGGTGGTGGACGAGTATCTGGACCGGATCGGCATCCGCACCTTTGAGATCCGGCACGGGCGTTTCCTGCTCAACGGCAGTCCGGTCTATCTGAGGGGCTTCGGCCGGCACGAGGATGCCGACATCCGGGGCCGCGGGCTTGATCTGCCCACCGTCAAGCGGGATTTCGAGCTGATGAAGTGGATCGGCGCAAACTGCTTCCGCACCAGCCACTACCCCTACGCTGAGGAGATCTACCAGATGGCCGATGAGGAGGGCTTCCTTATCATTGACGAAGTCCCCGCCGTGGGCTTTATGCAGAGCACGGCCAACTTCCTGGCCGCCAATCAGGGCAACGGCAGGCAGCAGGGCTTTTTTGAGAAGGAGACCACGCCTGCGCTGCTCAAGAACCACAAGGCTGCCCTGACCGATATGATCGACCGGGACAAAAACCACCCCTCGGTCATCGCATGGAGCCTGCTCAACGAGCCTCAGTGCACCAGCGCGGGCACTGAGGAATATTTCAAGCCCCTGTTCGAGCTGGCCCGCCGCCTCGACCCCCAGAAGCGCCCCCGTACTTATACGGTCCTGATGACCAGCCTGCCCGACACCAGCAAGGGCCAGCGCTTTGCCGATTTCGTCAGCCTGAACCGTTACTACGGCTGGTATGTACTGGGCGGGGCCGGGCTGGCGGATGCCGAAGCCGCCTTCCACCATGAGATGGACGGCTGGGCAAAAGTCCTGCATGGCCGCCCGCTCATCTTCACTGAGTACGGCACCGACAACCTGAGCGGTGCACACAAGCTCCCCAGTGTGATGTGGAGTGCCGAGTACCAGAATGAATATCTGGAGATGACCCACGCCGTGTTCGACCACTACGATTTCGTGCAGGGTGAGCTGGTGTGGAATTTTGCCGATTTCCAGACCACCGAGGGCATCCTGCGGGTGGACGGCAACAAAAAAGGCATCTTCACCCGCCAGCGTCAGCCCAAGGATGCAGCATTCACCTTCAAAAGACGTTGGGAATCTCTTCCGCTGAATTATAAGGGAGAATAAAATGAGTGTTTTCCGTGATGATTTTCTGTGGGGCGGTGCCTGCGCTGCCAATCAGTTCGAGGGTGCATGGGATGTGGACGGCAAAGGCCCCAGCGTGCCGGATATGTGTACCAACGGTTCCCACACCAGCCCGAAATGGGTGACCACCGGCATCCGCCCCGACCGTCTGTACCCCAGCCACGAGGCCATTGATTTCTATCATCACTATCAAGAAGATATTAAATTAATGGCTGAAATGGGATTTAAAGCATTCCGTACCTCTATTGCGTGGACAAGAATCTTTCCAAATGGTGATGAAACTCAGCCCAACGAGGAGGGATTGGCTTTCTATGATAAAGTTTTCGATGAATGCTTAAAATACAACATTGAGCCCGTTGTTACACTCTCTCATTTCGAAATGCCCTATCATTTAGTTACAAAATATGGTGGCTGGAGTAACAGAAAATTAATTGATTTTTTTACCCGCCTTGCCCATGTATGTTTTGAAAAGTATCATACTAAAGTTAAATATTGGATGACTTTCAACGAAATTAATAACCAAGCCAATTATGAAAGTGACATTTCTGTTTACGAAAATTCTGGAATTAAATTTAACGAAGATGATGATAAACAGAAAATTATGTATCAAGCTGCTCACTATGAAATGGTAGCAAGTGCTGAGGCCGTTCAAATTGGTCATGCAATAGATCCTTCGCTTCGAATCGGTTGTATGTTAGCCTTTTGTCCAATTTATCCCGCATCCCCTAAGCCAGAAGATATTTTATTTGCACAAAGAGCAATGGATTCACGCTTATACTTTGGCGATGTTCAAGTTAATGGAGAATACCCTAGCTGGTTGAAGCAATACTTTAAAAATAATAACTACAATTTAGATATTACCGATAATGATCTACAAATTTTAAAACAAGGAACCGTTGATTACAT
>OGPE01002035.1_pt1 | contig 12103 bp, 6 predicted proteins | sample 1552881 | NCBI WGS metagenome assembly OGPE01 (sample SAMEA2580236, study PRJEB22360) | human gut metagenome | biome: human gut; feature: human-associated habitat; material: faeces | place: Denmark | collected 2008/2010 | reverse complement strand
GCGAGGGCCGAATCTCCCGGGTGAGGGACCTCTCCAGCGGCAGGCCGCCGGCGGCAAGGATAGCATCGACAAAGACACTTGCGATTTCCTCGTTGGGGGAGAGCGTCTCGCTTAAAAACGGCTTTGCCTCTTCCCAACGCGGCGCCACCAGGATGAGCGGACGGTCGGCGGGGGCAACGTCGACGTGCGGGGTATAGGACGATGAGGTGCGTGTTCCGATCATAGGTGCTGCTTTCGAATTTAAAGGTGACAGGGCGCATGAGAGACGTGGGACAACACTTCCGTTGGATTTGTCCCACGGGATGGCTGGTTAGTGGCCCTTGATGGAGTTGAGGAAGTCCTGGGCGCGCTTGGTCTGGGGGTGGTCGAAGAACTCGTCGGGTGTGCCGGTTTCCACAATCTGGCCGTCGGCCATGAAGACGACGCGATCGGCAACGCGGCGGGCGAAGTTCATCTCGTGCGTAATGACGATCATCGTCATGCCCTGTTGCGCCAAGCGCACCATGACCTCGAGCACCTCGTTGATCATTTCGGGGTCAAGGGCGCTCGTGGGCTCGTCAAAGAGCATGGCCTTGGGCTGCATAGCAAGTGAACGGGCGATGGCCACGCGCTGCTGCTGGCCGCCCGAAAGCTGTGCGGGCACCTTGTCGGCCTGCTCGGCCACGCCCACGCGGCTCAGCAGGTCCATGGCGCGCTCACGAGCCTCCTCCTTGGACACGCCCAGCACGTCGACCGGTCCCAGCATGACGTTCTGCAGCACCGTCATATGTGCGAACAGGTTGAACTGTTGGAACACCATGCCCAACTCGGCGCGCATGCGGGCAAGGTCTTTGCCTTCCTGTGGCAGAGGCTCGCCCTCGATGAGGATTTCGCCCGAGTCAATGGTTTCCAAGCGGTTGATGGTGCGGCACATGGTCGACTTGCCCGAGCCCGAGGGACCGATCACAACGACGACCTCGCCGCGGTCGACTGAGAGATTGATGTCGTTGAGGACGTGCAGATCTCCGTAGTGCTTATCGACGTGCCTGAGCTCGATCAGCGGCTGATTGCCGGTTGAAGAGGTGCTCTGTGCCATGGTGCTCGGCTCCTTATGATTCGAAATGGTAAAGCGTTAGCGGATGATGGTCGCGCCGGTCTTGTGCGAAACGTAGACAGCGGCCTTGTTAATTGCGACGTTGATGAGGATGTAGATGACCGCGATTACCAGGTAGACCGACACGAGGGCGTCGTAGTTGGTAATGAGCACGCGGGCGTTTTGCATGAGGTCGGGGTAGCTCACCACATAGGCAACGGTGGTGTCTTTGACTACGACCACAAGCTGCGAAATCAACGACGGAATGATAAACCGAATAGCCTGCGGTAACACGATTTTAAAGGTGATTTTAGCTTTGGAGAGACCGAGTGCCTGGGCGGCTTCGACCTGGCCGCGCGGCACGGCATTGACGCCGGCGCGGAAAATCTCGGCCAGTACGCCGGCAGCAGCGAGCGCGACGGGAAGCGTGAGCATCCAAAACGACGGCAGCGCGATCTTGTATTGGGGCAGCACCAAAAAGAAGAAGTAGATGAACAGCAGGCTCGGCACGCCGCGGAAGAAATCGGTGAGCACGCGGCAGACCAGCTGCAGCGGCTTAATGTCGCTGGTGCGGCCGAGCATAAGGGCTAAGCCCAGTACCAGCGCAATGACGCCGGCGGTGAGTGCGACTTTAACGGTGCCCTCAAAGCCGGCAAGCAGGAACTTCCAGGTGGTGAGGTGTGTAAAGAAATACCAATAGTGGACCGAAAGCTGACCGGTCACATAAAAGCGCTGCAACACGAGGACGACGAGCGCGGCGACGGCAACAAGCGAGATGGCGGTGCCGATGCGAATCTTGGCGCGCATCTTGGGGCCGGGAGCCTCGTAGAGCGCATCGCGCATGGTGAGTGCAGGGGAGGAATGCTTGCTCATCGGAGGATCCTCACCTTCTTATCGATATAGTTGCCAATGTGGCTCACCACAAAGGCCGTGCCCAGGTAGCCGAGTGCCGAGATAAAGAACGCGGCGACGCCGCCAAGTGAGCGCGTGTTGATATAGCTCACCACGCCGGTGAGCTCTTGCGGCTTAAGCGGCACCTGGCTGCCCAAGGCGGTGGTGAGCATGACGGCGATAAAGAGGTTGGTCATGGGCAGCACGCTCGAGCGCAGCGCCTGCGGAATCACGATCTTGGCGAGGATGCGGTTAAAGCTCATGCCCAGCGAGCGGGCGGCTTCGACCTGACCGACGCCAACGGTGTTGATGCCGCTCATAAAGTTCTCGGAGCCAAAGGCCGAGCCCAAAAGGACCGTGGCGACGATAACGCAGGTGCGGTAGGGCAGAACGACCTTGAGCGGCGGCAGCGCATAGACGACGATGATGAGCAGCGCGATGCCGGGGATGTTACGGAAGACCTGGACATACAGGTCGCCAAAGACGCGCAGTGGCTTGAGCGGCGACACGCGCATCACGGTGACGGCGACGGCCAGCACCATGGCGATGGCAAACGACTCAAGCGTCATGCCCCAGGTTGCTAGCAGCGCGTCGATATAGTTCTGGCCATAGAGCGACCAGAGCTCGGAGAGACTCATGCGGACCTCCCGTCGATAAGGAAAGGGGCTCCCGTGCGTACGGAAGCCCCGACAACTCAGTGAGGAAACAGTTTACCGCAATAAAGCGCACCATGCGTTTCCATATGGTTTCGTTGCGGTCGTTACCAGGCTCGCTGCCTAGGCGCCGATCTCGGGCAGCTCGGGAACATTGGTGTCGCCCGTACGGTCACCGATGCAGATCTGCCACAGCTCGGTCCAGGTGCCATCATCCTCGATCTTCTTAAGGAAGTCGTTGACAAAGGCGACGCCGTCGGAATCGAGCGGCAGACCGATGCCATAGGGCTCCTTGCTGCCGAAGGGCTTGCCGGCGATCTTGTACTTACCGGGCTCGCGGACCAGGGCGCTCTGCTGCATGTTGTTATCGATGACATAGGCGTCAACGCGACCCTGCTGGAGTGCCTGGCGGGCCTCCTCGTCGGTCTTGAAGAAGCCGTCGGTCTTGAAGCCCCAGATTTCGCCGATCTCCATGCCCTCGTAATAGTCCTTGGCGAACGAACGGTCGGGGTTGTCGTATTTGGTGATGACGCTCTTGTAATCGCTGATGTTGAATCCGATACTGTACTCGAACGGTTTGCCGGCCAACTGGAACTGATCGCGCCAGTTGACGGTGAGTTCGTAGCCTTTCGTCCGCAGATCGGCTGCATTCATCTTGGGAGGGTCGGCTCCGTAGACGCCCGGCAGGGCCACGCCGTCGGTAAGCATGTCCTTCGTGTCGCGGATGTAGACGTCGGCCGTCAGGTTGAGCCGGTTGCCCAGCATCGATACGTCGAGACCCAGGTCCCACTGCTGCGCGGTCTCCCACGTCAGGTCGGATGCGATCGGATCGCCCAGCGACGAGTATTTGCCCATCGTACTGCCCTCGCCGAAGGTGTAGCCAGCGAAGTCTTTAATCGAGACTAGTCGCAGGAAGGTGTAGGAGGACGATACGCTCTGGTTGCCCAGCGAACCGAACGAAGCGCGCAGTTTGAGGTTGTCGACCACCTTCTTCGCACGACCGAAGAAAGGCTCTTCCGAGATGCGCCATCCCACCGAACCCGAGGGGAAGAATCCCCAACGCTGGTTGGACGGGAACTTGGAGTTACCGTCGTAGCGGCCACTGGCTTCGAGCAAGTATTTTCCTTTGTACGAGTAGCTTACGCGGTAGAATGCGCCGACCAGCCCCCAGTCGTAGCTGCCGTTGTCCTTCAGGGTCATCGCTTCGCCTTCCAGCAGGCTGAAGTTGGGCTTGCCGGGGATGATGATGCCTTCGCGGCTCATCAGGTTGCTCTTGTAGGTGTAATCTTCGATGTTCCAACCGCCCATGATGCTCAGCGAGTGGTTGTCGCCCAGGCGGGGCGTGTAGGTCAGCGTGGCGCTCGAAGCGACCTTCTGACGGTTGTAGGAGCGTTCTTCGTAGAGCGAGCCCGAGGGACGTTCGCCCGAGCTGTCGGGCCCGGTGTAGTAGGTGTAGCTGTTCACGGCCTGCCGGCGGTCGGTCTGGTTGAAATAGAAGCTCACGTCGGCTGCGGCGACGAGCACGTCCTTCAGCAGGTCGATCGTGACCGCCGTGCGGTTGTTCATGTCGAACTTGCGGTCTTTACGCCACGAGTTACCCTCGACGAAGCCTGCCCAGCCCGTATATACGGCCGCTTCCGTCCACGTACCGTCGGGATTGGTGACCAGGGCTACGGGGTAAGCCTGGTGGTTGAGCATGCGCGATACCGTCATCGGCGTCGTGGAGATGCCCGTGTGGCCCGTCGGCTGGTGCGAATAACGGTACATGAAATCGGTGGTGTTCTCCACGCGCAGCCATGGCTTCACGTTGACGATGCCTTTGGCTTTGACGTTGAACTGCTGGTATTTCTCGTCACCGGCGTTGTAGATGCCGTCTTGCTCGAACATACGGCCCGAAACGTAGTACGATGCCACGTCGCCGCCGCCCGTTACGCTTATGTTATGCTGGTGTCCGGTCGTATAGTCCTTGTAGAATACGTCGTACCAGTTGGTGTTGCCGAAGTATTCGTAGGCATTGCGGTTGTTGACGCGCCATTTCTCATACGACGGGTCGTTGTTGCGGCGTGCCAGTTCGTCGTACCAGGTGCGTGAGAATTTGAATACGTTGTTGATGTTCGAGGGATCCTTGCCGAATGCGTTGACATGGGATTCCAGGAACGAGGTGGTATAATCGTAGCCGTTGGTGACCATCTGGGGCTTGGTGGCGCGCTTGTAGAAGGTGAAGGTGCCGTTGTAAGTCACCTTGGCACTGCCTTTCTGCGGCTTCTTGGTGGTAAGGAGGATCACGCCGAAGGTACCGCGGGCACCGTATACGGCGGTCGACGAGGCGTCTTTGAGCACCGTGATCGACTCGATGTCGTCCGGGTTCACGGTCGACATGTCGGTTTCGACGCCGTCGACCATCACCAGGGCCGAACCGCCCGAACCGATCGAGTTCTCCGCGCCGCGGATGCGCACCGTCGCGCCGCGGTTGGGCTTACCATCGGAAAAGGTCATCGTAAGGCCGGGGATGGCGCCCTGCAACGAGCGCGAAATGCTCATCGACGAACCCATGCGCTCTTCGAGGCCCTTTGTCGAAAGGGTTTCGACGGCACCTACGATGTCGCGGCGCTTCTGTACGCCGTAACCGACGACGACAACCTCTTCGAGGCTGGTGTTGTCTTCGCTCATGGTGACGTCGATGGTGGATTGGTTGTTGACGTGGATTGTCTGGGTTTTGTAGCCCACATAGCTGAAATTCAGGCTTTCGGAATTGTCAGCATTGATCGTGTACGTACCGTTGGCATCGGTAGTCGTGCCTTTCGTGGTACCGGTGACGGTGACGGTGACACCTATGAGGGGATTTCCCGTGTCGTCTTTAACGATACCCGAGACGGCCTTCCCCCCCCTTGTGCCGAGGCCGGGAGCGCAAATGTCACATATAAAAGAGTAACCGTCAGGAGCCTGATGTACGAGCGTATTTTGCCCAGTACGTCAAGTCCGGTCAGCGTGTAACATTGTTTCATTTTACATCAGTTTAAGTTATCAATCGGTTCGTTGCCGGATCCCATACCTATTATTATATAAGAGGCCGGGTTTTTCCGGGGATTTCGGCTGGTTGCAAGTCATTCCCGATATAACTTCTGCTGGAGAGTGTAAAAAGTAGTTAGGTTTTCGTGTGTGTCAGGTTTGTGTGTTTTTAATTATTTAATAAATAAGGTTCTTCTGATTTTGCTTTCAAATATATGTTTTTATTTTCTTTCGTGCAACTATTTAGTTTAAAAACTTTGCAAAAAGAATAGCCAAAATTGTTTGATTCCGGAGTATTTTTATATTTATACATTGTAACTATTTGTAAATCAATTATTATTGTTCGTATTTTATCGGTTTTGGTTTGTTGTGTCTTATTCTTGTCTTTCGTGTGGTAAAGTTCACTTATTAGTGTTTCATGAGTGTTAAAAACTATTTAAATAATTACTAAAGGAAATAATTTGCATTATAATACTATTTTTTGACTGTGAAAATTTGCAAAAAAGAAAAAATGTGCTTATGTTTGTCCTGCAAGTTGTTCCGACATATCTCTTGAGAGTAAGGACGTGCCTCCGAGGCGCATCCGCTTTGCTATTTCCAGTAATAGTTATTACTCTAATCAAAATGTTATGAAACTTATGAAAAATTGGATAAAGACGATGCTCTTCGTATCGGTTCTCTGTCTGGCGGCTTGCTCCGACGATCCGGATGTGGCTCCGCTCAAACGGGATACCGATGCCGTCGAGCTGGCGTACAATTCTGGCGCTACGACCCAGATCTCGGTGCGCTATGCCGGTTCGTGGTCGGCACGTGTCGAGTGTACGGACGGAAGCGGGACTCCGGTGAACAACTGGTTCTCCATCTCCCCGGACAATGGTGCCGGCAATGGCCGCGATTACCAGTGGGTGACCGTTACGGCCGAGCGTAATGCCGGCGACAAACGCACGGGATACATTTATCTGAAACCGGCCAACGGCGAAGAGATCAAGATCGAGGTTGCACAGGCCGACGGCCATTTCTCGGTGAAAGACCCCGTGATTTCAGGGTCGCTCAAGTCTAATACGGAATCCGCTGCGACGCTCGAAATCGCCTATGACAAGGCTTTCGGCGAAGAAATCGTGGAGATCGAAGCTACGCTCGACGGCCCTGCCGCCGAGGGGCTCAGCATTAGCAGTCCGTATCAGTCCGTGATCGAACGCGAAGGCAGCGGTACGATTTCGGTGCCTATCACCGGTGTCCCCGTGGCGCTGGGCGAGATGGTTTGCCATGTGACTTTCAAGCTCGACGGGGTCGTGAAGTTCCAGGGCGATGTCTCGGGGAACGTAAGCTCGTCGAACGAGGTGTTCAGCATGGGCTTCGACTTGTTCAAGTGGGGCGGCGATTACCCGAACAACAAGAAGGGCCCCGGCCCGAACGGAAGTTCCGGTGCCGGCAAGGATTTCGATGGTTCGGAGCCTGCGGAGCCCGATATGATTACGGCGGGACCCGACGGTACGAGCGACGTCTTCAATACGATGGGCGATACTTACCGCCTCAACCGCGGCGTTGAAAAATGGTCGGGTCTGCGTGTATACGAGCATCCGGGCTATGTAAAGCTGGGTGTAACGGCCAATGGCGGCTGGATCATGACGCCGGAGCTCGAAGGCCTTTCGGCGGCACCCGAAACCGTATCGGTTTCGATCGACTTCCTGCGTTTCGATAACGAAACGGGTACCTACATCGTTTCGGCCGAAGGCGCCGGGGTCGTAACCAACGGCGAAGTGAACAATACCGTGCTCCCGGCGCAGACTTCGGCTGCCGGCCGCAAGTGGAAGACGCTGACTTTCACCGTCCAGGATGCTACCAACAAGACGCGCATCAAGATCGAGGCACAGACCTACAACCAGACGGGGTACCGTATCAATATCGACAATATCGTCGTCATGGCCGCCGACAAGGTGGAGGTGACCGAGAAGCTGCCGGCACCCGAACTTGAAAAGATTGCCTACACCCCAGCCGAGACCTCCATCGCATTTGCGTGGGAAGGCGTGAAGGGGGCTACTTCCTATGAGGCTTCCGTGGCGCAGCAAACGCGTCCCGACTTCAGGAAAACCGTCGAGACGGAGGATTCGAACTGCGAGTTCGCCGATCTGGAACCCGGCCTTTATATCTTTACCGTCAGGGCGCTTTACGCCGGGAATGCGGAATTCAATTCCGACCCGACGCAGAAGGTCGTGGGGACATTGGGCTTCGCGGCTGAAAAATTAGCGACGCCAACGGAATTGGTGTCTGCCGACGTGACCTCCTCGGGGGCCAAGATCAGCTGGGCCGAAGTGAGCGGCGCCGCCAATTACCGGGTCGTGGTCAAAACGACGTCCGACGGGAACGAGGTTTCCTCGGCGGTCGTCAGCGCCACCAGCTATACGGCTTCCGGGCTCAAGGCCGGTACGGATTATACGGTTTCGGTTCAGGCGCTCGTCGGCGACGGCTCCGTGGCGAATGAATTCGATTCGGACGAGGCGACGACTCAGTTCGTAACTACCGATCCAGTGCCGATGATTGCTCCCACTGCGCGGATTTACGCGAAGACACACGGCCTTGCCGTGCTGGAGTGGGAACTGTCCGCCGCAGCGTTGGAGCAGCAGCCCGTAGGGTCGACCGATACCTATGATTTCCGGGTGAAGGATGCCGGCGGGAATGTGATCCGGTCGATCGAGAACTTCTCGAAATTCAATTTTACGAAGTATAAATATTACCGGCTCGTGTGGGGCGGGCTGACGCCCGGGGCGACCTATACGCTGGAGCTCCGCCGCAAGTCGACGGCGAATAAGGAGGCGCTTCTCGATTCCGAGTGGGCTTCGGCTACCGTTACGACCGACGCGGCTCCCGACAAGTCCGGATACCTCCTCTATAAGGACTTCGAGAATCTTCCCGGAGGCGGTCAGCCGTTCTATGGTGCCTACGGCTTCAGCCTGGGTAGCACGACCGATTTTTCCGATCCGGATAAGATATTGATTACGACGGGCGATGCGAACTCCATCTATTGCCAGGGCGTGAAGGACAACGACTCCTATTTCAGTGCATACCTGCCCGAGTGGGATCGTGCGGATTGGAAGGCTAACAGTTTCAATGTCGGGCTTGCCGCCGGATATATGAAATTCGGTGGCGGCAGCAACCCCGCATGGCTGACTTTGCCGAAACTTTCCTCGTTGTCCGGCGCTACGGAGATCGAGCTGGAATTCGATGCGTGCCCCTATTACGAGCCTAGTACGAAGGGGGATATGATGGCCCCCTCGAACACCGATATTACCGAGTATTTCGGGGTGACGGTGACCGGAGCGACGATCGTGAGCGTAACGGGCGAGACCTCGGCCGATGCCGTTATCAGCGGCGGCGGTACCACGGTGACTTTACGTAACGTGCTTGTGGATAAAATGATCGAGGAGGGACTGAAGGATACGTATCGCTATACGACTCACAAAGTGAAGATCACCGGCGTTACGGCCGATACGCGCATTAAAATCTATTCGGCTCTTGAAGACGATGATAAAAACCATCGTATGTGGCTGGATAATCTGAAGGTTAAGAAGGTTAATTAGTTTTGATGGTTATGGTGAACCGGGGGCTGCGGGTGTCTGCAGTCCCTGGTTTTTATCGACATTGTGGATTGAAAAAGGAAAGAAAAGGTAACTATTTGTCGGTATTTTGTTTTCTTATATTGCATAATAAAGTAAAATATGTTAACTTTGGACTGTGAAGAGAAAAATATTTGCGTCTTTACTTTGCTTTGGGATAGTTTATCCCCTTTCCCGGATGGTAATAAATTAATATCGTACTATGAATAAAGTAGAAAGTGCCCTGTCGCGCACGACCGACACCAAGGCATTGGTGATCGGAACCGAAACCCTTCCGCAGGTTGCGGATATGTTCAGAAAACTTTTCCCGGATAAGCGGGCGCTTGTCGTGGCCGATGCCAATACATGGCGCGTGGCCGGCGATGACGTGCATAAGATACTGGCCGGGGCGGGTGTTGCACAGGATGAACCATATGTCTTCACCGACCCGAAACTCTATGCCGAATGGGCATATGTCGGGGAGCTGGATACCGTGCTCTCCGAGACCGATGCCGTGCCCGTAGCCGTCGGCTCGGGCGTGATCAACGACCTGACGAAACTCTGTTCCAGCCATAACGGACGCCGTTACATGGTCGTGGGTACGGCCGCTTCGATGGACGGTTATACGGCTTACGGGGCTTCGATCACCAAGGACGGCAACAAGCAGACTTTCGATTGCCCGGCGCCGCTGGGGATGGTGCTCGACCCGAACATCGCCGCGGCTGCGCCTGCGAAGCTCTCCGCCTCGGGCTATGCCGACCTGATCGCCAAGATCCCGGCCGGTGCCGACTGGATGCTGGCCGACGCCGTAGGGTCGGAGTTGATGGACGACTTCGCATTCTCGGTGGTGCAGGACGGCCTGAAAGAGGCGCTCTGTGATCCGGCGGGCGTACACGCGGGGAATGTCGCCAAAGTCGAACAACTGGCCGAAGGGCTGCTGCTGAGCGGTTTTGCGATGCAGGCCACTCAGTCGAGCCGTCCCGCGTCGGGGGCCGAACACCAGTTCAGCCACCTGTGGGACATGGAACACCTCAAATACAACGGGGCATCCGTTTCGCACGGGTTCAAGGTGGGTATAGGTACGCTTGCGTCGACGGCATTCCTCGAAATGCTGCTTGAAACCCCGGTCGAGGAACTCGACGTCGAAAAGTGTGTCGCAGCCTGGAAATCATGGGAAGAGACCGAGGCGGACATTCGCCGGATTTTCGATAACGATCCCGAATTCGTGGCCCGCGGACTGGTGGAGACCAGGGGCAAATATGTCGATAAGGAGGGGCTGCGCAGGCAGTTGCAGCGTCTGAAGAAGTCATGGCCCGAGCTGAGCCTGCGTATCCGCCGGCAGATCATCCCGTTCGGGGAAGTCCGCCGCCGCCTTGAGCTGGTCGGTGCGCCCTACGAACCCGAACAGATCGGCGTATCGCGTGCCAGGTTCCGGGCAAGTTTCGAAAAAATACCTTACATGCGCAGTCGTTTCACGGTCATCGACATCGCTTTCCGTTGCGGTTGGATGGAACAATGGCTCGATAAACTTTTCGGGAAAGGCGGAATTTGGGAAATAAAGTAGTATATTTGCAAACTGAAACTACTAAACTTTCATTCCGAAATGACTCCTGAACAAACCAAACGCTTCAAGTATTGGCAGACGCGTACCATCATCGCCACGATGGTGGGCTATGCGCTCTTTTACTTCGTGCGTAAAAACTTCTCGCTGGCGATGCCCGGCCTGGAGGCCGACCTGGGGATCTCGAAAACCAGCCTGGGTATTTTCCTGACCCTGAACGGTGTGGTCTACGGGCTTTCGCGTTTCGTGAACGGTATCCTGGCCGACCGCATGAACGCCCGCTGGTACATGGCCATCGGGCTTGCGCTCTGTGCGCTGGCCAACTTCGCCTTCGGATTCGGCGAGGATGTCTCCTACTGGATCACGGGGCAGCACGACGGTTCGCAGTTCACCAATACGATGATCCTCTTCATGGGGATCATGTGGGTGATAAACGGCATGTTGCAGGGGACGGGATTCCCTCCCTGCGCGCGTCTGCTGACCCACTGGATTCCGCCTACGGAGCTGGCGACCAAGATGTCTGTGTGGAATACCTCGCATTCGATCGGTGCGGGCCTCGTGGTGATCCTCTGCGGTTATATCATGGGTACCGTGGGCATGAACATGACGGCCGACCCCGACGCCGTGGCGACGATCGCCGCCAATCTGGGCGTTGCCCCCGACGATGCCGCCGGGATGGAGCGCGTCATGGCTTCGGCTGCGCATGTCGGGGCGTGGAAATGGTGTTTCTGGGTGCCTTCGGCCATCGCATTCGCCGGGGCGATCGGATTGGTCGCCTTCCTGCGCGATACGCCCTCTTCGGTCGGGCTTCCCGAACTGGAAGGCACCGAGGTGAAGGAGGTGAAGAAGGAGACGAAGAGTGCCGAGCACCGCGCTTTCCTGATGAAGCACGTGTTCAGGAACCCGCTGATCTGGATCCTGGGCTTCGCCAATTTCTTCGTATATATCGTCCGTTTCTCGGTGCTCGACTGGGGGCCTTCGCTGCTGAGTCAGTCGAAGGGCGTCAGCATGTCGCATGCTGGGTGGCTCGTGGCGATGTTCGAAATCGCCGGTATCGTCGGCATGTTGTTTGCCGGCTGGGCTACGGACAAATGGCTCAGGGGCCGTGCGCACCGCACCTGCGTGTTCTGCATGGCGGGTGCTGCGCTGTTCGTGTTCCTGTTCTGGCAGCTGCCTGCCGATGCTCCCGTGTGGTTGCTCTTCCTCACGCTGTGTGCCGCCGGGTTCTGCATCTACGGCCCGCAGGCGCTGATCGGCATTGCAGCCGCGAACCAGGCTACGAAAAAGGCAGCCGCGACGGCCCAACGGCCTACCTCGGATACTC
>OGPE01002034.1_pt1 | contig 12111 bp, 7 predicted proteins | sample 1552881 | NCBI WGS metagenome assembly OGPE01 (sample SAMEA2580236, study PRJEB22360) | human gut metagenome | biome: human gut; feature: human-associated habitat; material: faeces | place: Denmark | collected 2008/2010 | reverse complement strand
TCTCCGGACAGATTCAGCATATCGCCGGTATGCAGGAAAGTGGTATCATCATCTCCATTAACAACGATCCGGATGCTCCGATCAATACGATTGCCGATTACGTAATCAACGGAAGTATCGAAGAAGTTGTGCCGAAGATGATTAAGTATTATAAACAAAATAGCAAGTAAGGAAAGATGGCTAATTATTATACAGACATACCGGAACTCAAGTTTCACTTGAACAATCCGATGATGAAACGTATTTGCGAACTCAAAGAACGCAATTACAGAGATAAAGATGAATTCGACTACGCTCCGCTGGACTTCGAAGATGCTGTAGACTCTTACGACAAAGTATTGGAGATTACAGGAGAAATCACAGGAGAAATCATTGCTGCTAACGCAGAAGGTGTAGACGAAGAAGGTCCTCACTGTGCTAACGGTCGCGTAGAATATGCTTCCGGAACCAAACAGAACCTGGACGCTATGGTGAAAGCCGGCCTGAACGGTATGACCATGCCACGCAGATTCGGCGGTTTGAACTTCCCGATCACTCCGTACACCATGTGTGCAGAAATCGTGGCTGCTGCCGACGCCGGTTTCGGAAATATCTGGTCTTTGCAGGACTGTATTGAAACACTGTACGAATTCGGTAACGCTGACCAACACAGCCGTTTCATTCCTCGCGTATGCCAAGGTGAAACGATGTCTATGGACTTGACCGAACCGGATGCAGGTTCCGACTTACAGGCAGTTATGCTGAAAGCAACTTATAGCGAAAAAGACGGTTGCTGGTTGCTGAACGGTGTAAAACGTTTTATTACAAACGGTGATGCTAATCTTCACTTGGTATTGGCTCGTTCGGAAGAAGGTACAAGAGACGGTCGTGGTCTTTCTATGTTCATCTATGACAAGAATGAGGGTGGTGTGAACGTACGTCGTATCGAAAACAAACTCGGTATCCACGGTTCTCCTACTTGCGAACTGGTGTACAAGAATGCTAAAGCTGAACTTTGCGGTGACCGCAAACTCGGTTTGATTAAATACGTTATGGCTTTAATGAACGGTGCCCGTCTGGGTATTGCTGCGCAGTCCGTAGGATTGAGCCAAGCTGCTTACAATGAGGGATTGGCTTATGCTAAAGACCGTAAGCAATTCGGTAAAGCAATCATCGAATTCCCGGCAGTATACGATATGCTGGCTATCATGAAAGGTAAGTTGGATGCCGGACGTGCTTTGCTGTATCAAACAGCTCGCTACGTAGACATTTACAAAGCATTGGATGATATTTCCCGCGAACGTAAACTGACTCCGGAAGAACGTCAGGAACAGAAAAAATACGCCAAACTAGCAGACAGCTTTACTCCGCTGGCTAAGGGTATGAACTCTGAATATGCTAACCAGAACGCTTATGACTGTATCCAGATTCACGGTGGTTCAGGATTCATGATGGAATATGCTTGCCAACGCATCTATCGCGACGCACGTATCACCAGCATCTACGAAGGAACTACCCAGTTGCAGACTGTAGCCGCTATCCGTTACGTGACTAATGGTTCTTACATCGCTACTATCCGCGAGTTTGAGGCCATTCCTTGTTCACCGGAAATGGAACCGCTGATGTCTCGCCTGAAGAAGATGGCTGACAAATTTGAAGCAAGTACCAACGCTGTGAAAGAAGTACAGGATCAGGAATTGCTTGACTTCACCGCTCGCAAACTGGTGGAAATGGCTGCTGATATTATCATGTGTCACTTACTGATTCAAGATGCCAGCAAGTCTTCTGAACTGTTCTCCAAATCTGCACACGTATATTTGAACTATGCAGAAGCGGAAGTAGAAAAGCATACAAATTTCATCGAAAACTTCGACAAAGAAGATTTGGCGTTCTACAAAAAGTAACAAATAATCGACTAAATCTGATAAAAGCATCCTTTCTTACGAAATGGATGCTTTTTTTATTTGTCATATTCTATTATTTTCCATTATTATTCTATACATTTGTCAGTGAGATAAGTAATTTTTTAATTGATGAATGTAGATAGAGATAGAAATATGGCACTCAAACCTTCATATAATGACAAACTGTATTTGCCAGGTTTATCAAACACGGAAATCCTTATATTGGCTCTCGAAGCCTCTCAAAAACTTGAGTGGAATATCGAGGAAGTAACTCCGGAAGGAATCCGGTTTGAAGTCCCGTTCAGTATACGCTCCCATGGAGAGGCAATAACCTTTACCATAGAAAAGGGAAGTGACGGGGAAGTATCCGTTCGCAGTCAGTCTTCTTCCGTACAATTTGTTGATTATGGAAAGAACAGAAAAAATATCCAGAAGTTACGGGAAACAATGGAAGAAATAAAAGCCTCACTCACTCCGGAAGAACTAGCCCAAAGGGCCAAAGATTTCGAAGAAGAGTTCAACCGCCCGCTCACAGAAGAAGAAAAAGCCTACATAGAGGAAGAAAAGAAGAGGAACTCTTTCCTGTCTTTCTTCATTCCCTGCAAAGGATTTATAGCAACTCCCATCCTGATAGACATCAATATTCTTGTATTCATTGTAATGATTGCTTCCGGAGTGGGTATTATGTCTCCTTCCACTCTGTCACTACTGAAATGGGGAGCCGACTTCGGACCGCTGACTCTCACCGGTGACTGGTGGCGCACAGTGACTTGCAACTTCATACATATCGGAGCTTTCCATCTCCTGATGAACATGTATGCTTTCATGTATGTAGGACTTCTGTTGGAAGAACTGATAGGAGGACGCCGTATGTTCGTTTCATACCTGCTAACCGGATTATGTTCGGCTGCATTCAGCCTGTATATGCACGGTGAGACAATCAGCGCCGGAGCTTCCGGATCTATCTTCGGACTTTACGGTATATTCCTTGCATTCCTCCTCTTTCATCGCATCGCCAAAGAACAACGAAAGGCATTGTTAACCAGCATCCTCATTTTTGTGGGGTATAATCTGGTTTACGGGATGAAAGCCGGCATTGATAATGCCGCCCATATTGGCGGGTTGTTAAGCGGGTTTGTTCTGGGAATTATATACGTGGTCGGCTACAAGTTCGAGAAACCCGATGCACAGCGGACTGTCTCCATCATCGGGGAGCTTGGTATATTCTGTATATTCCTGTTCAGCTTCATGATCCTGTGCAAAAACGTTCCTCCTCTTTACCCGGAGATACGCAATGAATGGGAAAGCGGCATTGTGGAAGCCTATCTGAATGGTGAACTGGAAGAGGAAAACGAGAACAGTAATCATTCCGCTGTGAATGCTACGGACAATCTTTCCAGCAGGAAAGTTCCGGCATATACGCCTGTCGGCAATGACGATACGTGGCTATCTTATTATGATGCAGCCACCAAATTCAGTTGCCAGTATCCTACCAACTGGATAAAAATAGCAGGAGCAAAAGGAATTATTGATAGTGCGGAACCTCCATTACTCATGCTGGTCAACGGAGGGAATCAATTAACGATTACCGCCCTCACCTACGACACGCAGAAGGAGTTTGAACACATGAAAGAGTTATCACTCACTCTCCCGCGAAATGCACAAGGGGAACCGTCAGAAGATTACCAACTAAGCAATGTCAACATCAACGGACTCCCCATGACAAAGATCACGAATCCCCTGCACATCGGGGCTCCTGATGAACCGGGAGAGGATGTAAAACAAATAGCGTTGCATTACTTTCAAGAGAGCAAGAAACGATCTTTTGCTATTGTCATGCTTGTCTATGACGAAGAAGCTGAAACCGATCTGAATGCCATTACATCAAGTATCCAGATCACCCAATAAAGAGAATATGAGAGTATATATCCAAATCAAACAGTTAGGAAAGCGAAAGTGCAGTATCGAAAAGATTCCTATCGATTTTCCTGTTCCGCCTGTCAATGTACAGGGGTTGATCGAAGCCATCGTCAGTTGGCAAGTCTGCGAATACAATGAACGCTTGCAACAGAGCGAAGTGCTGAAATACCTCACACAGGAAGAAGTGGAAAATAAAACAGCTTCCGGCAAAGTAGGGTTTGCAGTAAACTATAATGGCAAACCTGCCGCAGAAGTCGAAGCCATCACCAATGCTTTGCAATCCTATGAGGACGGAATTTTCCGTATCTTCATGGATGATACGGAAACCGGAGACCTATCCTCTCCCATCCAACTTAAAGAAGAATCTACCTTAACCTTCATCCGGCTCGCTATGCTGTCGGGAAGATTATGGTAATCATTATCCTATAAAACACATTTAAAACGAAAAGAATCATGAGACTGATTTACAATGACGCATTAAATAAACGGATTGCTCCGTACCTGGAAAGGTTAACGAAAAAGAGAACCAGTTTAGACAAAGAGACAATGGCACTGTTGGATGTATTTATGCAATACTTCAACATGGATACCCGGTATGGTGCATACAGCGATAAATTAGAGCCTTGCATCATCTATATTATCCAAGAAGAGAAGATTAAAAGCGTTGCCAATCTTTTCGATGGTAAATTGAACAAGCTACTCCGCTATCTATTGGGAGACGAGTACGCCCACCTGTTCCACACCTATCTGAAGCTCAAAGCACGGTGCCCGTACACTCACGGATACTCGCGCCGGTCACAACGGTCGGCAAATCCTCTTCTGCATATCGGCCACGTTATAGATGCACTGACCCAGTTTCTGAAACTGCGCGCCACCGGATTTACGGTTCAAGCCATACTGAACGGAGGAAACACTCCGGAAGAAATAGAAGCATACAAGGATTCGATGAACTGCCAAAACTGGATGGCCGCCCAAATAGCAGAAGGCAACCAGACTGTCATTGAATACCTCAACAATGTGCTGACCAGTGAGAATAACGCCAACCGCCTCAACCAGGGACATCTCCAGGCTATCGCAGTAAGTGGATACCGCCCCTTGCTGGAACTGGAAGGGAAGTTACTTCTGGCAGCCAAGTTACAGGAGGGTCTCCGCCAAGCTATCGTGGAAACGATGGACGAAGGTTGTCCCGAAAGTTATCTCCATCTTTTCTCGGTCATCTGCGACAACGGCCTGCAACGATTTGCTTCCGTGAAACGCGGTATTGCAGTCAGTACGGGTATCGGAGAACAAGACAGCAGCGAACGTATCACCAATAAATATGTAGAACTGATCCATCGTTTTCTGAACGACCGGAAACAAGCACACAGTGCTCTTCAAAGCAAAGATACAGTCGAACTCTATCTGGCTTTATGGAGCATCGGATTCTATAATACGGAAGAGATTCAGACGCTCGTACCGGAAATTATCAAGAAAGGTGCTAAATACCAGGTACAGACATTACTTTATTTCTTACGCTGTACGCAATACTCCGGCATGAACCACCGCATCAGTAAAAATGCCTTTGAAAGATGGTATAAGGAACCATCGGTGGTGGCGGCTATCTTACCGTTGTATCTGTCCGGTCTCTATCTTAGCCGGTATGGAGGGCACAAAGACGCCCCGTCACTCCACGACTATTTTGATAGCAAAGAAGAGGCGGTCCGCCATTATGAATATCTGAAGCAAATCTATCAGTCCATCTCTGCCAAAGAGATTTATTCTCCTTATGTATTCCCTTGGGAAAGCACAGAACTCACCCGTTCGGAAATCGTTCTCAAAATGGCATATATCACCTGGATGACCAATAATTCTGTATTGAAAGACGATCTTTGCAGCTATCTGCCCTCTCTGGATACTTATATGCGGGCAGGCTATATCGGTGTTGTATTAGCTCCACCGACCAGTCCGCTACAGGAAGAATATGTACTGCAATCACTGGGAGACCGTTCGCAAGATGTGCGTGAAGAAGCATATAAAGCATTGTCCGAGATGACCTTATCGCCCGAACAAAACCAGAAAGTAGAAGAGTTACTGCGCTTCAAATACAGCGAAATGCGTATCCATGCTATCAATCTGCTGATGAAACAGCCCAAAGAACAGCTAGCCGACAGCATCCGCCGCTTGCTAACAGACAAGGTTGCCGAACGCCGCCTGGCAGGATTGGACATGATGAAGACCATACACAATGTAGAATTCCTGCAAGATATCTATCAGGAATTGATCCCGACAGTCAAAGAGATTCAGAAGCCGAACCCGAAAGAAAAAGTATTGATAGAATCTCTGATTGGCGATGGAACAGAAGAGAGCGTCACACAACATTATACCAAAGATAACGGTTTCGGTCTGTACGATCCGTCTCTTGAAGTCAGTCTGCCGGAAATTACCCAGGACAAAGGATTCAACGTTAAAAAAGCATTCGAATTCATCTGCTTTGGAAGGGCCAAACTCGTTTTCAAAAAACTAAGCAAATACATCGAAACCTACAAGAATGAAGAATTCAAAAATGGTTACGGAGAAGCACGTCTGGTAGGTAACAGTGTCCTGATAAACTGGAGCAACTACGGAGGATTGAGCGGACTCGGATTCCCGGAATTGTGGAAAGCCTTCTACGAAGAAGAAATAGGAAGCTACGACAAATTGCTGATGATGAGTTTCATGCTTGCATCGACAGGTACCGCTAAAGACGAAGACGACTCCGACGAGGAAGATGAAGAAGACATCAAGGCAGACCAGAAATCAAGTAATACTTTTGAGCCGCTTGTCAACCGGATGTATGCCGGCATCACTTACCGCGGATTGCAGAAAGACCTCCGCAAGATGCCGTACTATGAACAGATGAGTGACATCATCGAAGCACTGGCATACGAATACAAAGATGAAGCCGTCTATCAACGCCTGGCCGTCAATATGCTGCTCCAACTATTGCCTTTGCTAAATACCAAAAACATCTTCCGCCAGTACACCAGTAAGCATGCATGGCTTCGGGACAAACTGGAATACGGAGAAAAACAGGTCGTTTATCCGATACATAACAACAAATTCGTGAACTTCTGGCTCGAAATGCCTCAAAAGCCCATGAATGATGATCTATTTATCCGTTACTTCACAGTGCGCTATCAGCTTTATAAGCTCACCAACTACATGGAGCACACCCCCGAACTAGAGGAAACAGACTCTTATCTTCATGCCACAGACTTCGCCCGTGCCTGGATGCTGGGAATCATCCCGACAGAGGAAGTATACCGTGAAATGATGGGACGCATCAGCTCTCCCAGCCAGATCAAAGCAATCACCATGGTATTGAACGACAACGTTCGTTTCAACAAGGAAAAAGAAAGATACGCCGATATCAAAAACATCGACTTCTCCCTCTTCCGTTCCCTCGCCCAAAAGGTGGTAGACCGGATTCTTGAAATTGAATTAAAACGTGGAGACTCCGAGACACAAGTCACCTCCCTTGCAGAAGAACTAAGCTACGTCTATGGAGCTGAAACATTTATCCGTATTCTGCAAGCATTCGGCAAAGATACTTTCATACGTGACAGTTACAACTGGGGCAGCACCAAACGGGGTGTATTGAGCAGTCTGCTCCATGCTTGTCATCCCCTGCCTACGGACACCAGCGAGAATCTGAAGAAACTGGCGAAACAAGCCGAAATCAGCGACGAGCGACTGGTAGAAGCCGCCATGTTCGCCCCACAATGGATTGAACTGACTGAAAAGGCAATAGGCTGGAAAGGACTGACAAGTGCAGCCTATTATTTCCACGCCCACACCAATGAAACGTGTGACGACAAGAAGAAAGCGATTATCGCCCGCTACACCCCCATCGACGTAGATGACCTGCGGGAAGGTGCTTTTGACATCGACTGGTTCAAAGATGCATTTAAGACAATTGGCAAGCAACGCTTCGAAGTGGTCTACAATGCCGCCAAATATATTTCATGCAGCAACAGCCATACCCGTGCCCGTAAGTTTGCCGATGCTACCAACGGTGCAGTGAAGGCGGCAGATATAAAGAAAGAAATAATAGCCAAGCGCAACAAAGACTTATTGATGAGCTACGGCCTCATCCCATTGGGACGGAAGCCGGATAAAGAACTGCTGGATCGTTATCAATACCTGCAAAAGTTCCTGAAAGAGAGCAAGGAATTCGGTGCTCAAAGACAGGAAAGCGAAAAGAAAGCGGTAAACATCGCTCTGCAAAACCTGGCACGCAACTCCGGTTACGGAGACGTTACCCGCCTGACCTGGAGCATGGAAACCGAACTGATTAAAGAACTTCTTCCCTACCTGTCCCCCAAAGAGATAGACGGCGTAGAAGTGTATGTACAAATCAACGAGGAAGGTAAATCGGAGATTAAGCAAATCAAAGACGGCAAAGAGCTCAACAGCATGCCTGCCAAGCTGAAAAAGCATCCGTATATAGAAGAACTGAAAGCAGTACACAAAAAGCTGAAAGACCAGTACACCCGTTCGCGCATCATGCTGGAACAGGCGATGGAAGACTGCACCCATTTTGAAGAAAACGAATTGCGCAAGCTGATGCAGAATCCTGTTATCTGGCCATTACTGAAACATCTCGTCTTCATCTGCAACGGACAGACGGGCTTCTACACCGATGGATTGCTGATTACAGTGAATGCCGTTTGCCTCCCGTTAAAACCGAAAGACGAGTTACGCATCGCGCACCCCACAGACCTGTATACAAGCGGAGACTGGCATGCTTATCAAAAATTCCTGTTCGATAAATCAATCCGCCAACCTTTCAAACAGGTATTCCGCGAACTTTACGTTCCGACTCCGGAAGAAATAGAAGCCACTCAATCCCGCCGCTATGCCGGCAACCAGATCCAACCGCAGAAAACGGTTGCCGTACTGAAAGGCCGTCGCTGGGTAGCCGACTATGAAGACGGTCTCCAAAAGATCTATTACAAAGAGAACATCATCGCCACCATCTATGCGATGGCAGACTGGTTCTCTCCTGCCGACATCGAAGCTCCGACATTAGAATATGTCTGCTTCCACAACCGCAAGGACTACAAGCTGATGAAAATCTCGGAGATTCCTCCTGTCATCTTCTCGGAAGTGATGAGGGACGTAGACTTGGCAGTAAGTGTAGCTCATGCCGGAAGCGTCGATCCGGAAACCAGCCACTCTACCATCGAGATGCGCAGCGTGCTGGTGGAACTGACAATGCCGTTGTTCCATTTCAAGAACGTGACGATAAAAGGAAGTTTCGCTCACATTGAAGGCAAACTGGGTAAGTATAATATCCATCTGGGCAGCGGTGTGATCCATCAGGAAGGTGGTGCACAGATAGCCGTTCTTCCGGTACATTCGCAAAATCGCGGACGCCTGTTCCTGCCTTTCGTAGATGAAGATCCGAAGACTGCCGAGATACTGACTAAGATTATCTTCTTTGCAGAAGACGATAAGATAAAAGATCCGAGCATTCTGAACCAAATCAAATAGTAAAGAGATGGCAGAAAATTTAATCATCCACACAGGAAGCAAGGAAGAAAAGTATCGGGAGTTACTTCCGCAACTGCATGCTTTGGTAAGTACGGAAGCAGATCTCATTGCCAATCTTGCCAACATGGTAGCAGCCTTAAAGCAGACTTTCGGTTTCTTCTGGGTAGGCTTTTACCTTGTGAAAGAGGAAGAACTCGTACTGGGTCCGTTTCAAGGCCCCATTGCCTGCACTCGCATCCGCTTTGGCAGAGGAGTTTGCGGAACCGCTTGGAAAGAAGCCCGTACACTGATTGTTCCTGATGTAGAGCAGTTTCCCGGACACATAGCCTGTAGTTCGGACTCGAAATCGGAAATAGTAGTACCAATCCTCAAGCAGGGGAAAGTTGTCGGGGTGCTGGATATCGACAGTGATACATTGGATAGCTTCGACACTATCGACGCACGCTATCTGGAAGAGATTTGCACGTATATTGTATTATAAAATAACGGCATAAACATCCTGAAAAAACGGAGGCTCTGATTGAATGAATCAGAGCCTCCGTTTACTATAAATAGAGCCTCTGTTCGAATCAAACAGAGGCTCTATTTTTTTACCAGTCCATATCTTCTATTTCCCGTTCCCGGTACAGCAAAAGTTGTTTGCGAAGCGAACGCATTTCGTGCCTCATATCTTCCATCCTTTCCAGCAAATGATGAATGGCATCGATACCTTCCATGTTGATGGATAAGTCATAGTACATTCTGCTATAACGTTCCACGTTCGGGAGTTCCGACAAAAGCAGATAATGTTCACCGCCTTCGGTATGCACGTTAATCAAACCGCCCTCTTCCAACATTTCGATGAATGAAGGCTCAATATGACATTTGTGACAGTATTCACTGACAATTATTAATTCGGTCTGCATAGTACTCATTCATTTTAGTTCATACTCTGTAATTGACGGAACAACTCTTTCTGTTTGTCGGTCAAGTTCGTAGGAATCTTGACAGAATAGGTCACAATCAAGTCACCGAATTGTCCTTCCTTCTTATAAACCGGGAATCCTTTACCTTTCAGACGGACTTTCGTACCGTTCTGCGTTTCCGGTTTTATCTTCAGTTTCACTTTACCGTCCAGCGTGTCGACTACTTTCTCGCCTCCCAATACGGCAGAGTAAAGATCTACCTCCACATCTATGTACAGATCGTCGCCCAGGCGTTTGAACACCGGGTCTTCGGCTATAACGAACGTAATGTACAAGTCCCCCGCAGGTCCTCCGTTGACACCTTCGGCTCCGTAGCCTTTCAGTTTAATAACCTGTCCGTCGGCTACACCGGCAGGGATAGTGATACGTACCTGTTTACCATTTACAGTCAATATCTGCTTATGCGTTTGAGCAGCATCACGAAGGGAAAGATGAAGTTCGGCATTAAAGTCCTGTCCGCGGAATCCCGCAGAACCTTGTCCTCTTCCTCCCCGATGTCCGAACATTGATTCGAAGAAATCGGAAAATTCACCTTCGTTTCCGTTGAAGTTACCGCTGAAACCTCCTCCCTCTGCAGAGGACCAGTAGCCACCACCCATACCGCCGAAGCCGCCACCGCCACTTCGGCTTTGTTGCTGATAACGTTGCTTTTGAGCTTCGAATTCATCTGCATGTTTCCAGTTTTCTCCGTAAGCATCGTATTTTTTCCGTTTTTCGGGATCGCTCAGTACTTCGTTCGCTTCGTTGATCTCCTGAAACTTTTGTTTTGCTGTCGGATCGTTCGGGTTTAAGTCCGGATGGTATTTCCGGGCCAGTTTTTTAAAAGCCTTTTTGATCTCGTCCTGAGATGCCGTTTTGCTGACACCCAGCACTCCATAATAGTCGATATAAGCCATAGTAATATTTTACAAACCATTATTTAATTCTGTAAATTTACGATGGATACTAAAAAATTGTAATGGAAATAAGTTAAAATAAACTTAAATGATTATTGCAGCATTTAGCCGGATAGATAAAAATATAAAAAAAGGTTCAGGGAAATAACCAAAGTAAAAGAGTCGTTGGTAAATAATCTTTCAATTCTTTCTTCAGACTTTTTAAAGCTACTTCCAGGTGTTTTTCGACAGTACGGGGAGATAAACCGAGTTCCGCTGCTATCGTTACAGCCGTTTTACGGTCAAAACGGTTCATCAGGAATATTTTCCGGGCTTGGGGAGGTAAATGATCGATGGCGGTTTCGATATGCTGCCGGAGTTCTGCTTCTACATAATATTCCCAGGTTAACATTCCCGTAATATCCCCTTTTTGCAGGATTTTTTCCTGATATTCATTCCTGATTTTCAAGTGATCCAGATAGTTCAGACAGCGGTGGCGGATAGATGTAAATAAATAGGCTTTTATATGATCCGTTCCCAGGATCCGGTTGTCTTCCCAAATATGGATAAAAAGGTCGTGTACCAAATCCTCGGCATTTTCTGTGTTTCCTGTAAAACGGCTGGCATAAACTACCAGACCACTGTAATATTGTTTGAACAGGGTTTCGAATTTCTGGTATTCATCGGTTGAGCTAAAGGACATCACATGTAAATTTTTCCTCTTGATGCAAAGGTAAAAGATAAAATCAGGGTACTGCAAAAAAATTATTCTTTTAACTACGTATATTTTTGTTTTGAACTGTTTTCATGATATAAGTCGGATAAAAATGGATAAAATTATGAGAACAGATCCGAAACAATCGGATGAGAACCGGGAAGAAGCTGAATTGGAAGAAGCTTTGAAGTTGTGGGTGGAGATCCGGCAGGTAGATCAAAAAAAAGGTTGGGAGCGGT
>OGPE01002017.1_pt1 | contig 12156 bp, 11 predicted proteins | sample 1552881 | NCBI WGS metagenome assembly OGPE01 (sample SAMEA2580236, study PRJEB22360) | human gut metagenome | biome: human gut; feature: human-associated habitat; material: faeces | place: Denmark | collected 2008/2010 | reverse complement strand
ATCTGTTCCATTGGATCTTCCACAACATCAATTGCATTGTCCACTTCGGTTTTAATCTCATCAAGCTTTTTATAATCTTCAGCAATCTCTCGCTCTAGATCATCTATCTTTTCTAAGTAGCGAACAAAGGGAGCTTTTGTATTTTGATTGCTTGAAAAATGCTCCTCGAATCCCGGTGATGATGGACTGCACGATAATTCTCTGTAAAATCCGAGCTTAATTTTCTTATCGTTAATCTTGTTATTTAGAATGAACGGTCTGTTCAGATAATCTTTAGCCGTCATAAGCACCACCTCCGATTCTCACTTTAACCGCATCGATAAGATCTGTCTGTGTTTTCTCTTTGAGTCTTAATGCCTTCATCACATCTTCATCAATGGTATCCTTTGAAATAATGTGGTGTATGACAACTGTGCTTTTCTGCCCCTGTCTCCATAACCTTGCATTGGTCTGCTGATAAAGTTCCAATGACCAGGTAAGACCAAACCATATAAGAGTTGAGCCACCACTTTGGAGATTTAATCCATGTCCGGCACTCGCAGGATGGATTACGGCAATCGGTATCTCACCGTTATTCCAATCTCTGATATCCTTTGAAGTCTTAATTTCACGAACCTTGAATCTTTTCTTAATTCGTTCAAGATCATGGTTGTACCAGTAGGCCACAAGTACAGGCTTGCCATTTGCACCTTCGATTAAATCCTCAAGTGCATCAAGCTTACGGTCGTGGATATGGAAGACTGATTTTTCTTCGTTATAGATAGCACCATTGGCCATCTGCAGAAGTTTTCCTGAAAGAGCAGCTGCATTTGCAGCATCAATCTCTTCATCTTCCAAAGACACAACCATTTCCTGCCTTAATTCGTCATATACAGACCATTCCTTTTCTGAAAGCTTTACCTCCACTTCATTCATAATGCATTCAGGCATTTTTAGGAAATCTGCCGACTTCATGGAAATCGTAATATCCGATATCAGTCTGTAGATGGCATCTTCCGCACCAGGTCTTGGTTTATAGGAAAATATCATCTGCTGATTTCGTTTATCCGGCACAAAGAAATTCATACGATAATGTGTGATGTATCTTCCGAGCCTTTCTCCCATGTCAAGGATTCTGAACTCTGCCCATAAATCCATAAGTCCATTACTGCTTGGAGTTCCTGTAAGACCCACGATTCTTTTTACCTTCGGTCTTACTTTAAGAAGGCTCTTGAATCGTTTAGCCGATGCCGACTTGAATGACGATAATTCATCTATTACAACCATATCAAAATCGAATGGAAAGCCACTCTTGTTGATAAGCCAGTCCACATTTTCTCTGTTGATAAGATAAATACCTGCACTTTTTCTTAATGCCTCTTTTCGCTCCGACTCTGTACCTATAACCACCGAATAGGTCAGTCCCTTTAAGTGATCCCACTTTTCTATTTCAGCAGGCCATGTATCTCTTGCTACTCGGAGGGGTGCAATGACCAGAACCTTTCCAACTTCAAATCGGTTATAGAGAAGTTCAAATATAGCCGTTAAGGTAATCACACTCTTTCCGAGTCCCATTTCTAAAAGGACTGCTGCCACAGGATGTTCCAGTACAAAGTTTGTTACATAAGTCTGATAATCATGAGGATTGTATTTCATCAATGACACCCCCAATCACATCAGTGTTATCAACCACATAGCAGGTAAACCCCAAAGCTGATAACTGTTTCATTCTTCTTTTTTGTAAGGCTCTCGGTTTCTTGCCAGGAGCCTTGAGTTCTATAAAAGCTATTCTCCCTCTTGGAAGAAGAACCAGTCTGTCCGGCACTCCGTCAAATCCGGGAGATGTAAATTTGATGCAGAAACCACCTGCAAGCTTTACAGCCTTTACAAGTTTCTGCTCTACTTCTTTTTCACGCATTCGTGCCACCTCCATCAATGCTGAATTTGATGGTGTGACAGGGTAAGACTGTCATTTCCTATACTTATATATAGACTTAATTTTTTACTCTATAGAAAAGGATAGTAAATAGCCGTCATTAACTGTCACACCTACTGTCATTACTCTTCTTCAATAAAGTCCGTCTTGAGTCTTAAGCCTTTGATGTATCTGCCTTTACGGTCACGGTATCTTTCAAATCCGACCGTTTCCAAGGCTGTGTAGAAATCAGTTGTACTTCTTGTAAACTCACCCACCTGGGTACAGAAGATTCGATACTCGTTATATACCTCGCTCGACTTTGCCACATAGGCAGAATCAAGTTCGCAGCGTTCACTTAAAAAGTAGGAAAGCCAGTCATTACTTTCCTTATAATGCTCAATGGCATCACGCACTTTCTTGGGCGGTTCAATTTTGTAATTATCTGCAATTACCTTTTTTGCACCTTCTATTACCCATGTAAGGATTGCTCCGCCTGCCTTTTCAAACAGATAGTCTGCATAGTTCTTGATATCAGCACTTCCTTCAATCTTGGCATCAAACGGAATAACGATAAGTCTTCTCCATGTACCTTTATCAATCGCACCGACCTTTGGCAGATGATTGGTATAAAGCACAAGTGTATGTGTCGGAGTATATGAGAACGGATCTTTATACTTCTTTTCAGCATAGATTTCATCGGTAGAACAAAGCTGCTTTACATTGGCAGTATTCAATCTCATGCCTTCTTCAAGTTCTGCTGCAATAAGCATTCTCTTACCCTTTGCCTCTGCGAGTTCCGGTTTAACATTTCTTCTGCATCCAACTGTCAGCATATCGGCAGAAATGTTTCCTGAATATGTACCAAGAACTCTTGCGATAACATTCCAAAAGGTAGACTTACCATTGCGACTTTCTCCATATGCAATAATAAGTGCCTCCACATACACCTTACCTATCGCAGAAAGGCCAACCATTCTCTGAACATAATCGATAAGGTCTGTATCCTTTAAGAAGAAGGTATCAAGTGCAGCTGTCCATATATCTGCTCCATCACTTGATGGGTCAACGATTGTCTGTTTTGTGATGAAATGCTCCGGTCTGTGTTCCATTGGGAACTTGGTGCCCTGTCTTAAATCATATGTAAGAGTCGGTGTGTTCAGCATAAACTCATCGGCATCAAGGTTTCTCTGTTCCACTTCAAGCATCGGACGAGCCTCTTTTAATGTGGCAGCAATGTTCTTCGTATCTCTTCTCTTAATGGCATACTTCTTATAGACAGAAGCATCTTCATACATCTCATAAGCATGAGCCTGCTGTTTATTGAACATCTGCACAGCTTTTTTCGGACCCACGGATACAAGAATTTCCATGCCACCATTCTTTACAAGTTCATCCATAGCCTTCTTCATTTCGGTTTCAGCCTCTGCAAGCTGTCTTTCCGTCAAGTCTTGGGAAACACCCTGGGACTTTGGTTTTGACTCTTCCCAGAAACTGCCGTTGTAGACCATGTAATCAGTCGATGGGGAATAGCGAAGGATATCCTTATACTCAGTTGCAAGAACAGTAGCCTGTCCCACATCCGAGAAATCATTCGGCTTTAATCTGCAGTCAGAGTTGTACTGTTCAGGTGGAATGTAACCTTCCTGGTTTGACACCTTGTTACCGAACTTTGATGCACTTCGCCATATCACCTTAAGTTCACTTTCAGGAAGTGGTGGATTGCAGAGTTCAGCCTTTTTAATGAAAATCTGATAAGCATCTTCTGTATTTCCATATCTCTTGATAATCTTTCCAGCAATATGGCTCATGGTACTATTACGCTGACCTTCCGGCACCTGCTCAAGGCTTGCATCGAAATCAGCAAAATCATCCTCTTCCAGATAATCAAGAATGGTTTTATCCCCTTCATAGAACTCCACTTCATCAGAGTCATTTCCATAAAGGAAACGAGCCGAATCAAGTGCGTTGGTATCGTAATAAGGAAAAGTGTCTGCAATCCTGCGTTTCATATCTGCATACTCCTGTTCATCCGATACAATCTCAATAGGGAAGAAGATATGAAACCTTGGTCTAGCAGACTTAGCTCCCTTTGGAAGGTTGTGGTGTCTGCTATACGATACAGCAAAAGCAACACCCGGTATTTCAAGTGCTATATCAAGAGGGGTTACCCATTCATTTGGGTTGTCCGAATGGTCATTGTCACAGTCAAGCGGAATACAGTCGGAGGACTCGAAATTATCCTTACTTCGATAATTTCCTTTATACTTTGCAGTTACATGATCCATCTTCGTTGCTTTGATAAAGGACTCTTTATCCGTCACAATATTCTTATTGGGATACAGACAGTTACCGCTGTTGCCGACACAGTCTGCTGAATAAACAGTGAAATTAATCATATTCTCCGACCTCCTTCAAATCCTGAGTAAACCATCTGATCTTCATTCTTCTTTTCTTGGCAACACCAATCTCACGAGCCATGCCACGGCTAACCACTCCGCCGAATACCCAGAGTTCGGTGCATTTGCCAAGAAGTACATAATTGAAATGCATAGCCATCTCTCTTTCCGATGCATTCCCATCATCCATGAACTGCGGATATAAAAGATGAGGTGTTACCGGAATAGCATTTTTCTGAGCAGCGAATCTGCTGTATCGTTTTGCATTCTTTACATTGGTTTCAATATCACCTGCATACGGACTGCAAACATATACCAACGGAAGATAGGCAGCCTTTTTATCAGCTGCCTTTTCTTCACGTTGGATATTGGTAAGAGCCTCATATGTAGTCGGGTCGGAATAACCCTCATGATTAAACTTATCAATGCCCATATCTTTTAATCCTCCTGTTCAATGACTGGTAAGATGCCTTCGCTCTTCAGAAGGTCATAAAGGAAAAGTCTGCCCTTCTGTGTCCAATAGGTATGCATCACACTTCTATTCTCATCGATTGCATAGGTACGTGATTGTGTGTATCCGCATTCTGCATACTGCTGATATAAAAGCCATGTCTTTCTGAACTTGTACTGAACCCCAAGTTCATGAAGAAGTTCATTAAACTTGCGACCGCTCATACCATAGTCCTTTGCAATCTGTGTGATAGGAACTGTGTTCTTGTTCTGTAAAATAAGGTCATAGTAGCTTGCCTTTGGCTGCATCTCTGCAATCTGCTGACGCTGAATAAGTGTCTGACATTCAAGCTGTTTTCTTCTCTCACGCTCTTCCTTAAGCTGTGTAAGTGCTGCAATCGCAAGATCAGGATTTTCCAAAATCTCATCGATGGCATACATTCCATGCTTACGGATAGCCGGAAGAACCTCTGCAGTTACCCAATGTTTGAACTTCTTCGCATTAGGCATCTTGCTTGAAAGGATAAGACTGTAAAGACCTGACTCATTGATAATGATGGTTTCCTTATCCTGGTTACCATCAAAGAGCATGACCTTATGTCTGTCCTCTTCATCTACATGACGGTTAATATCTCGACTACCGTTCTGGTACCCGAGAATGTTTGCTACATCCTTGCCGACAAACATAACCTCACCGTTTACAGTTGCTGTTCTTACAGAGCCAAACTCTGTGCTGTTAAATACTTGTAATTCCATACGAATTACCTCCTTAAATTAATTTCTCGGAGGTGTCACCCTCCTACCTGGTAGCCTTGGGAGAAGGGTTAAAAGGACGCTTTTGAAAAAACTTTTTTAATTTTTTGATTGCACGTCTGTAACGATGACTGACATTGTTGGCATCCTCACCGATTGAGGCTGCATACTCGCCAACGGTGTATCCGTCAAGTACAATGGCAATGACCATATCTGCTACTGCAGGTTTAAGAAGACTTCTCAAAGTTTCACAGCATTCTTCGTATTCAAGCTGGTTATGTACTCCGTCAATAGAACTGTTAAATGCTGACTTATCAGCTGCTCTGTACATAATTGCTTCTTCTGTGTTGACCTCAACTGTTCCATCCTTGCTCTTCATATAAGCATTGCCAGTATGGCGGTCATGCTTGTGCCAGCTGTTGTAGTCAGGTCTGTTGTATCTGACTTCGATTTCTTCCTGGATTCTCTTTTCGTAATCCTCTTCACTTTCAACTTCTGAGATAGAAATGTTTAACCACTTTTCAATCTCCTTTGTTTCAACCTCAAGGGTCTGGTATGCATCCTCATAACGCATCTTAATTTTCATAATGTTCCTGCCTTTCTGCCTGGTTCTTGCAGAAGGGCAATGGGAACAAATAAAGGCCGTTGCTTATAGAAGTACCGACCCATGAAGCCTGAAAAAGGGCATAAGAAAATAAGGGTACCTCTATCGCACCTTCCACAGGTTTTCCTGTGTTTGGTGTCAATATCTGTATCCCAATGCCCTTATAGCTAATCAGACCTTGTGATATTATTTTTAAGTGCCTCTGGCACTTAGTTGAATCCACCTAATGAACTCAACTAAAGGCCAGAGAGGTAAAATAACTGCATTTGTAAATTTTCTCTGCGAACGCATATTAACAAACTGTGAAAGTGTAGATTTTTGCGTTCTTTTCTGATATAATATTGGGTAGAACAATTTCCCAATACAGCCTTACAAGTAGCAAGCACTTGCTGTTTGCTTTTTACACTTCTCATTATAGATAACTGGGTCGGTAGAACTTGGTAGTGACTGGTAGGCTTCGGTAGTCTTGGGTGTAATGAAGAAAGAGGTGGATTATGGAATTCACAGAATTTGCACAAAAAATAAAACCCATCATCGGTGGTTCATACAGCACTCATGTCTTTACCAGAACACTGTTTGAATCAATCATCACCGAAGAAGGGTTATTACAAATTGAAGATATAAGTGAAAACACTTTTAAGGCCTATTACAACGGTCAAACCAAAATAACGAAAATTTCTCAACGTATTTTGCCTCACATAGATCCCGAACAATTTATCGCATATTTGGATGGTTTCCCGGAAGCTACAACTCAAAGACTGTGCGACACGTTTGAATCTGACATCGAGGGAATTGACCTATATAATGCAGCTGAGAAAATTGCATATTATTTCGAAGAGATTCTTACAATGGCTGCTGCACAAAAAAGAAAAAGCACTCCTAAGAGCGCTAAAAAAGAAAGTGATAAAACACCACATGATATTCTTGCCGAGAGAGTCTTGGCTTCAGGACAGGCTATTGCAGATGTATGGGGTAACGCTATTTCAAATTTAGTCAGCTCTACTACTTCGACCGACACGCTTGACGAGAATAGACTAAGCCCAACAGACTCTGCCTTTCTTGAACGATTCAAAAGGCAGGTTGACCCCCTTCTCACATATTGTATGGATCATGACCCTACAGGAGAAGGAACAAAGTTATCACTTGCTGACGAAATTAATGATTTTCTTCAATCATGGAAATATGATGTGCGAAAAATTCAAGATGCCTGTTTAAGAAAGCTTGTAGTTGATGCAATGCAGGTACTTGGAGATTACACTTACTACATTTCAGATAAGTTTTTACGATGGATTCCTGATACTGATATTCTTTGGTTTAGGAACGAATCCATTGAAGAAGGTAATCAGCTACGTGATGTCCTTCGACCAGAGACTATAAAAAAGCGAACTGAAATGAAAGATATTTATGTGCGTTTATATCCAATCCCCGAGGATAATACAGATACAAACGCACTTGAGATTCCGAGTAAGCAAACTACAAATGAGTCTCCATACTCTTCGGCGGACATTTTACTGCTTGAAGAATTCACTGCAGATTATGACGAAATCATGGTTACTCTCATCGGAGAAAACTATGCTGAGTCATTAATCGACATGACTCTGCCATCTAAAATAAAAGACTTGTATGAAACCAAATGGATGTCAAAAGCAGATACATTTGCTGATCCATCTTTAAAATCATATGTTTTTGGGTTACTTGGAGAATTAAACAATGTAAGCAATAGCTTCTTAGCTAGTGGTTCTGCAACTCCTTTTTTAGGAAGTTCCAGAACAAAAATACGCAATTTGTATGTAAAGCTTCATCCCGACCAGTTTGCCGGAACATTTCCGTATGATGCGTTTATTGATGACTGGGACGATGGAGAATATTATTAATTGGAAAGGAGGATGTTGATGCCATCGATTGATGAATCCATCCATAAAATAGACAACGTCATATGTAGGCATTTAGATGAAATAGAAAACAATTCTCGTGGTGCTATTTCTCAAGATATTTTAGAGCAGCTGACAAAGTTCGTAAATCATGTCATGCTCAAGTTTTATGCCAACGGCAGAGAAATACCTATCACTGCCGAAAACATAGCAAAGGCCACAGAGTTTGCACAGATAAACAGTGAACTGTACACTTTATATAAATTCCATAATTACCTGGAAGTAGTCACCACACAATATACATTGGATGAAGACGGCTCCGAACGATTAATGCTTAAGTATTATCAATACCTGTTAGAAGCAAAGAATCTTATCTGGCACTACTTTGGTATTGAGGTACTGCATAATTTAGATAAGTTTCCTCTTCATTTAGATGATACCTTACAGGAATACTATAAAAAGATTTCTGAAAAGATAGAGCGATATCCAGTGGAATTCAAAGCTGAAAAAAATGACAAATACTATATTCAGAAAATTAAGCCACTGTTTGTTAACAGACACATATATTATGAAATCACATTTACACCAATAGATGATAGAAAAAACAAGTCCAAATCTAATAGGGTAATTGCTTTTACTAAACTACCAATCAAAAGCAATTACGCATCAAAGTTTCATCTCGTACATGAGACTATCGAGATATTAGGAAAAACAATGCCTATCATCATTATTGACGGCTGGGAGGTCTCCATTCGTGACTGTGAATTTCAAAATTTTATTAAACTGATAAAAGGAGAGAAAAAAAGAGTACCGTATCCAGAACAACGCTTAATCTGTGAGTTTCTTACCAGAACAAAGTACACTTTGACTGCTCTAATGGACTTCCCGGATAAAGCATATAATAGGCTTACTCTTGAATGGAAAAATAGCCTTAAATCTATGGTATTTATTCCTATTTTAGATTACTGCAGAGATTTGATACGAAAAGGTCGAAAAGGACAAAACGTGCTGCGATATCTTCTCTATAACATGAACAATGTTATTATTAAAGACCAATATTCGGACGGCTACTATAGCAAATATTATGAAGAATGGGTACACGCCGGAAACAGTTACCTTTCTGGTCTGTATTTATCAAATGGTTGCAGGCAGTTTGATTCTTTACCATTTAACAGATCTCCTGTTGGTCATAATCCAAAATTAGGTGCTGTTTTTGATTGTATTCCGTGTAAAGACAAACGCCCCGAATTATTCGCAAGGTTTATAAGGAACAACACCGAAGGCAAAGGTCAACTCTTCACTGATATTGATGAGTTGGGTAATTTCCCGGATTATCAAAAGCTTATCGAAAAGTATAACGATAGCCTTTATTCAGGACACAGACCTGAAAGTGATTTAATGATTGAACATAATCAAGTATTTATAAACAAATACAAACTCGATACTTGTACTGTAATTGAAAAATTACAAGAGTTGGCAGAATCAGGTATTGAGAACTACAGTGCCGATGTTGAAATTTGGCTGATGTTCGATGATTACGAAATTGACTGCGATGAAAAGAAAGACATCATCACCCGTATATTTTCGGAATCAAAGGTTGGTGTGATATACGGTTCAGCAGGTGTAGGAAAATCTACGCTAATAAACCATGTTTCTCACTACTTAAATGATGATTCCAAACTATACCTTACACAAACAAATCCAGCAAAAGAGAACCTGATGCGAAAGATTGATGCAGAAAATACAACTTTCTCAACAATTGAAAGTTTCAAACGTCAAGGCTCTGCTTTTATGAAATATAAATTATTGGTTATCGATGAGTGTAGTACCGTCAGCAACAAAGATATGGTTGAGGTTCTTCAAAAGGCAAATTTTGAAATGCTTTTATTGGTTGGAGATACTTATCAGATTGATGCGATTCAATTTGGAAATTGGTTCTCGGTATTAAAAGCATTTTTACCAGAAAGTGCTGTATTTGAACTTACCCAGCCCCATCGAACCAAGGATGAACGATTACTTGAACTGTGGGATAAGGTCAGACAGATGGATGATACTGCAAAAGAAGTCATCGAAAGAGAAAGCTACTCCTTAAAAGTAGATGAAACCCTGCTCTCTTCACTTGAACCTGGCGAAGCTATCCTCTGCCTAAACTATGATGGTTTATATGGAATCAACAACATCAATAGATTCCTACAGGAAAGCAATCCTAATCCTGCTGTTCAATGGGACATTCAACAGTATAAAGTTGGAGACCCGATTCTCTTCCTTGATTCGGATAGGTTTTTCCCTGTCATACACAATAATATGAAGGGAATCATAAAGGGAATTGAAATCTTAGACCCAGATACTCATGAAGAACGCATTCAGTTTGATGTTGAGATACCTAAGGTAGTAGATGAAAGTGATCTCCGGCGTATTAATCTCGAACTACTTGAATGTTGGGAAAGCGAAGGAAAATCGTTAGTTAGATTTTGTGTACACAAATTAAAGAGTGCGGACGAAGATGGAGATGAAAGTACCTCATTCACTGTTGTACCATTCCAAATTGCTTATGCTGTATCAATACACAAAGCACAAGGTCTTGAATATGACTCTGTAAAGATAGTTATTACCGATGAGGTGGAAGAATTAGTAACTCACAATATCTTCTACACTGCTATCACAAGAGCCAGAGAAAAATTAAAAATCTACTGGACTCCTGAAGTCGAGGAAAAGGTTATTAACCGAATCAGACCACGAGATATCAGTAAAGATGTAGAACTCTTAAAAAACTATCTCACAGAAAAACAGCAAGAAGAATCATTTGATTTTTGGTTGTAAAGCAAGGAGGTTAATTATGCGAATCAGTTATAACAAATTGTGGAAAATGTTAATCGACAAAGAAATGAATAAAAATGATCTTAAGGATGCTGCCGGAATCAGTGCAGCGTCCATTGCCAAGTTAGGCAAAGGTGCAAACATCACCACTGATGTCCTTCTCAAAATATGTGAGGCTATGGATTGTAAGTTGGAAGATATCCTGGAAACAATAAAGGATTGAGGTGTAACGGATGAATCGTAAAACCCCAGTCGAACTTACAAATATGTGTATGATCTATGATGACCAAGGGAATGTACTTGTGGAAGAAAAGCTAGTACGTAACTCAAAAGGATTAATCTTTCCAGGCGGTCACGTTGAAAGTAATGAATCCGTTGTTGACTCAATGATACGGGAAATTCAAGAAGAAACAGGACTCACGATTAGTAATCTACAGTTCTGTGGCATTAAGGATTGGATAGAATTTGATGGTTCTCGTTACATGGTTTTCCTCTATAAAACCAGCACATATTCTGGGAGCATTCAATCCTCATCCGAGGGAGAAATATTCTGGATGCCCCTTGAAGAGTTAAAAGAAAAAGAAACCCTATGGCATTTAGATACAATGCTAGAGATATTCTGTGATAACGGATTTTCAGAGCTTTATTTCAATAGAAATAGTAAAGAAATAATCCCATCTCTAAAATAATGGAGGTTTTGATATGAACGAGGTTATTACTCTCAATACTGACTCTCCTGAAATCCAACATTTATGTAAAGTAGATAAACGCTTAGATAAAGTAATATCAATGGTGGGGGCGATTAGTTATCAATTATATGCTGATCCTTATGATTTTCTCATTCACGAAATAATAGAGCAAATGCTCTCAGTAAAATCTGGATATGTTATCTATTCCAGACTTGAAAAACTATGCGATGGAAAAATCATACCTGAAGTAGTTGGCGCCCTTACAATTAAAGAAATCCGCTCAATCGGAACATCCTATTCAAAAGCAGATTATATAAAAAGCCTAACCCATTCCGTTATGTCTGGTGAAATAGACTTCGAAGCATTCAAAGCAATGTCTGATGAGGAAGTTATCAAACATCTTACCAATCTCAAAGGTATAGGAATGTGGACGGCTCATATGTATCTTATTTTTGTACTTAATCGTCAAGATATATTACCAACATCAGATGTTGCTTTTCTTCAGGTATATGAATGGCTATATAAAACAAAAGACCGTTCAAAGTCTTCAGAGTAGAAAAGAAATGTAAAAAGTGGAAACCATATTCATCTATTGCTGCAAGGTATTTTTATAGATTACTTGATGAAGGGTATACCAAAAATGAATTTCAATTATTCAAATGATAAGGAGGAAAAAATG
>OGPE01002015.1_pt1 | contig 12164 bp, 8 predicted proteins | sample 1552881 | NCBI WGS metagenome assembly OGPE01 (sample SAMEA2580236, study PRJEB22360) | human gut metagenome | biome: human gut; feature: human-associated habitat; material: faeces | place: Denmark | collected 2008/2010 | reverse complement strand
ACCAGCCATAGCATTCCAATCAACCCCATATTTATTCAATAAATGGATTCCCTTCATCACCTTCACAAAAGAGGGTTGTCCCTGCTTATTCCTTCGATATCTGTCATGAAACTCTTGAGGGCCATCAATAGACACCCCTACAAGCCAATCATTCTTTTTTTAAAATTCGCACCATTCGTCAGTCAACAATGTACCATTAGTCTGTATGCAATTGCTAATTGTTCTTCCGTGAGCATACTTCTGCTGCAACTCCATAGCCCTCTTATAAAAAGCAAGGGGACGCATCAATGTTTCTCCTCCATGCCACGTGAAAAGAATCTGAGGCATAGTTTGAGAATTGATATATTCCTCAATAAACTTCTCTAATAGCTTGTCATTCATTACATGTTTCGGCTCATCTTTATACAATTTAGACTTTTCCAAATAATAACAATAACTACAAGCTAGATTGCATACAGCACCAACCGGTTTAAGCATTACATACAACGGATGGGCAAATGGTGCGAAAATTGCCATATCTTCTACAACTAAAATAAAATATTACACAAATAAATATACAAGCTCAATGAAACAAATAATTGTGTTCATTTCTCCTAAAACGATAACGCTGGCGTGGTATTGGCAAAGGGTCATGCGTTGAAATATCCCATCTCAAAAGTTCCTCTATCATTTCATTTTTTACTTTATTAAATTTCTTGTCAGAAAACAAATTATTCAGTTCTGAAGGATCCGCTTTGAGATTATAAAGTTGACCATTAGCATTCATATCATAAACCAGTTTCCAATCCCCCTTCCGGAGCATGCGCATCGTTCCACTTTGTGTCCATGTATTAAGTTCATCAAAAAATAATCCCTTTTTACCTACTGCCCCCTCTTCCCTATAGTCCGTGGCATCCACCTTCGTATAATACATTCCGCCAAATCCATCTTGAGCCATGACGCTTCTGAATTCTTGTTCCGGATATTCTTTCCCTTGTAAGAGCGGCCAAAGACTACGTCCCTGCACTCCCATTGGAATTTCAGCTCCTATTATTTCACAAATAGTAGGAAAAATATCAATAATACTCACATGAGCATTGTGAGGAATAGCAGATGCTTTAATACCAGGACCAGTCCACTGCATAGGAATACGCGTAAGAACATCATCAAGTCCTACCCCTTTTTTCATTAAACCGTATTCGCCTACATAGTCACCATGATCTGCAACAAATATAATTATCGTATTATCATATACTCCGTTTTTCTTCAGTTCCCCGACAAAGCGTGACAATTGGTCATCTATCATACGCAACATTCCGTGATAATTTGAACGTAAGCGCTGCAGATTTTCCCTATATCCGACATGCCCTTGTGCCATCATTTCGGCTAATAATTGATATTCCTCGCCTTTAGTATTTAAATCTTTGGCTGAACTTCCCATTTCAGGAAGTGATTCTGGAGGAAACATTGAATAATAGGGCTCGCAAACTTGATAAGGATTATGAGGCTCAGCAATCGAAAACCACATCAGAAAAGGTTTATCCTTATGCGAATCAATCCAATGACAAGCATCATCTACCATCCGATAAGGCAACTGCGCTTCTACTCCATAAGGGGATGGTTCCATACTGGCATACATATCCAGAGTTCCCAAATACCGGTCAAAAGCCTTTCCTTTCTCACTCTTGTTCCTTGACTCCTGTCCACCGTGATTATACGGACTCCAATAATCCACCCGGTCAGCAGTAAGATGTGAGTGATTTTTTCCAACCATAGCAGTGGTGTATCCTTTTTCTTTAGCTACATCAAAAAGATCCTTTGTATAGTAGGCATCTTTTATATTATGATTGGACTTAACATGGGTCGCACTCGGAAATCTTCCGGTCAACATTGAAACACGTGCCGGACCACTGGCTGGAGCAGAGGTATAAGCACAGTCAAACCATGTACCATTTTTGGCCAGATTATCGGCAAAAGGCATCGTGTTCAGCGGATATCCTTCCCGTTGTAACAAATCAACACGCAATTGATCTGCCATAATAATGATGATATTGGGCTCCTTCGTTACTTCCTGTGCAGAGATAGAAGATAAAACTGAAACTGAAACTGAAACTCCTGCCAAGATTTTCTGCCTAACATTACTTTGCATAATCAAATATAGTTATTATTCAATACAAATTATTTCACAAGTGTTTTATTATTTAGGAGAAGGAACAACCATACAGCGTTTCGCCCATTCTTCATATTGTTTTTGCATCTTCGCTAACCTATCTGGATATTTGTCAGCAACATTGTGCATTTCGGTTCTGTCCTCATTAAGATTATACAGTTCCCACTGTGCTTTGTTACCTGGCTGAATTATTTTCCATCCGTCTTTAGCAATAAGAGCTTTTTCATTGAAATGTTCGAAGCCCAAATATTCATGTCCCTTCCTTTTACTACCCTTTAAAATAGGAACAAGACTCTTACCTTCCAACGGAAGAATTGAATTGCCTTGATATTTTTTTGGATATTTGGCCTTTGCCAAGTCAATGCACGTAGCCATTATATCTATTACATGTCCCGGCTGATTTGTAATTCCCCCTTTTCCTTTATTTATACCTTTGGGCCAGAAGGCTATCAAAGGTGTATTGATTCCTCCCTCATAAGATTTCGCTTTCCAAAAACGGAACGGCGTATTAGCAACATTAGCCCATATCGGCCCGATAGATGCATAAGAAAGCTCGGAACCCGGCAAAACTTCTTTCTTACGAGGATAAATAATCTTTTCTCCAATGCGAGTCATATCCGGACGGTCATTCTCTCCTTCGCTGTAGTTTTGACAAACCTCACTACTACAACCATTATCGGACAAAAACAAAATCAATGTATTGTCTAATTGATTATTCTTCTCTAAAGCATCTATCAGTTCACCAATTCCCTGATCCATTCTATCCACCATGGCAGCATGTACAGCCATTGCTCTTGCATCCCATTCTTTAGTCGGATTATCTTCCCATTTTTTAGGACTTTGACGAGTAGTCAGAAAATTATCTGCACCTGAAAATATACCCAGTTCTTTCATTCTCTCATAACGTTTCTCCCTAATAGCGTCCCATCCTACTTTATAAGTATTCTCATATTTTTTTATATCCTCAGGAAGAGCATGCAACGGCCAATGAGGAGCGGTATACGACAGATAAAGAAAAAAAGGTTTATCTGCATTCGCATATCTATTTACATAAGATACAGCACTATCAGACAAGGCACGTGTTATATAATAATCTTTAGGTACATTTCTTACCGGAATGTCACCATTGACTAAACTGAATGGATCAAAATAATTTGCAACGCCATAAATAATCCCATAAAAATCATCGAATCCACGATTAACCGGGTAACATGCCTTATCGGCAAAATCTTCATGGTACACATGATGAGCAAGCCATTCACGCTGGTCAGACTTCAATGGAGTTTCAGCGATATGCCATTTACCTACCATTCCTGTTTGGTAACCAGCCTCTTTCAGAACCTCTGCTATAGTAACTCCATTCTCTGTCAATTGTCCTCTATACCCCGGCAAGTTATCATTAAATGTCATCCGTCCGATACCCGCTTGATGAGGATACAATCCAGTAAGTAAAGATGCCCGCGTAGGACAACTACGACTTGCATTATAAAAACTATTGAATCTTATCCCTTCTTGTGCCAACTTATCCAAGTTGGGGGTCTGAATTTCTCCTCCATAACACCCCATATCAGAGTAGCCTAAATCATCGGCAAGAATTACTATTATATTCGGACGGTTATCCTGCTGGGCATAAGCATACATGGAAGTCAATGTTAAAGCCCCGAAAGCTGTTGTATGTAATAACTTATTCATTATATTTTATATTTAATTGGTTACGATTATCAGTTCCTTACCTTCTTTCAATTGACTATGAGATATGAAATAACTATCTAATATTTTCTCTCCATATCTAATCTCATTTATCTTCTCTCCAGCTCCTTTCCTAGTTATTATGAAATCCGTCCCATCCAGATTAAAAATAACCTTCTCAAATAAAGGAACAGTCACAATATATTCTGGATCAGCTGGCGAGTAAGTATACAGACCGATAGCATTCAAAACATACCAAGATGACATCTCACCAGCATCATCCATACCAGAATAAGCCAATTTCTTAGGTCCCATCCTATAATAACCATTCAGAACTCTATTCAAAAGTTTCTGCGCTTTTTCCTGCTTATCCACAAAATAATACATATATATAGAACTGTGCCCCGGCTGGTTTCCATGGCAATATTGTCCAATAAAAGTTGTCAAATTATGAGCCTCATACCCATCCCATGGGATCATAAACAAAGAATCAAGCTTGTTTTCAAATGCTTTCTTACTTGGATAAAGTGCTATGAATCCCTCCGAATCATGCGGAGCAAAGAATGTAGATTGCCAACCATTCGCTTCACGGTACATATATTCATAAAAAGGTCTTTTAGGATCAAATGGTGTAATCCATGTTCCATCTTTCAAACGTCCGCGCATAAACTGGGTTGAGGGGTCGAAAAGATGTTTGTAACTATCAGTCCTTTTCATTAATTTTTCATAGTTTTCGCTATCGCCCAACTCTTTAGCTAAAAGTGCAGTAGCGTAGTCATCATAAGCATACTCTTGTGTTTTAGTTACAGCAGCTTTAGCTACAGTTTCCAATTTAGGGTTCGTAATATCATCTTCCGAAATCCATCCTTGCTCCATATATTCTTTAATGAAACGTCTCCCCCCCATTGGACCTTTACCACTACCTTCCACAAAAGCATTATTAAGCAATAATTCATAAGCTGCCTGTACATCAAAATCACGTATTCCCCTCAAATAACTACCTGTTACAAATGTTGACGCATGATCACCGTGGAAAAAGGTAGGCATAAACCCACCGATTTTTCCTCTATCCGTTATTGATTTTATAACATCTGTTGCCACATCAGGTGAAATCATTCCCAATAAAATCAATTTATTACGATAATCATCCCAAAAAGATGGATTGCTATAATAGCGAAAACCTTTATTTACGGTATTTCCATTTGCATCCACAAATTCTCCATTTGCATCACTAAGAAGAATGGGCCATAGGAACGAGCGGTAAAAAGTAGAATAGAATGTCTCTTTTTCTTCTTCCGTACCTCCAATTACACGTATCTTAGACAACAATTTTTCCCATGATTCCTCTGCTTCAGTTCTTACCTGACTAAAACTCTTAGCCAACATTTCACTTTCTAAATTTTCTTTGGCATTTTCTACACTGACATAAGAAAATCCCACTTTTAGCTCAAGCGGTTCCGCTATATCATCATTATCTAAGAAATTCACAACACTAACTTCTGTTTCATCATCTTTCAAGGATTCTATATTACGAATTTTATGATTAGTTACCGCATAGAAGTAGAAAGTAGATCCGGCTTTCTGATATCCTATAAAAACATTATTATCCCTTTTTTCCAATTTCCAATCTTTTACATGTTCATTCGAACGAGCAAGATCAGCCAAGAGTTTTTTATTCTTACCGTCCTTATAGGTATATTTATGATAGGCACAACGCAATGTAGAAGTTACCTCAGCATTTATATCATATTTTTCAAGGTAAACTTGATAATAACCGGGACTGGCCGATTCATGTTCATGACTATAACTGGAATAATACGTCTTAGGTTCCACTTCTCCACTAACACCAATAAATGGAACATAACAGAGATTCCAATGTCCCTTACTAGTATGTACAAAAGCATATATAACAGTATCTTCATATTGGTAACCCGAACCACTCCGCCACATTGTTACGGGAGTTACTTGTACCATTGAGTTCGGCAAAGAGGCACCTGGATAGACTTCAGCTCCCCACGCCCGTCTGGTTGGCTTATACCCTAATTCAGTACTATCCCACAAAGTTGCAGTTCCGATAAAGGGATTAACATAATCAGTCAATCGGTTCGATTTTTTAGCGACAGAACAACCAACTAAAACGCATAGCATATTTAGCAAGATAATATATTTGACAAGTTTCATCTTATTGTATTTTTAATGTTTCTTGGGATTCCATTTATGCTCCAAAGCTCTCATTTCAGTTTCTTGCCCCTTATCACCTTGTGAGTCCATCCATCTCTGCAATTGCCGACGCAACTTTTTCACTTCAGATGCATATTTTACATCATCAATCAAGTTATGCATTTGATAAGGGTCGTTTATTATATCATATAATTCTTCTTTAGGACGATATTGATATTTATGGATTTGCTGTTTTGCAAATATATCATTTTCCGCTTCATTTATCCATGAAAACCATACAGGATCTTGTTTGCGAGTGATTATATTCTGGAAAGGCACCTCCGGAGTTAAATTTAATATATAGCTGAATTTGTCATTTCTCACACTGCGAATACCGTAATAATCTGCCCCATTCGCAATGCCCCTCGTTGTTTGTATGCCAAATACATATTCCTTATTTGTCTTTTTTCCTTTTATCACAGGCAGAAAACTTTTTCCATCAAGACCTTTGGGCACTGATGCACCAGCAATATCAAGCAGGGTAGGTGTGACATCTACATATTCACACATGGCATCCGTTTCACTTCCAGGCATAGTGACCCCTTTCCAACGTACAATAAAGCCAGTTTGCAAACCAGCATCATAACAAGTCCATTTGGCAAACGGAAATTGATGCCCTTGTTCACTTGTAAATATAAACACTGTGTTTTCATCCAGATTATATTTCTTAATAAGTGCATCAATTTTGCCAACATCCGTATCCAGCTGATTAATTTCGGCAAGATAATTAGCATAATTCTTCCTTGTCTCTTTTGTATCGACAAGTGTTGGAGGAAGCGTCAACTTCTCTGCATCAAAAAGCGACCGATTGCCTCTTGTCCAAGGAGAGTGTGGATCATTTGAAGCCAGATACAAAAAGAAAGCTTGTTTCTTTACTGCAACATCAGCAATAAAAAGCTCTAAATCCGGAATATTCAGATTTTTATAGTCACCACTCAAATACTCAAAAGGGAATGCCTCCAAAGGAGCAATATGCCGTTTACCTTGCATGGCTACCCGATAACCTGCCTTTTTCAAATAATACGGAAGCGTCTTAACTCCTTCATCAATAAATGTATGATTAGGATATGCACCCGACTTCACTGGATAAAGTCCTGTCAACAAACAATGTCTGGTAGGGGAGCTCATAGCCGTAGCCTGAAAAAATCGGTTGAATTTCAAACCTTCAGATGCAATTCTATCAATATTAGGAGTTACGGCATCCGGACTCCCATAGCAACCGAGATCCCCCATACGGCAATCATCAGCTATAACCAAAATAATATTGGGAAGTGTATTCTGGGCTACCGCGGATATACTCGAAAGAGTTACACCAGCCATCACCAACAATTGCGTTTTACAGATATTCATAACATCCATATCTAAATTATCAATATTATACCTTTATTCTGCAGATAAAGAGTTACATATTTTTTTATTAATTTCTCTAACTCTTTCTTCCTCTATTTTTATGGCCTTGCGATCATAAGTCATCAGTCCATTCACTTCCACCTCAACATCGGTCGTTTGTGTATAAACAGCACCCGACACCCCTCTAGGGACAAGTTCAAGCAAGCTTTCCCCAAACTTTACATATTCATCAGTAACTTCTTTAGTGTTTTTAAACTGCACATATCCCCAGTTCTTATTAGGTTGCCAAAGGTGCCCCTTCATAGGTAAGCCAATACCACCATATTCCCCAACCACATTTACCTGAGTGGGTTCATACATCATCAACTCCGGCCGGGGATACCGATGTATATCCAAAATATCACCCACCTTATAATAATGATTACCACCACTAGCAGCATTTACCAATCGGGAAGGGTCATAATACTCTGTCCATTCTGCTATTTCTTTTGTTTTGAATTGTCCCCAAGCCTCATTGAAAGGAACCCAAACAACAATAGAGGGATATGGCATAAGATAGTCCATTATTTCTCTCCATTCTTTCTTAAAATTCTCTTCTGATTCAATGGAGCGTTCGTTCTCCTTACCATCAAAATAATTATATTGAATCCATTTAGGAGAATTATCACCACTCGGCATATCTTGCCACACAAGAATACCTAGACGATCGCAATGCGTATACCAGCGTGCAGGCTCTACCTTTATATGCTTACGAATCATATTGAACCCCCAATCTTTCGTTTTCTCAATATCATATGCCAGAGCTTCGTCTGTCGGAGCTGTATATAATCCATCTGGCCACCAACCTTGATCCAAGGGACCAAACTGGAAACAGTCTTTATTATTGAGCTGCATACGCATAATACCATCCTTATCCTTATGCATTGAGATTTTACGCATTGCAGCATAACTCTTAACTTTATCAGTCTTCTTCCCCTTATCTAACAAAGTTACCTCCAAATCATATAAGAAGGGAGATTCCGGAGACCATAACTTAACATCTGCAAGAGCAAGTTCCAATGTTTCCCCTACAACACCCTTAGTCATTGCCACTATGGTATTCTGTTCCTTCAATACAATCTGCACGACATCCGACGATGTAGTGTTTTGTGTACCAACTTTCACTTTCAAGTTCTTATTATCAATATCTGCAACAGAAACTACATTAGATATATATTTGCTACTTACCGGCTCTAACCATACCGTTTGCCAAATACCAGAAACCGGAGTGTACCAAATAGCATGGGGATTCTTTACTTGTTTCCCTCTAGGTATATACGATTCATTTGTAGGATCCCAAACCTTCACTACAAGCTTCTGGCTACCTGATGTCAAAAAAGGAGTTATATCAAATTTAAACGGTACATATCCCCCTGTATGTGTACCAATTTTCACATCATTCAAATATATCTCCGCTTTCCAGTCAACTGCTCCAAAATGTAAAAGAATATTCTTACCTCTCCAGCTAGAAGGAATATTGAAAGTTCTCTTATACCACAATTCTTTCTCTTTACCCAATTCTTTCTGCACACCAGAAAGACTTGATTCAACAGCAAAAGGAACAAGTATCTTTCCATCAAATTTTTGTGGTTCTTTTTGTCCGAAGGGTAAAATCGCATATTCCCATAACCCGTTAAGGTTCAACCAGCTGTCCCGTTCCATAATAGGACGGGGATATTCCGAAAGTATATTATCAAGATTAAGCGTTTCCGCCCATGCAGTCTTAATCTTATCACCTGCAGGTTTCCACTGAGCCGACATAGATATACTTAAAAATAAGAATGCAATAAATATTAATTTAGTTTTCATCTGATACCAATATTATTAAGTGTTTATAAATTCTATAATAGTAATTATGTCTATAACTATAGCAATCCCTTATTGAATACTGTTCAGTAAATCAGTCTTACCTTCATTCACCAGTTTCAATATTAACTCACCAAACAGTGTATTTTGCCATGCAAACCATGCACGAGTAAAATTAGCAGGATTATCCTTATGAAAAGATTCGTGTATGAAACCTGTATCTGCATCTGTATTCATAAGCGTCTTAACACACCATACAATTTCCTTATCATCCTGGCTCGTAAATGCTTTCATCATAATACTCATGGGCCATATCATATCATAGCCAATATGGGGACCACCTATTCCTTCACCAGCCGTTCCCTTGAAGAAATAAGGATTATCCTTACTCCACACAAACTTCCGTGTATTCTGATATATAGGATCATTGACATCCACATCTCCCAAATATGCCATTGACAAAAGACTCGGAGCATTAGAGTCATCCATCAAATATTGATTTCCAAAACCATCGACTTCAAATGCATATATCTGTCCATACTGGGGATGATTGCAGACCGCATATCTCCTAAGAGCATCCTCCACTTCCTGTGCCAAATGCACACACTCCTCAGACATAGCCGTTTCCTTATTCACTGTTACCAAAATCTCAGCAGCCTTACGCAAAGATGTTACTGCAAAGAAATTAGATGGAATCAAGAATTGATAAGTTGTCGCATCATCTGAAGGTCTGAAACAAGATACAATCAAGCCAACTGGATTCACTGGATTACCCAATCCATTATTGTTCATTGTATCCAATTGCCGTTCTGTTCTACGCTGAAATCTATAAGGACCTACTCCATTTTTACGTTGTTGCTCCTTAAAAGTTTTCAGAATATTTTCAATAGCTTGTAGCCATTCTTCATCAAATATACTTATATCACCAGTCGTTTTCCAATAATGATAAGCCAATCGTAGAGGATAACAAAGAGAATCTATTTCCCATTTCCTTTCGTGCAACCCCTCTTTCATGTCAGTCATATCCCGCATCCACTGATGATCCGGATTGGGGTCATAAGGGTCCAAAAATGCATTCGCATAGGGATCTATATTAATGCACTTGAACTGCCGCCGAATAACCCCTGCAAGCATCGCCTTCAACTCTGGATCTTGATTAGCCAGCTGTACATAAGGCCATACTTGCGCACCCGAATCACGAAGCCACATAGCATGTATATCTCCAGTATAGACAACCGTATCATCCTTACCATCTGTTTTCCTATAACGCACTGTAGTATCTAACGTATTCGGGAAACAATTTTCAAACATCCAGGCCAGTTTCGGATCTTTCAATTTCTTTTTCGTTCCGGCGATCACTTCTTCAACGGCCTTTGAAGTAAAATGACGTTCTTCGGGTTTCGGACGTTGGCATACATAACCGTCGGCAGCTGCAGAAGCACCGCTTCCCTGTCCGTTATTTCCCATCATAGCCTTCAAAGGGGAACCACTCATCGCCGCAGCAGCTATAGCCAAGCCGCTTTTCTTAATAAAATCTCTCCTTGTTACCATATGTAAAAATTATAATTCAAAATACACCAATCAAACGATGGCGAAAGATATTCAAAAAAAAGTTAGAAATACAATCTTTCTATATTTTTTAAAACATATTTTGTATATTCATCTCCCTGAACAACCACACCTCTACGGTTCTGATTTCCAAAATTATTCTACACTTATTCTATATTTCGCCCCCGACGTTCACTCATAAACCCGAAGGTTTATTCAAGCGGACAGAAAGCGGTAGAGGTACACCTAAATAAGGTATTCCGTCCTTATCCCATTCGATCTTTTGCAAACGGGGTGTTCTGGAATCCCGGGAACCGGCAGGGTCGTTTTCTACACTTCGGGCGTCGTATAAAAGATAATCCTCTTTCCCGTCAGGTGAAGGGATAAAACTGACATGTCCCGGTCCGTATACCTTATTTTCCGGACACTGTTTAAACACAGGGCGGGTTGATTTCGTCCAGGAATCCGGATCCAGCAAATCGCTGTCGGCATCGGCCATCAACATTCCTACCGCATAAAAACAAGTCCAGGTACCACTGGCAGAATAAAAGATGAAAATCTTATCCCCTTTCCGGCTTTTATAAAACTGAGGGGATTCGTTCACATAAATCGTATATGCCGTTTTACTTCCATCCGGATTGATCCATTGGCGTTCCCATTCGAACTCGGGCTTCGAAAGTAAAACCCGGTCGGATTCCAGGGTCCAGGGATTTTTCATCTTAGCGATATAAATGCATTGGTGTTCGGTACTCACCCGACGGGACTGCCAACCGGACCAGGTCATATACCATTCTCCCCGGTGTTCGAAGACATTCGGATGGATCGCCCAATTGTTATTCTTATCCGTACTGATCCGTCCTTTCAACTCGAATTCCCCTTCGAAAGGATCTGCCGAACTATTCTCCAATACGAATAATTGATGATTATCCATATTATCGTCGGAAGCAGCATAATACACATACCATTTGCCTGCAATGGGATGAATTTCAGGTCCCCACAGATGATGAGCATTAGACGGATCTTTCGGTATCCAGATCACTTTATGCTCCGCATGTTCCAAATCCGTAATATCCCGGGTACGCCACAATTCCAACCGATCGACCGCCTCCTGCATGTAATAATCCCAACCATCGTAATAATTCGCCCAACATTGAGCACCTTCCGTTTTCAGCGGATTTACAAATGTATTTTCTTGCTGTATATTCTCCTCCTCTTTTTTTTCAGACTTTTTATCCCGGCAAGCTCCTAGCATTACCATAGCCAGAAAAAAAATCAATACATTTTTTATTCTTTTCATCTTTTTACTAATTTTTATTGCAGCTATTGTATATTACAAAGTAATCTATTTTTTTTAAAGGAAAAT
>OGPE01002014.1_pt1 | contig 12166 bp, 9 predicted proteins | sample 1552881 | NCBI WGS metagenome assembly OGPE01 (sample SAMEA2580236, study PRJEB22360) | human gut metagenome | biome: human gut; feature: human-associated habitat; material: faeces | place: Denmark | collected 2008/2010 | reverse complement strand
TTCCTCTGTAGTTATTTCTTCCGAATGTTCTTTTACATACCTAGCTGTCTGCTGAAAAGGAACCGAAAACATTTCTCTTTCACTTCCCGGTTTAATATTTATCATTGGAAGGAAAACATGATTATACGCTATATTATATAATAGCATACTAAATAATAGTATTACAATCACTTTCCAGTGTTTTCTTCCTGTTGCTATCAGCAAGCAGGGGATTGTTAACAATACAACATAGATTCCGTTATTTCGAAATATACATAACAGGATCATTCCAATTATATATATAAGAATGTTTTTCCATGTAACTTGATTTTGTTTGCATCTATCTATAAAATCAATTGTCAAAAGAATATATAACGTAAACATGATATAATACATTGTATCCTTGTTCATCGCATATCCATTTGTTGGCCAGACTGTAAAAAAAGCGTACCATATTAGTGTAATCCAACGAATTAAATAACACACGTTTTTACGTTTTAACAAACTAAAGACCCCAGCAAAAACACCAGCTTGTAATATGATCTGAATTATATTGTATAAGAAAAAACCATATGTTTCATTTCCAATCTTTCTTCCTACACTAATTGCGATTTTCATAAGCCATGATGATATAGCAGGATGATGGTTTGTCCATGTCATATACCGAAACGCACCACACAATGCTTCAAGGCCATCCCACGAAATTGTTCCTGGGAAAAGATATACCATATATGGCAACCAACACACTATTAAAATAACAAATGGTATCCCCCATGGGTGCTTATCAAAAATAAATATATTAACTTTACTTGTCTTATTACGTTCCCTGACGCCATTCTCCCAAAAATCGAATGAATAAACTTTATACAAAAGCACAGCAAAAAGACTACTCATTCCTCCTAGCACAATTACAGTTTTTATCATTGTATTTGTAGAATTAAAATAACATCTAAAAGACCCTTCTAAATTAAACGCATGTCCAATTAATATACCGAATGCAAATATAATTCCTAAAATTAATGAAATTATTTTTTTCTACTTTGTTTTGTCACATTACTCTCCCATTCTCCAAACACATAACCACATCAATAATAAAAATAATATTTTTCTAACTTAATAAATACTTTTTCATAGTTCCTGACTTATACGTAATGAATTCAATATTATTTTCATCATAATTTTCCGCATCAATCGTCACATTGAATTTTTTCCCATTCTCATCTTTCTTCATGTCATATATATTATCATTAATTTTTATATAGACATACTCTGCATCTTTATCCAATTTCTGTACTTCTATATTATATAAACTTCCCTTTTTTTCTACTGAAATATTGGATTTGTTTAATTCTTCTGGGATTATTTCCGCATTTTCTTCCAGGTTCTCTTCTTTTGGATTCAAAACCATCGTTTCCATATTTTCCTGACTGAAATAGTCCTCATTTACTGTATATTCCGCAACTTCAAAAACGACACAATCCGGTTGAAAAATATTATAATAATAATCAAAATTTATTATATTTTGATAATCATGGACTGCAATATACTCTCCCAAACTGTTTTCGAGAAATTTATATCCCATTTCATTCATATAACTGCCCTGGAATACTAAAGCTTTCGGTGCCCCCTCTTCCTTTCTTTTTTCATTAATCACATATTGGAAATGAGGAAACTGTTCATTCAAAACAATATCTTTTGCATACCGATCCGTTATATCATCTACTTTTGCTTTTGGCGTAAATACAGGCTCATATTCATGAATAGGAAATTCTGAAACCATCAGCGATGTATTCAATCTCTCTGTAATATCAAATTCATCTTTCTGATTAATATGAATGGTAGGATACCATGCTTTCAACGCATCTAACACATTATTAACACCATAGAAAGCTCCAAGATCATTCCAATGTCCCGCATTATATTTTTTATTGAAGACATTTTCTCCCTCTTCCATCTTTTCTTTCAACAGAGATGTATTATCAACATAATTAATATCTCTCCGATCCAGTTCTTTCATAAAATCCTGAACCCAGTCATTATTATAATTTATTCCTTCTTGTAATTCATCTTGGAGTACTGAGATTTTAGCAGGCTCAAACACAAATAAGAACGGAACATTTCTAGCCTCACAATAATCCTGTATTTTTTCAATCATATCAATGAATGTAGCATGATACTCATTAAACTCAGGTTGTCTCTCTGCATTAAAGAATACATATCCATCTTTACCATATGTGTATGTTGGATGAACCATTTTATCAAATAATTTATCATCTATTTCTCCTGATAAAATATATAATTTTGCACTATTTATATTAGGTCTTTGCCCCTCATTTATTATTTGAACACATCATCATCATCATTTTCTGGTTGGTAATTAGGACCTAATGGATTATTTGTTAATGTTCTATTATCAATTTCTGAAACAACATTTTCTTTCCAGTTAAATTTCAGAATAGGAATAAACAATAGTACAATAAAAATAATTATCGTTCCAATTTTAATTTTTTTCATAGAATTAAACCTCTAATACCTAAAGTAAATAAATGGACTATAGGTAGAATTTATCATACATATTACAGAGACAATCATAAGTCCAAACAAAACAACTTCCTGTACAATTAAGCCAACATTATTTTGTTGGACACGGTAAACAATTTTCTTTAATTTACTTGCACTAAATAATGTTGCACCTATAACTCCCACTACACACAATATAATTACCTTTTTATCAAAGAAATATGAAAATTGATAAAATATATCATTTGTGTTAAATTTTGTAAATCCAAACATAATCTTATAGTAGTTAAACAACTCTGTCAGTCCTGAAAATTGGAATGCTTCCCATCCAATCATCACAATCAGCATGGTACATAACCATTTTACTATATTGGGAATTTTTCTATACCATTCTTTCTTTTCCACACATTTTTCAAAAATACGACATATACCATGTAAAGCTCCCCAAAAAATGTAATTTCCACCTGCTCCATGCCATACACCTGTTATGAAGAAAACAATTCCTAAATTAACCAGTGTCCGAATTCTTCCTTTTCGATTTCCACCTAATGGAATATATACATATTCTTTAAACCACGTTCCTAAAGAAATATGCCACTTTCTCCAAAAATCGGTAATTGATGTTGCTGTATACGGAAAACGGAAGTTGTCTTCCAGTTCTATTCCAAAAATACCAGCTAAACCAATTGCAATATCAGAATACCCGGCAAAATCATAATAAAGCTGTAAAGTATATAGTAATGCACATCCCCATGCCGTAGGTATATCTATGCCATATGCAACCTGTCCTTGTATCGATGATACAACACTTCCAAAATAATCTGCCAAAATAAGTTTTTTAGCAAATCCTATCATTATTCTATTTAACCCGTTAAAGAAATTATTAACATTTATCTCTCTGCATTTGATCTTCGGACTAAAATCTTTCCACAAAACAATCGGTCCCGAAACCACTTTTGGAAAAAATGTTAAATAAAATGCAACATCCAATAGATTTCCAGGTTTCGCATCATTTCTATAAACATCTACAACGTAAGATATCGCAGAAAAAGTTATAAAAGAAATTCCCAACGGTATCCATGACATCTGCCAATCCCATTCTTTTGTAAAAAGTCTGTTTACTATTTGAACTGTAAAACCAGTATATTTATAATAGTATAAAATCCCAACCAGTATTAAGATTCCAAGTAAAAGTAACTTATTGCTCTTCTTGGTTCGTGTAATTGTTATTACCTGTCCAATTATATATACCATTACTACATATATGCATATAAATATTATGCCATCCAGACCTGCCCAGCCATAAAAGGCAATACTTATACACACTAATACAAGATCTCTTACTCTTAATTTTTTAAATACTGTAATTTTTTCCAATAAACACATCGCATAATATGCTATAACACTTATTGGAGCAAATAAAAACAGAAAAACTACACTTGTAAATCCCATTACACCTATTTATCCTTTATCTTTTTCTTATTAATCCAAAAGTTAATTACACTATATAAAACAATACACCCTACAACACACATCCAGAACTTATAAGATATTAAAAACGTAATAAATGCTGTTGACTCTGCTCTTGGTGTAAAGAAAATACTTATAATCATATTTAGTCCAATCGTTGCAAGCAGCCAGTTTTTTCTGAAAAATATAGGAATGATACCGCAGACAACTCCAAGGAAAATACTAAACAGGATTACCCCTGGATACCCCCAGTCTACATAATTTTCAATTATATATGATGAGCCTCGTCCATTTCCTGCAAGATAATCGCTTCCAAACACCACATATGATATAGAATGTGAAAAAGTATGTCCATTATACACTTGACGTAAACAGTTTCCTTCTCCTATATCATCCAGTTTAAAAAGTTCCTTTCCTAATGTGTTATAAAAAAACTCATCCGTCAAAGCTCCTAATGTATAGGTCTTTTGATTTTTCATAGGCAGTTGGTCTTTATAAGTATATCCCTGTAAAACAGTATCATACGTTGTTCCCTGCTTGTACGCAAAATCAACGACTAAATCTGGAATTGACATATTTACGCTTTCACCAGCACGTAAGTAATTAAACGCCCCCATTGACAAAACCATTACAGGAATTGCACATATGATAATTATTTTTTCTTTCTTGCCAATCCATTTTTTTTCAGGATTTTTTTCAATCATATCCCTTAATACATAATAAACGAATGCAAAAATACAATTTAAAATAATAGGATTACGAAGTCCAATTTTCAACATTGGAATAGCAGATACTATATAAATAAAAAGCCAGATAAATGATTCTTTTTTTGATGGTTTTAATGCCAGTAAAATGCACAGAAAATAATTCATACATCCTGCTGGAAAATAAATCCAAAAAGGGAGGTCTGAGTGATATAATGTGAAAAACTCTTCATATTCTTTTCCCCGCATAAAAAGGAGTTTATCTGTTTCCTGAATAAAGTAACAAATCATACATACAGCCAGAATCACACGAACACTCTTGATTAAAAGCTGTTTATTAATCTTTTTTCTATTTATTTTTTTAGATTTTTTCCTATTCTTACCAATATTGATTTTTTCTAAAATCTCTACCAGCAATGCTCCTGCTCCAATTGAAATAATAGACAAAAGAATTGCACATGTAGCGAAACAATTGGCCTCTACACTATAAGTCTCCCACCAGCTCCAGTCTTTAACTACAGGAATCAATACTCTGGTAAGCAAAAATAAAAATATGCATGCATCAAATAAAAACACTATAACACGCCGTTCGAAGTTCAAAGCCCCAACCAACAAGTTTCCGCCCCATACAATTAACAGAACAATTGCCATTGCATTATACTTTTGATTCTGCATAAAATACTGGAAGAAAAAAATTCCTAATATGGACAATAAAATAAAAATAATATAGGAAGCAATTTCCTTTCCCGTAAACTTTGAAACGAATTTCTTCATCTGTTATTTCTCCCGCTTATAATCTGCCAGCACACTCCGTCAAAACAGAAATATATCTCGATAAATCAATATCACATACTGCTGCTAAATCTGTATCTTTTTTAGGAAGTGCAGTACTAATTCCATCTCCCGGATCATAAGTCTCTACACCATAAGCTTCAACCATGTTTAATCCTTCTATATATTCCTCAAATGTTTTTTCTCCATTAGCCATTGTCTGAAGTGACTCATCCGATGCTGATTTCTCTTTTAAGGAAACAACATCTGCATCAGAATTTAATGTAACAGAATATGTTTCCAAATGAGAGTAACAAATTTTAAATCTATAATCTGTTCCAACAAATCCCAGCGTTACTGTGATGTTTCCTGAATTATTATTTATTTGGATATAATCTCCTATTGCTAATCTTGTTGCCTTTGTGTTTTCAAGATTACTATATGCTTTATTAATAACAGTTAAGAATTCTGAAATATCAAGATTACATCCTGCTTCAAGATCAGATCCTTTTTGGGGAACATTTAAATGTGTACTATCCGTTTTTTCTGTTGCGATCTCGTTCACTTCATCAATTGTCATTTTATTTCCAACGATGTAGTTTTCCAACGCATCCACCTGTTCGTTCCATTCCCCGTGATCACTTTTATATCCTAATCCATAGGCTGATCCTAATTCCTTATTTGTAAAACGCGTTCTGTCTTTACTTGGATTTTGTTCAATCTGATCTAAATAAAGATAAGTAATCTTTTTGTCTTTTACTCCAATTAATGCATACGTAATCTTCACAGTTCCATCTTCTTCAACTTGACCGTCAACTGCATATCCTGCCTGTTTATATTTTGTCTCTGGAATTTCTGCTTTTTCATGTGTTGACATCAAATTAGAACCACAGCCTACTACTGTAACCATTACTGCGCTTCCTATTACCATTGCAAAAATTTTTTTCCATATTTTCATTTTGAACACCCTCCTAAATTTGTTATAATAAAAGGTTTCCCTTTCCATTATATCATATCTGCGAAGAAAATGCAAGAAAAAAATCAAAAAACACAAAAAGCACCCTACAGAACCGTTTTTCCGTTCTGTAGAGTGCCTATTCACATGGCTTATTTTGCGAGAACTTCTTCCCAAGAAGTGCCATATCCTGCTCCGTGGAGAGCCACGTAGTACATGATGTAGAAGCTGTCGGTGGAATCCACTATGCCGTTGCCGTCTACATCAGCGGCGGCGATCTGTTCCGGTGTCAGTCCGCCGTCATTGCCTACGGCGACATTGGCAATGTAGAGCATGGTGTAGAAGATGTCGGTGGAGTCGATATTGTCGCTGCCATCGATGTCACCGCAAGTATAAGTTGCATTTACATCTGCAAATCGAATATTATGTTCCCTTGCGTAAGTTTCGGCGAAAGAGCCGGTATAGCCACGAATGATCAGATTATTGCAGTTATCAAAAGTACCATTTCCAATGCTTGTCACACTTTCCGGAATGGTGATTGTCTTTAAGCCGGTACAGCCGTCAAAAGCATGATCTCCAATACTCGTTACGCTGTCTGGAATGGTGATTTCCGTCAGACCAGTACAGCTGGAAAAAGCATTTTCTCCAACAATTGTCACACTTTCCGGAATAGTAATTGTCTTTAAGCCAGTGCAGCCGCGAAAGGCATAATCGCTAATACTCGTTATGCTGTCCGGAATGGTAATTTTCGTCAAGTTGGTGCAACTATCAAAAGCATAATTGCCGATGCTTGTTACGCTTTCTGGAATGGCGATTTCCGTCAAGCCGGTACATCTGTAAAAAGCACTATCTCCAATGCTTGTTACACTTTCCGGAATGGTAATTGCCGTCAGACCAGTACAGCTATCAAAAGCTCCTCCTGCAATACTTGTCACGCTGTCTGGTATGGTAACACTCCCAGTACAAGTTGTTCCATCAATCAAAGTTCCATTGATGATCACAAGTGGATTTTCCTCTTGCTTGGCTATAAGCCATGGTGTATTCGTAAAAACAAATCCTTCAATATTCGTCACACCGTCTGGAATGGTAACTTCCGTCAAGCTGGTACAGCCGTAAAAGGCACTGTCACCAATACTCGTCACACTGTCCGGAATCGTGATTTCCGTCAAGCTGGAACAGCCTCGAAAAGTACTGCTCCAAATATTCGTCACACTGTCTGGTATGGTGATTTCCGTCAAACTGGTACAGCCGTAAAAAGTACTGCCTCCAATACTCGTTATACTATCTGGAACAACAATTTTTTTCAAATTGGTACAGCCGCAAAAAGCACACTCTCCAATATACGTTACACTGTCCGGAATAGTCATTTCTATTAGACTGGTACATTTGTAAAAAGCCCCGCTGTAAATACGCGTCACACTGTTTGGAATGACGACTTCCGTCAAGCTGGCACAACCGTAAAAAGCGTTATTTTCAATGCTTTTTACGCTGTCTGGTATGGCGATTTCCTTTAAGCTGATACAGCCGGAAAAGGTCTGAAATCCAACACTTGTTACGCCGTCCGGTATTGTGATTCCTGTCAAACTGGTACAGCCGTAAAAAGCATAATCTCCAATATTTATCACGCTGTCTGGTATCTTGACCTCTGTCAAACTGGTGCAGTCGCGAAAAGCATTATTTCCAATACTCGTCACAGGTTTTCTGTCAATCTCAGCCGGAATTTCAACGGAAGTAACACCCATATTGCACCCCGTAATTTCAATTTCACCTGCATTGGTTACACCATAGGACAAATTTCCATAAGTACCTTCTTCCGCACTCGCTGTCAGCATCGTTCCCGCAGATTCCAGCACACCCTGCAAGTCTGTCACGCCAACGCTTCCCACGCAAAGCACCCCCGCAGTCACCGCGGCAAGCACTTTTTTCCACAACTTCATCTTCATTCCTCCGTTTCCTTTTCGTTGCAAAATACTTTCAATTACAATATACCATATTTTTCGAAAAAAGTCAACTCTTTCACAAAAAAACATGGAAAGGAATTTTCAAAAATATGTTGATTTAAATTGTGCCAAATTATGAAGTTTGACAAGTGAGGCTCCCCTGAAAGGGCACCCGTAGGGCGTGCCTTGTGCTGAGCTGGCAGTGCGTGGCACTGACTGAGGGGTTTCCACTTATACCGAAAACGTCATAAAAAGATTTTGCGAAAGAACCCCTCCACCGCCTAACGGCGGTCCCCCTCCCTTTTCAAGGGAGGCTATCATGAAAATTGATTTCCGTGGCTCCCCCTGATTACCCTTTTCCAGCAAGAAACCTATGAGAAATATTCCAGTGGAATATTTCTCACGAGATACCTGAAACAAGACTTGGTGCAGTATCAACATGGACAGCATTTTTTAGAAAAATAGCTGCACTAAAAAATCTTCTCATCCACCTTTATCATCTGGAAAGGAGCATGCCCATGAACGCTCTACTGACCTACCGCCGTCTGACAGAAGCAGACGTTCCCACATTTGTGACAATGCGAATCACGCAGCTAAAAGAAGAAGGGGCACAGTCCGATCTGGACTTAGAGCCGGCACTGACAGCATACTACCAGAAGCATCTGGCAGACGGCACTTTCGTGTCATGGCTGGCGGTGGACGGTGAAAAAATTGTCGGCACCAGCGGCATGTCGTTTGTGGAAAAGCCGCCGTACTACAGCAATCCCACCGGCAAAATCGGGCTGCTCTCCAGCATGTACACGAACCCCGCCTATCGCAGACAAGGCATTGCCCGAAAACTGCTGGATCATGTGGTGGAAGAAGCCAGAACCTATGGCTGCGGAGCCGTGTGGATCACTGCGTCTGAAATGGGTGTGCTGTTATACACCGCATATGGATTCGAGAAAAACGGGCGGTTTTTGCAGTACCCGCTGTCATGAAAGAAATCATTAGAGAACGCTTCCGTGTAAAACATCCCACTGGGATGTTTTACAGAGTCACCAATACAAAAGGGGCAGCCAGGGAAAGCGGTCGTGTTCGCTTTCCCTCGAAAATCTGTCGATTTTCTCACCCTTTTCTCCATGCGCCAAAAGCACGGCGCAGAGATTTCGCTGTCTGCGGACAGCGACCAGGGCTTCTCGCCCTGGACCTCGGCAGCATTTTTTAGAAAAATTGCTGCACCAAAAAAATCTTCTTTGAATCGTCAATCCCACTTTTTATCATTCGGAAAGGAGCATACCCATGAATTACGCTGAAACCCTTGGTGTCAAGGCAAAAGCTGTGGAATCCGCCATTGCCACTGCCGCACCGCAGGTCAAAAACAACGCCCTCGCTGCCATTGCCGATGCCCTGCTGGCAAGACAGGAGGAAATCCTCGCCGCCAACGCCAAAGACTTGGAGGCTGCCGTACAGAACCACATGACAGAATCGCTGCAGGATCGACTGCGGCTGACTCCTGCCCGCATTTCCGGCATGGCAAATGCTGCCCGCCAGCTGATCGCCGCCGAAGATCCCATTGGTTCTGTAGACAGCGGCTCTGTCCGCCCCAACGGCTTGCAGATCCTCAAAACCCGTGTGCCGCTGGGTGTCATCGGCATTATCTTTGAATCCCGCCCCAATGTCACCGTAGATGCTGCCACCCTCTGCCTGAAAGCCGGAAACGTGGTCATTCTCCGCGGCGGCAAGGAGGCGATCCACTCCAACACCGCACTGGCAGAGATCATGCGGGACGCTGTGGAAACTGCCGGACTGCCCAAGGACATCATTCAACTGGTGGAGGACACTTCCCGTGAAACTGCCGCCGACATGATGCACCTGACTGGCTATCTGGACGTGCTGATCCCCCGCGGCGGTGCCGGTCTGATTCAGGCAGTGCTGCGGCAGTCCACCGTGCCGGTCATTGAAACCGGTGCCGGAAACTGTCACGTCTATGTGGACAGCTGCCTGCACGGCGAAGCGGATTATGAAATGGCTGTCCGCATCATCGACAACGCCAAGACCCAGCGTCCCTCTGTCTGCAACGCCATTGAAGGGCTGATCGTGCATCAGGACGTTGCCGCAGAAATTCTGCCGCGGGTACAGGCTGCATTCCGCACCCATGATGTGACTATTTACGGCGATGAACAGACACGGAAGATTCTAGGCGATGCCGTTCAGCCGGTGACGGAAGAACTGTATGACACAGAATTCAACGACTACAAAATTACCGTGAAAGTGGTGGCAAGTCTGGACGAAGCCATGGCACATATCGCCAAGTACAGCACCAAGCACTCGGAATGCATCATCACCCGCGATCTGGACGCTGCCCAGAAATTCCAGCGAACCGTTGATGCGGCAGTCGTCTATGTCAACGCCTCCACGCGATTTACCGACGGCGGCGAGTTCGGCTACGGTGCAGAGATCGGCATCTCCACCCAGAAGCTCCACGCAAGAGGACCTATGGGACTGCACGAACTGACCACAGTGAAGTATCTGGTCAGTGGCAACGGCCAGATTCGGGAGTAAGTCGTGCTGCCAATTCTCTGCGGCATCGGCTGTGCCGTGCTGGTGATTCTGGACATTGTCGGAAAGCTGCACCCAGAACGCACCCGCTCACAGGTACTGCTGCATCTGTTTTCACTGGTTGGAGCACTGCTTCCGCTGGCAGCGATGGTTTGGGTGTACGTTCTGTTCCCGAACCAGACCGATTCGAATCCTGTGCTGCAAGTCCTGCGGTATTTGTATGATCTGCCGGCACCGCTGTCCTTCCTGCCCAAACTGGCAGTAGCATTTTGTGCCATGACATGGTGCTATACCATGGTACGCACTTGCAGCTGTGTACCCATTTCCCAAACCGGCAGCACCCCGCAGCAGGCGGCAAAACAACAGCTGACCATGCTGTGGCTCTCCCTGCCGTTTTTCCTGCTGATGCTGGTTTCCGGTGTCATTCTGCTTGTGTACCTGCTCAGTTTCTGGTGGATATTTGCACTGCTGGTTCTGATGTTCGGCATTATTTTCCTGCCGGCAATTATTTTCGGAGCCGTGATGCTGGGATATGTGACACTTCTGATGGCTCTGCCCCTGCTGCTGTATCTTGTCGCCCTGCTGATTCCCTATGTCATGGGCGTTGTCTACGGCAACCGTTACCTTATCGCCTGTGCGCCCTGTCTGGGCTGGAAAAAGCCCTGGCGAATCTTTTTGCAGGTGGTCATGTGTCTGCCGTGGCTGCGGTGGATCGTGACAGCGATCACTATGGAAAAGATGCGGAAAATACACTAGGGTATGTTGATAATAAGGGCAATACCGCACAAAGATTGTGCGGTATTGCCTAAACTAAAACGCCTCGGCAAACGGAATTTTTACCGTTTGCCGAGGCGTTTTATACGATCTATGAAAGTTTTATCCCACAGCGTGAGCATTGTCCAGCTGTTCCAGCTGTTTCTGATACTCCTCCAGCGACAGGGCAGTTTTGGCATCTTTCACCTGCGGGCTGGCTTTATAGCGATAGTCCTCGATGCTCTGCTCGTCCAGCCGGAAAAAGCCCTCTCCGGCGGTGAGATCGTAATAGCCGTAAGCCGACTGTGCTTCGTTCTCCATCTGGTAGGCGTAGATCTGCACTTCTTCCAGCGAGTTCCCCTCTGTCAGATAATCCTGTGCAATATATTCCGTGTCCATGTGACAGCTGTTGATGAAAAAGCCCAGTTCTGTTTCCGAGCCGTAGATCTGGGTATGGGCACCGTTTCCACAGCCCTCCACCTGTACCGGCTGGTTGGCCGCCTCGGCTGGGCCCGCGGAGGGGCCGAATCCAC
>OGPE01002009.1_pt1 | contig 12184 bp, 10 predicted proteins | sample 1552881 | NCBI WGS metagenome assembly OGPE01 (sample SAMEA2580236, study PRJEB22360) | human gut metagenome | biome: human gut; feature: human-associated habitat; material: faeces | place: Denmark | collected 2008/2010 | reverse complement strand
TACGCTTCAAAAAATTGGGCACAACTGACAAAAAATCTTCTCACAAAATCAAGCATAAAAAGATTCCGAGAATACATAAGAGCATATTGATTAGGTACAGGAGGTAGTATGTGAAAAGTTCAAAGATTTATGCAGGATAAATCAGATTTTTTTCAGAAGGGTTATTTAACGCTTCGTTTAAATATTTTTTCGCAAGATATTTTGCCATTGGAAGGTTCTGGTCAAGATAATTGCCACAGTCTCTTGCAGCGGCGCCCGGAATTTCTCCCTCGTAATCAGCGATAAATGAAAAAGTGTCGCGTACAAGTCCTACGACATCTTTGGATTCGTAATCGCCTGCAAGAATTAAATAACATCCAGTACGGCAGCCCATTGGTCCAAAGTAAATAACTTTTTCTTTCCACTCATCATTATTTCTTAAATAGGTTGCGGCCAGATGTTCGATTGTATGAAGTTCGGCAGTGTTCATAACAGGTTCTCTGTTTGGTGCAGTCATACGCAGGTCAAAAGTGGTGAGAACTTCTTTTCCAACATAGTCTTTTCTTGAAACATAAACCCCTGGAATTAAATCAAGGTGATTTACGGTAAAACTTGCTATTTTATCCATAATTTACATCCTCCTAATATAAAAATTTGCAAAAGATAAATTTATAGTATATTCTATATGAAGTTAATGATAGCTCACAAAAGCCAAAAGGTCAATAAGTGAAGCGGCCGTAAAAGCAAAAGGAAGTATAAAAAATAGTTTTGAGAGTTATTTCAAAAGCGTCATAATGATTTTTAATTAACAGAAGGGAGACTATAGATGATAGAGACAGTAATGACGGCGCAGATGCCGGTAGGACTTCCAATAAAAATAAAGAAAAACAGGTTAGAGCCAGATTATATACGGGAGGATATGCCAAGATTAAGTATTGTTGCCGGGGTTCATGGAGATGAATTACAGGGACAGTATATCTGTTATGAGCTGATACGAAGAATTAAGGAAGAGAGAGAACATTTAAGAGGGATTGTCGATATATATCCTTGTGTGACCCCGATGGCACTGGAGATAAGAAAGCGGAATGCTCCGGGTGCATTAGATATGAATGCAATGTTTCCGGGTAGCCGTCATGGACATACGATAGAATATATGGCGGCAGAAGTCGTTGCAGATTTAATGGGATCAGATTTTTGCATTGATATTCATTCGAGTGATATTTTTATCCGGGAGATTCCGCAGATTCGAGTGCCGGAAAATGCTGGAAAAAAAGTGACAGAACTTGCGCAAAAGTCAGGGATTCCTGTGTTGTGGATGAATAGTAATTCTTCTTCTGTGTGGGAGGGAAGTCTTGCTTACAGCTTACGAAGAAAAGGCATTCCGAACGTGGTGATTGAGTCGGGAATCGCACTGAAGATAGATTATGACTATTGTAAAAAAGTGCTGGATGGTGTTTTTCGGATGATGAAAGAGTTAGACATTTTTGATGGAGAAGTTTCGCCTACGAAAAAGACTGTAACGGTAAAGAAAAATGACGTGGAAGTAGTACACTGTAATACAAGTGGGATTTTTATTCCTAAAGCGCAGATTGGAAGTTATGTGAGAGAAGGACAGATGATAGGCTCAATCGTGCGTCCCATTCTTGGTGCGGAAATCGAGGAGATAACAGTACCGTGTGATGGAATGATTTTTAGTTTAAGAGAATATCCGGCAGTTTGTGAGGGAGAGCTTTTGGCAAGGATTTGTAAAACAGAAAGACCTGCTGGAAAGTACGAATAAAAGTGAGAACTCCGATAGATGTATCCTAATTTTGTTAGAGTACGCCCTGTGCATACCTTATAAATTGGGACACCGGTAACATAAAAATCTTCTTACAGGATGAAGAATAAAAAGGTTTGGAAGTACATGAAGAAAGAGAGGATATTTACATGGAAGAAAAGGTCTTATATTCGATGGAGTCTCCTTTTCAACAGGAAATTAATGTAAAAGGATATTATTTTGGGAAAAATGAAGGAAAAGAACATTCTGCCTGCATTGTTGGGGCCTTAAGAGGAAATGAATACCAGCAGCTTTACATTTGTTCAAAGCTGATTGATGTATTGAAAAAAATAGAAAAGCATGGAGACATTGTGGGGGAGAATGGCATTTTAGTAATCCCTTCTGTAAGTAATATGTCGATGGATTTTGGAAAGCGTTTCTGGATTTCAGATGACACCGATTTAAACAGATTGTTTCCTGGAAATCCGTCTGGGGAATCGGGAAGCCGTGTGGCATATGCGATTATGGAAACGACAAAAGGATACCGATATGGCATTCATCTGCCATCCTTTTATCTTGGGGGAACGTTTATGCCGCATATCCGATTGCTTGATCCGGAACATGGAAGTACCAGCCTTGCAAACCTGTTCGGACTGCCTTATGTTATTGAGGCAAAAAGCAGACCATTTGACAGAACAACATTACATAATAACTGGCAAAGAAATGGTACGGAGGCTTTTTCTTTGTATACAGGCATGACAGGAAAAATTGATGATGAACTGGCAGCGCAGGCCGTTTCTTCTATTCTGCGTTTCCTTACAAGAATGGGGATTATCCGTTATTATTCTCACAGCGGTTATATTGCGAGCGTCTTAAAAGAGGGAGATTTAGAGCCCATCATGACAGAGGCCGCAGGCATTTTTATAAAGAAAGCAGAATGTGGTCAGGAAGTCAGCAGAGGAGATGTTTTGGCGCAGATTATGAAGGCAGATAGCGGGGAGATTATTTCCGAAGTAAAAGCACCAACAGATGGTATCATTTTTTACGCGGAAACAAGGCCGGTTGTCTATTCAAATCTTTTGGTATTTCAGATAATCAAGAGGATTCATCTGTAAAAAATCTAAAAATTTTTGAATTTTTTTCGTCGATTTTTGTCAGAATTCATGGTTTTGAAGAAACTGATATAAAACCATAGGAAATAGAATAAAAAAGTGTTATCATATTTTTAACAGAAAAGCAGGGGATAATTTCTGAATTGTCCCCACAATTTAATTAAACATACTTGGAGGATATCATGAGTCAGGTAAAGAGATTATATGTGGAAAAGAAACCGTCCTATGCGGTAAAGGCAAAAGAACTTGCAGAAGAATTAAAGGCATATCTTTCTATAGATGATGTCAGTAATGTCAGAGTTCTGATTCGCTATGATGTGGAGAATGTCTCAGCAGAAACGATGGAAAAAGCGGCAGTTACCGTATTCTCAGAACCACCTGTAGATGATTTGTACGAGGAAGATTTCCCTAAAAAAGAGGGAGACAGAGTATTTAGCGTAGAATATCTTCCTGGACAGTTTGATCAGAGAGCCGATTCAGCTATGCAGTGTTTACAGCTTCTTAATGAGAAGGAAGAACCAATTATCCGCTCTGCAACAACTTATGTTTTTTCTGGTAATATCAGTGATGAGGAATTTGAGAAAATCAAAGAATACTGTATCAACCCGGTAGATTCCAGAGAGACAGACGAGAAGAAGCCGGAAACCCTCGTTATGGATTACGAAGAACCAGCAGATGTTGCAATCTTTGACGGATTTAAGGATATGCCAGAAGAAGAACTGAAGGCACTTTACGATTCTTTAGGTCTTGCAATGACATTTGAAGATTTCCGTTATATCCAGAATTACTATCATGGAGAAGAAGACAGAAACCCTTCCATGACAGAGATTCGTGTGTTAGATACATACTGGTCTGACCATTGCCGTCATACAACATTCTCTACAGAACTTAAGGATGTTACATTTGGTGATGGATATTATAAACCTCTTTTTGAAAAGACATATAATGAATATCTTGCTGACCGTGCAGAAGTATATGGAGATAGAAAGGATAAGTTTATCTGCCTGATGGATCTTGCTCTTATGGGAATGAAGAAGTTAAAACAGGACGGACTTCTTGATAATATGGAAGAGAGCGATGAAATTAATGCCTGCAGTATCGTTGTTCCTGTAGAATTTGAAGATAAGACAGAAGAATGGCTGATCAGCTTTAAGAACGAGACACATAACCATCCAACAGAAATCGAACCATTTGGTGGCGCAGCTACCTGTCTTGGTGGTGCAATCCGTGACCCGTTATCAGGACGTTCCTATGTATATCAGGCAATGAGGGTAACTGGTTGTGCAGATCCTACTGTTCCTATGGCAGAGACGATGAAAGGTAAGCTTCCACAGAGAAAGCTGACTACTGGCGCTGCAAAGGGATACAGCTCTTATGGTAACCAGATTGGTCTTGCTACAGGATTAGTAGATGAAATATATCATCCAGGTTATGTTGCAAAGCGTATGGAGATTGGTGCAGTTATCGGTGCAGCTCCAAGAAAGAATGTTATCAGAGAAACTTCTGATCCAGGCGATATCATCGTATTATTAGGTGGACGTACTGGTCGTGATGGCTGTGGTGGAGCAACAGGTTCTTCCAAAGCTCACACAACAAAGTCTATTGATACTTGTGGAGCAGAAGTACAGAAAGGTAACGCACCTACAGAACGTAAGATTCAGAGATTATTCCGTCGTGAGGAAGTAAGTATCCTTATTAAGAAGTGTAATGACTTTGGTGCCGGCGGTGTATCTGTAGCAATCGGCGAGCTTGCTGACGGACTTCGCATCGACCTTGACAAAGTACCTAAGAAATACGCCGGACTTGACGGAACAGAACTTGCCATTTCTGAATCTCAGGAACGTATGGCAGTTGTTCTTGATAAAAAAGATGTAGAACAGTTCCTCACTTACGCAGAAGAAGAGAACTTAGAAGCAACAGTAGTTGCAGAAGTAACAGAGGCAAAACGTCTTGTTATGTCCTGGAGAGGCAAAGAAATCGTAAACCTCTCTCGTGCATTCTTAGATACGAATGGTGCACATCAGGAAACAACGGTTGAAGTAGAAATGCCTGACGAGAAAGAATGTTACTACAAAAAACAGGATGAATTCAAAGACGCAAAAGAGATGTGGACAGAGAAACTTTCTGACCTTAATGTATGTTCTAAGAAAGGCTTAGTAGAAATGTTTGACAGCTCTATCGGAGCTGGAACAGTTACCATGCCATTTGGTGGAAAGACACAGCTTACTCCAATCCAGACAATGACAGCGAAGTTACCTGTATTAGAAGGTAAGACAGAACTTACAACGATGATGTCCTATGGATTTGATCCATATCTTTCAAGCTGGAGTCCATACCATGGAGCCGTTTATGCAGTACTTGAGTCTGTAGCTAAGATTGTAGCTGCCGGTGGAGACTTCCGTAAGATTCGTCTGACATTCCAGGAATATTTTGAAAGACTTGGCACAGATCCTAAGAGATGGGGTAAACCATTTGCTGCATTACTCGGTGCTTACAATGCACAGAAAGGTTTTGGAATTCCATCCATCGGAGGAAAAGACAGTATGTCTGGCTCCTTTGAAGATATCGATGTTCCACCAACATTAGTTTCCTTTGCTGTAGATTATACAAAGGCTTCCCATGTTGTAACACCAGAATTTAAGAAAGCAGGTAATAATCTTCTTCGTGTGGATATTCCATTTGATGAATATGGTATTCCGGATTATAAAGAGGCCGGAAAGATTTATGATACGATTCATAAATTAATGCGTAAAGATGTTATCGCATCTGCATATGCTCTTGGAGCAGGCGGACTGATTGAGGCAATCAGCAAGATGAGCTTTGGAAATATGTATGGTGTGAAGTTAGTAAGAGACTTTAATAAGGAAGATCTTACAAAGAAATATTATGGTTCTATTCTTGTAGAGATTCCTACAGAATGGATGGATGAGATGGCAGTTCTGCCGAATATATTTGTAGGACGAGTTACAGATGATCCATTCTTCCAGGTTGGTGAAGAAGAGATTTCTTTAAAAGAGATGTGTGACGTATGGCAGAAACCATTAGAATCTGTATTCCCTACAAAGACAAATGCAACGAAACATAACGTATCACAGCCATTATACCGTACAAATGACATTTATGTATGCAAAAATAAAGTTGCAGTTCCAAAGGTATTTATTCCAGTATTCCCAGGAACAAACTGTGAATACGATTCTGCAAAGGCATTCCGCCGCGCAGGAGCAGAAGTAGAGACACTTGTATTTAAGAACCAGTCAGAATCCGACATTCTTGAATCTGTAGATGCATTTGAAAAGGCAATCAGCCAGGCACAGATTATTATGTTCCCAGGCGGATTCAGTGCGGGTGATGAACCAGAAGGTTCTGCGAAGTTCTTTGCAACTGTATTTAGAAATGAAAAGATTAAAGAGTCCGTTATGAAGCTTCTTAACGAGAGAGACGGTCTTGCACTTGGTATCTGTAATGGATTCCAGGCACTCGTTAAGCTCGGTCTTGTACCATATGGAGAAATCGTTAACCAGACAGAAGATTCTCCAACACTGACAATGAACGAGATTGGCCGCCATGTATCTACTATGGTATATACAAAAGTAGTAACCAACAAGTCCCCATGGCTTCGTAAAGCCGTACTTGACCAGATTTATGCAATTCCTGCATCTCATGGTGAAGGACGTTTTGTTGCAAGCAAAGAATGGATTGAAAAATTATTCAAGAATGGACAGGTTGCAACACAGTATGTTAACTTAAACGGAGAACCTACAATGGATGACCGCTACAATCCAAATGGTTCCTACTATGCTATTGAAGGTATCACAAGCCCAGACGGACGTGTCCTTGGTAAGATGGCACATTCTGAAAGACGTGGTGATTCTGTAGCTATTAATATCTATGGAGAACAGGATATTAAGATATTCGAGTCAGGTGTTAAGTACTTTAAGTAAATAGAATAACTATCTGTGCGTAAGAACAGAATATTGTAAATTATAAACTCCTGATGTATATTATACGGGTAAGCCTTGACTGACAAAGGTTTGTATAGTATACATCAGGAGTTTTTTATGTAGAATCAGGATAATAAAAAGTAATAAAAAGCTGTTGACAAAATAATTAAGTTAGATTATTATAATGATAGTTAGTAACAGCTAACATATATGCCTTTATATTTATTTAACGGGTCCCAGACCCGTTTATTTAAAAATCATAGGTTAGTAACAGCTAACATAAGTTAGAATAAAACTAACAGTGAGATGTATACTATATATCTATTTAGCAGGATAAGGAGGACTAATATGAGTGTAGTTATAATTGGCGGTAATGAATGTATGGTATGTCAATATGAGAAGATATGTAAACAGCATGGCTGTAAAGCCAAGGTATTTGTTAAGGAGAAGAGTGGCTTTGGCAAGAAGATTGGCAACCCTGACCTTATGATACTTTTTACTAACACAGTATCACACAAAATGGTACATAGTGCTGTTACAGAAGCAAAGAGCAAGGACATTCGGATTGTGCGTTCACATTCAAGCAGTGCTTCATCACTTAATGCAGTTCTTCAGGAATATGTAGCAGACGGAAAGGCCTGCTAATTGTAACTGACACAGACAGCAGGTAGAGTAATGCGTAATATAAGGAATGGAGATTATATGCTTAGAAAGCTGGAGAATGAGATTGTAAAAGAATGTGCACCTACATTGGCTGGAATTAAGATGGCTAATCTTTTTAATTATAGATTTGTATCAGAAGATGAATTCGATTCTGAGATTAAGACTGCCAATATGAACCTTAATGAGAAGGGCGTATATATAGAAGTCTTAAGAAAGACAGATATGAGTTCATTGATATATGTATACAGACCAAGTATGTTATTTAAGGCAGTCAATAATGATGATGTATGGAATATATTATCCAGCTATGGATACATAGAACGAAGTATACAGGCATGTATTAATACACTTAAGGAACGTCTTATGACACAGCCCTGTTTTCCACACGAGATAGGTTTATTTCTTGGATATCCTGTAGAAGATGTAAAGGAGTTCATTTTTAATAAAGGACAGAACTGCAAATGTTGTGGTGTGTGGAAGGTATATTACAATGAACAGGAAAGTGTCAGAACATTTGCAAGATTTAAGAAATGTTCTGAGGTATATCAGAAGGTCTTTATAGGAGGACGAACATTAAATCAGTTGACCGTGAATATATGATTCACTCAACATATATGTGCACAAGCATTAAATTAAAGCAATAATGGAGGAATGATAATGAGTAAAGTTGCAGTTGTATATTGGAGCGGAACAGGTAATACAGAGGCTATGGCCAATGCTGTTGCTGAGGGAGCAAAGGAAAAAGGAGCAGAAGTAACATTATTCACTGCTTCAGAATTCTCATCAGCAAAGGTTGCAGAATTTGACGGAATAGCTTTCGGATGCCCTGCTATGGGAGCAGAAAATCTTGAAGAGTCAGAATTTGAGCCGATGTTTACAGACTGCGAAGCGGCACTTTCAGGAAAGAAGATAGCACTCTTTGGTTCTTACGGCTGGGGAAGCGGAGAATGGATGGATGACTGGGCAGAAAGAAGCAGGAATGCTGGTGCTGACCTTAGCTGTGACCCGGTAATCTGTAATGAAGCTCCTGATGATGAAGCTGTAAGTAATTGCAAGGATCTTGGTGCTTCTCTTGCATAATCAGAGTGTATGTACAATTAAGAATATGCATAGTTAAAGTATGTGTATAATCAGATATGTGCATAATATAAAGTAATGTAATGAATATATTAATAAGTGACATATTTATTCTGGACACTTCCCAATATAATATTAATAAGTGAGTAATGACCGCATACATATTAATTTTACTGTATATGTATGCGGTTATTATGTGAAAATTAATAATATGAAAATTTTCTTAAAATGGTAATTGACATCTAATAAGTGTTAGTATATACTAACACAGTAGCAAATGAAAAACATTATCAACATAGATACAGATAGGAGTGATAAGTTATGCCATTATCAATGATAGGTGAGGGAGAGACAGCAACAATCACAAGGATTGGTGGGAAAGAAGAGACGAGAAGATTTCTTGAGAATCTAGGCTTTGTAGTTGGAGCTATAGTGACGGTCATTTCTAAGACTGGCGGTAATGTTATAGTTAATATTAAAGAATCACGAGTAGCTATAGGAAGCGATATGGCTTCAAAGATTATGGTATAAAGACTTGAGTTTCAAGCCTCTATATAGATATTCACAATATTTTAATGAGAAGGAGAGATTAAGATGACTTTAAAGGAAGTTGCTGTTGGTCAGACTGTTAAAGTTGCTAAGCTTAATGGTGAAGGTCCGGTTAAGAGAAGAATTATGGACATGGGAATCACTAAAGGCGTAGAAGTCTATGTCAGAAAAGTTGCACCATTGGGAGATCCAATAGAAGTAACAGTACGAGGATATGAGTTATCACTTCGTAAGGCAGATGCAGCTATGATAGAGGTAAATTAATATTTATTTTTTTGCCAAAAGGTTAGCATTAACTAATTATAGCAAGCATAATCTAAATGAAGAAAGTTACAACTAATTATTAACTCATTAAGAAAAGAGGTAAAAGAATGTCAATTAAGATTGCATTAGCAGGTAACCCTAACTGCGGTAAAACAACATTGTTTAATGCTCTTACAGGTTCTAACCAGTTCGTAGGTAACTGGCCAGGTGTTACTGTAGAGAAGAAGGAAGGTAGATTAAAGGGACATAAAGATGTTGCCATTATGGATTTACCAGGTATTTACTCACTTTCTCCATATACATTAGAGGAAGTTGTAGCAAGAAATTATCTTATTAATGAAAGACCAGATGCTATCATCAATATTGTTGATGGTACTAACATTGAAAGAAACTTATATCTTTCAACACAGATTATGGAACTTGGTATTCCGGTAATTATGGCTGTTAATATGATCGACCTTTTAGCTAAGAATGGTATTGAACTTAACATTGCAAAGCTTTCAGAGAAGCTTGGCTGTGAAGTAGTTGAAATATCAGCTCTTAAGGGAACTGGTATTAAGGAAGCGGCAGAAAAGGCTGTAAAGCTTGCTGAGTCTAAGAAGATTAATAAGCTTGCACATAAATTCAGTGATGAAGTTGAATCTGTTATCGAAGCAGTTGAAGATAAGATTGGTCTTGATGTAGTAGAAGAACAGAAGAGATTTTTCGCTATCAAGTTATTAGAGAAAGATGACAAAATCGGACAGCTTATGTCTAGTGTACCTGATGTTACAGCAGAGATTGATAAACTTGAGAAAGATTTTGATGATGATACAGAAAGTATTATCACCAATGAAAGATATACATACATTTCATCAATTATCGGAGAGTGTGTAAAGAAGGCTCATTCTAAGGATAAGCTTACAACATCTGATAAGATTGATAAAATCGTAACTAACAGAATATTAGCACTTCCTATATTTGCAGTAGTTATGTTCTTAGTATATTACATTGCAATGGTAACAGTTGGTACAGCAGCTACAGACTGGGCTAATGATGGTTTGTTCGGTGATGGTTTCCACCTTTTCGGTATCGGTACTTCAGCTTATGAAGAAGTAGAAGAAGAATATGGTGACTCAGATGAAATCATTGCAGCATATGTAGAAAGCCTTGGTTCTAAGGGCGAAGCAATAGCAGATGCTATTGATACAGAAGCAGAAGACTATGACTCAGAAGCTGCTGTTAAGGCTCTTACAACTCTTAAGTCTATGGTTAAGTCATCAGATTCAGTTGATTATACTGTAGAAGATGATGAAACACTTGCAACAGAAGATTTCACAGCAGATGCTGATGATATTAAAGAAGCTATTAACCTCGCTATCGAATATGATGGTACAGCTCCAGATCCGGCAGATTATGGCATATGGGTTCCTGGTATCCCAGTTCTTATTGGTGACGGACTCGATGCAATCGGTTGTGCAGATTGGTTAAATGGTCTTATCCTTGATGGTATTGTAGCCGGTGTTGGTGCTGTACTTGGTTTCGTTCCTCAGATGTTAGTATTATTCTTATTACTTGCTATCTTAGAGGCTTGCGGATATATGGCACGTATAGCATTTATTATGGATAGAATCTTTAGAAGATTCGGTCTTTCAGGTAAGTCATTCATACCTATCCTTATTGGTACAGGTTGTGGTGTTCCAGGTATTATGGCTTCCCGTACAATCGAGAACGAAAGAGACCGTCGTATGACAATTATGACAACAACATTTATACCTTGTGGTGCTAAGACACCATTCATCGCTATGATTGCAGGTGCTATCTTCGGTGGTTCACCTTGGGTTGCAACATCAGCTTACTTCATCGGTATGGCAGCAATTATCGTATCAGGTATTATTTTAAAGAAGACAAAGTTATTCAGCGGAGATCCAGCACCATTCGTTATGGAACTTCCTGCATATCATATTCCAACAGTTGGCAACGTACTTAGAAGTATGTGGGAGCGTGGCTGGTCATTCATCAAGAAGGCTGGTACAATTATCCTTCTTTCTACAATCGTTGTATGGTTCACAACATATTTTGGATTTGCTGATGACGGATTCAGAATGTTAGCAGAAGATGAAATTGATATGAGTATTTTAGCTAAGATTGGTAATGCAATCGGCTGGATATTCACTCCACTTGGATGGGGTAACTGGCAGGCAGCCGTTGCTTCAATCACAGGACTTGTAGCGAAGGAAAATATCGTTGGTACTATGGGTATCCTTTACGGTGGTGGAGATGTATCTCCATATGCAGCACTTGCACTTGCATTTACTAAGTTAGCAGGTTTCTCATTCCTTACATTCAACCTTCTCTGTGCTCCTTGTTTCGCAGCAATCGGTGCTATTAAGAGAGAGATGAACAGTGCTAAATGGACTTGGATAGCAATTGGTTACCAGTGTGGATTTGCATATGTAGTATCACTTTGCATCTACAATATCGGAAGCCTTATCGCTGATGGAGTATTTAGTATCTGGACAGTTGTAGCATTTGTATTAGTAGCTGGTTTCCTTTATCTTTTATTCAGACCAACAAAGGAAGCGGAAGAATACAAGAAAGCAGCAGCTAACTAAGATTACTTCCTAATCATAATTATATAAGTGTTCAATCCGTCACTAAGTGGCGGATTGGATATATATTTTATTCATCAGATATAGCGGCAGATGTCAGAGTTGGTGTAAGAATGGAGGATTAATATGGGTACAGTAATCGTATTGGTGGTATTGGTGGTAATTGTAGCCGCTATTGTGTATACAATGGTTAAAGGCAAGAAGAATGGCAAACATTCATGCGGTGGAGATTGTGGTCATTGTGGAGGC
>OGPE01001960.1_pt1 | contig 12502 bp, 10 predicted proteins | sample 1552881 | NCBI WGS metagenome assembly OGPE01 (sample SAMEA2580236, study PRJEB22360) | human gut metagenome | biome: human gut; feature: human-associated habitat; material: faeces | place: Denmark | collected 2008/2010 | reverse complement strand
CAGACCATTTTGCGATCTGGTGCTGGGTCATGGTTTTTCCGGTACCGAATCCGCCTGGGATTGCGGCAGTCCCACCCTTTGCGATCGGGAACATGGTATCCAGGATCCGCTGTCCGGTGATCAGAGGGACACTTGCCGGGAAACGGTAGCTTGTCGGGCGCGCCTTACGGATCGGCCAGTGCTGTATCATGTTGAGCTGTTTTTCTGTTCCGTCGGAAAGCCGCAGAGTGACAAGTGTATCTTCAATCCGGTATTCTCCGTCCGACGCGCAGCAGATTACTTCACCTTCCACATCCGGCGGAACCATACATTTGTGTACGATCGCACTGGTCTCCGGAACCTCCGCTATAATATCTCCGCCATGAAGGTAATCTCCTTTGGCCACGGTGATGTGGGTATCCCATAATTTGTCGCGGTCAAGCGAATCAACGCTGACGCCGCGGGTGATAAATGCACCGCCGCCCACATTTGCAATCTGCTCAAGCGGGCGTTCGATTCCGTCAAAAATATTGTTCAGGATTCCGGGTGCCAGAGTTACAGATACCGGACTTCCGGAAGCCTCTACGATTTCTCCCGGTTTCAGCCCGGAAGTCTCTTCATAGACCTGAACAGTCGTGATGTCTTTGTCCAGGGAAATGACTTCGCCAACCAGCTTTTCCTTTCCCACATAGACCATTTCCGACATCATGAATCCGGTGTCACCCTTCAGATAGATGACCGGACCGTTTATTCCATAAATAGTTGCTGTCTTATTCAATTCCTGCACCTCCTGCTGCAAAACTGAACTGATGATATTCGTAATCGACTGCAGCCTGGAAGCTGTGATCAATCAGAATATTACGGCCTCGGATTACAGCACGCATACCGCCCATAAAATCATATTCACTGATGGTGATCGTCATGCCGGTACGTTTTTCCAGTTCTGTCTGTTTCTCCTTATCAGAAGGAGAAATATAAATGGTCATCTCCTCGCCATCTGCAAAGCGTGCGGCTTCGCGGATTTTGCTGCAGAGATAGTCCAGATATTCGTCTGTTTTTGTAAAGTCAGAAAGAAGCTCCTTTACTTCATCAAACAGCCTGACTTTTAATTCATTCTGTGTTTGGCCAAGAGCACGTTTCAGTTCGGTTTCGGCTTTTGCCGCAGCTTGATTTACCTGCCTTCTGGCTCTTAAGGTCTCGGATTTGATGCGGACCTCAGACTGTGCGGTCGCTTCTTTTTTATGCTTTTCAAATAAAGATTCAAGCGCTTTTTTGTGATTGTCAATGATAGCATTTCCTTCAGAACGGGCTTCAGTCATGACCGTTTCCTGTAAATGCGCTATTTTCTCTTCAAGCGTCATTGTCTCACCTTCTATGCCTTTCTAGTTAAAGTTTCAGTCCAATCGCTTCATTGACGTATGAGGTAATGAAATCCTTTTTACGTCCTGTTCCGTGTCTGTCCGGAATTTCGATCAGAAGAGGCATCTTTCTTTTTAACTTGATCTCATCGATGAGATCCGGAAATTCTCTTCCAAAGCGTTCCGTCAGAAGAATGATACCGATCGACTTGTCGTTCATGGCAGTTTCCAGCGCATCACGCAGCTCCTGCTTTTCATGAACTACGACACCGTCCACGCCGGCAAGCCGCATTCCGGTATAAGTATCCACGTTGTCACTGATCAGATACATTTTCATGATTACAGTCTGCTGATGATCATGAAGGAGATGATAAGACCGTACAGGCATACACCTTCTGCAAGACCTACGAAGATAAGGGATTTACCAAGGACGCTGGAATCCTCGCTGATAGCTCCAAGAGCTGCGCTTGCTGCACTTGCTACGGCAATACCGCCACCGATGCAGGAAAGACCGGTAACAAGAGCTGCTGCAATGTAACCAAGACCGGTTGCAAGGCCTGCGCCTGAGGCAGCGGCGTCTGCCGCATGTACCGGTACACTTCCAAAGAGCATGATCCCTGCTACAAGGAAGGTTCCAAAGTAAGAAAGAACATTGAAGGCAAGTGCACATTTATAACGTCCTTTATTTTTTTCTCCGAGCAGGTAATATCCGAATGGAATGAAAATGCTTAAAACCAGTGCGGCAATGAGAATAAGTTTAGTTGCTAAAGTCATGATAATTTCCTCCTAAAATGAAAAACTAATTTTTTGCAGTACCTGTATAAGGTTTAAATTCGCGGCCGCTACCTTTGTAGAAGCGGCTGAACATCTCGTAATAGACAAGTCTCAGGACCTGGATTCCAACGATCAGTCCTTCGAATCCACATACAAACAGGTTGCCGAGTACGATCACTACCCAGTTAATATGCCCGCTTTCGGCACCGGCAAGCATCAGTACAACCTCCATGATGGAAGCGTGGCTGACTGCGAATGCACCGATACGGATAAAGGAAAGCGTATTTGAAAAATAGCTGAGCAGGGTTTCGAATAATTCAAAGAATGCCTGGGTGACAAACATTGCTTTGCTTTGTTCCATTTTTTCGGTTTTCTTTTTGATCTTGTTCGTCAGCGGTTCTTTCAGTGCGATCAGAAGAAGCGGTACTCCGAACATCACTGCAAGAACGATTCCACCCGGCAGAGAATGACCTGTCATGAAAAGAACGATGCAGGTAACTGCTGCCCCGTAGAATATCAGCCCTGCCACGCCGTTTGCATCAAACCAGGTTGCTTCGGTATCTTTGGCACGGATGCCGTTGATAATATGGAAGATCATAGAAATCAGGATGATTCCCATACCAAAAGCAATCGATACGATAAATACGGTATTCAGCTTTCCGATAAACGGTAAGGTGGTCATATGATTGATCGGTCGGATCCATTTGGCTTCTATAATGTCTTCAAATCCAAACACACTTCCAAACATAAATCCAAAGAAGGTGGAGAAGATTCCGGCAAGTGATACGATTCCGGCAAGGTTCATTTTCTTTGTGAAATACAGGATCGCACCGCCGATAAAGAGCAGCAGCCCCTGACCGACATCCCCGAACATGGCGCCGAAGATAAAGCTGTACATGATACCTACAAAAATGGTCGGATCCATCTCACCGCTCTTGGGAAGTCCGTACATCTTGATGAACATTTCAAATGGTTTGAAAAGCTTTGGATTCTCAAGCTTGGTAGGAGGTTCTCCAAAATACTGTTCCCGGTCCTCTTCTACTACGATATAAACCTTGTCATCTCCCTGTGCCTCTTTGATAAATGCATTTGCATCTTCTTCGGACATCCAGCCGCAGAGGATGTAGTATTCTTCCTGCTCGTCTGTCTCGGTTCGTGCCGCAAATTTCCGGATATCAAAGTTATCGGAAAAACGTTCCAGCTGAATTCTTGCACCGAGTAGTCTGGAAGCGTTCTTGCGAAACATCTCCTGACGTTTATCCTTCACTGCCTGGATTTCATCGGTCAGATTCTGGACTTCTTTATCCAGGCTCCGGTAAGCTTCCAGCGGGGTTCCGCCAAAGTCTTCCAGCAGATCGATTTTTTCAAAGTGGAGAGACCGCATGATCGAATCGACCTTTCCTGCATCAGCATCCGATACAAAATAAACGCCATAGACATAAGAGGCATCTCTGGAGCCTTCCAGAAATAATGCATCAATGTCTTCAAGAAGCGCTTTTTCCAGCCGGTGATAATAATCCACATTGATTTTTCCAAATCTTGTGCGGATGTATTTGTACTGCATGATCTCATGCAGGTCAAAATCCAGAGAAGTAAAAGGTTCCAGGACTTTCATACGTGCCTGGATATTCTCTCTCTTTTTTTTCAGTTCTTCTTTTTGCTGTTGCAGATCCATGTAGTCATGATTGGTAGAACGAATCATCTCAAGGATCTCGTCTTCGCTCTGATCAAAGGATGGCTCTGCTGGCATGTCTTTCATATATCCCAGAAACTGTGTCACTTTTGCGAGTGGATCACGGTAAGGGTTCATTTCCAGAAATGGCATCAGATTATCTACTGTCTTGAGCTCCGTGAGTGCATTTTCAAGCTGCATCTCATATTTGGAAAGATACCGGTTTGTCATGCGGTCGATGTCGGCGCGTGGTCCGGTAATGCTCAGGAACTTCATCTTAACAATCATTTCGCTGTTCCTCCTATATAAGTTAATGTCTCACGTGCAGGAAGTCCGTAGCGAACACATTCGAGCACAGTTGTAAGCTTATCAAGCTCCTCCTCTTTCAGAAAAAGATAGGTATTCACGGTTGCGATGGAATAAGGGTTACTTCTTCTGTCTGCCAGGTAGAGACGGTACAGGCAGTCTTTGTAAATCGTCTCGATGGACGCTGGTGTCTGAGTATCGGTGTGACGCAGATAAGGCGTTCTGGTAACCAGCTTTAAAAATTCATCGACAGACGGTGCTTCTACAAGATCCTTCAGCTGATCTACATGAATCCGGTAGTGTATCGGGATCAGCAGTGTGGAAATATCCGGCGGAAGCATGTTGTAATATTTTTTTGCACGGTAGATCCACTGCAGGTTCAGCAGGTCGATCTTTGCTCCGGCATCTCTGGTGAAAATTTCCAGTTCCTTATGCTTCAGAATCTTTTTGCGTTTCTTCCACATGGTTGTAAAATAGTACAGATTCAGTGCCAGATCGTAATCAAAAAGGGTAGGGTTCTCCGCATTTTCCAGACGTTTTAACGGCGCATAGTATTCTGTGCCCTTTAAATTTTCCACCAGCTCACCGATATTCCCCGAAGTGATCAGTTTATCGATGGAGAGATCCGAATATTTGTCGAAGAATATTTTTTTATGATCCAGATCAAAAGGCTTCTGATAGTGGTTGAATACAATACGCAGACAATAGTTGATCAGATTCATCTCGTAGCGCTTTAGATAAAGCTCCAGGAATTTTTTCTGATCCATTCCGGAAAAACGGTACAGGCGTGTATAATCACTGTAAAGTGACTGCACAAGAAGCTTCTCAATCTCACCGCGGTGAAGACGGTTTTCGTCCATATCTGCAAGGACATTCCGATATCCGGGATGTTCTTTGAGATAAGCAGCAACTTCGGTTACTGTATGAAATGCGGCGATATTCTGGAAATCTTCATCAGTGAGCAGTTTCGCCTGCATGGCGCGTACTTTTGTTACGATGCCACTGTATGCAAGTAAATTTCCCATATGCTATCCCTCTATGATACGTCTGACAATTTTCTCGGCATATGCCGTATGCTTCTCTTCAAAATCTTTTTTAAGTTCTTCGATCGCTGTCTGGTTCTTACGGTTCTGCCTTGCAAGAATTTCATCCATCTGACGGTTTAATCCTTTGTGGATATCGTTCAGCTCCTTTTGGGTGTGATCTTCAAGTTGTTTGTCGAACTGATTGCGTTCATTTTGAATGCGTTCTTCCAGTTCTGATTTTTCCAGTTCCGCGTGTTCCACAACAGCTTCGGCTGCGTGTTCGATTTCGGAGAGCTTTTTAACAATATGATCCATTGTCCGACTCCTTTCTTAGAAATTATTTATACATTTTTAATAATGCATACATATTCTACTACTTTAAATTAGAAAAATCTACTAAATAATAAGAGAATATCATAAGAATATTTTATACAAAACTTATAAAATATATTTTTGGGTTTTCAAATATTTCAGAATAGTATAAAATAAATAAGGTTATACATATTTTCACTAAAGGAAGAGAAAGATATATGAGGTTAAGAAATGTACCGGGAGCAGATGCTTATCTGACAGCTCATCCCCTTGTAATTAAAAATGAGACCAGATATCGCGGCACCTGGAAAGAGACTTTTCAGAATCCGGAGAATCCGATCCATATTGAGATCGGGATGGGAAAAGGACAGTTTCTTCTGACACTTGCAAAGGAGAATCCATCCATCAACTATATCGGTATCGAACGTTATTCAAGCGTACTGCTTCGGGCGCTGGAACGCTTTGACAATGACGAGGAATACAAGGATGTCAACAATATTCGTTTTATCTGTATGGATGCGACAAATCTGCCGGAGGTTTTTGCTGTCGGAGAGATTGACAAGATTTATCTGAATTTTTCAGATCCGTGGCCGAAAGCACGTCATGCAAAGCGCAGACTTACTTCCAAGCAGTTTTTTGAACGGTATGACAAGATCCTTGCCTTTGACGGAGTCGTTGAATTTAAGACAGACAACAGAGAGCTGTTTGACTTTTCACTGGAGCAGGTGGAGTTGGCAGGCTGGGTACTTCTGGCGAAGACTTATGATCTTCACAATGATCCGACACTCAGCAGAGGGAATGTTATGACTGAGTACGAGGAGAAATTTTCCGGGCAGGGACATCCGATCCATAAACTGATCGCAATGCGCCAGTAAGACAATTGAATAAAATGCAACAGGAGATCATAAAGGCGCTGAGTGCGTAAGATGATCCCTGGCAATATAAGAGACAGCAGATACGGAGCAATCCGCACATCGGCTGTCTTTTTGCATATATTGTAGAAAGAGGAAGTCAGGAAGGAACAGATATGCGGAAAAAGCATCATTTTCAGAATTGTATGCGGGGGTTTTGCTATAAGAATCCAAGATTTAATAAAAAGCTGATCTGTTTCAGAAATTCTTTTCAGGAAGTCTATAAAATCTTAAACCCGAAATGTGGATGCCACTAATCCAGTCCTTTTTACATAGCCTGAGATGGCAGAAATGAGGAAAGTGTATGGGTATCGCATTGATCACGAAGGATTATGAAAATACAGTCGGAAAGCAGAGGATGCCGGTAATTGTGGAGTTTTACGCATCATGGTGTCCAAAGTGCGGAATGATGTATCCTGTTGTGGAAAGGATTGCCAGCCGGTATCAGGGAAAATGGATTTTCTATAAGATTGATATTGATATATCGAAAGAGATTGCAGAGTATATAGGCATTGAGATCGTACCGACGTTTGTGGTGTACAGAGATGGAAAAATCTGTGGATATACAACCGGAGTTCTTCCAGAAGAAACTCTGGAAGAACGAATCCGGGAAATGTTAAGAAAATAATTGGTGGAATCAATTATTCGTATGATGAATATTTTGCGCAGATTGCATTGACTTGCTATGTTAAAATTCGAATACAGCAACACCGTATGGCGGAAGATCGTAACCAAATGAATATGGTCTTCCATCACATTCCTGTTTCTTTGCTTTATATACTGCCGGGCGGGCTTTTCCGCTTCCGCCATACTGCAATTCATCACTGTTCAGTACCAGGCGGTACTGTTTGCCGCGCGGTACACCGACACGGTACTCCGGTCGTTCGATCGGTGTGAAGTTACATACGAATAAAAGGTTCTTTTTTGCGCCCTTTGAATGACGGATGAAGCTGTAAATACTTCGTGAGCTGTCATCTGCATTGACCCATTCAAAGCCTTCCATGCAGGTATCCTGTTCATACATGGCTTTGTTGTGTGTGTAAAGATGCAGCAGGTCACGGTAGAAATTCTGGAGTGCCTGATGCTCCGGCTCTGCAAGGAGATACCAGTCAAGCTCACGCGCCTCGCTCCACTCGCGGAGCTGTCCGAAATCCTGTCCCATGAAGAGAAGTTTCTTTCCAGGATGTCCCATCATGAAAGCATAACCGACCTTCAGGTTGGCGAATTTCTCAAATCCAAGACCAGGCATCTTATTGAGCATAGAGCATTTTAGATGTACCACTTCATCATGTGATAATACAAGAATATAATTCTCGCTGTATGCATAGGTTAAGGCAAATGTCATACCGTAGTGGTCGCCTTTGCGGAAATATGGATCCAGCTTCATGTATTCGGTAAAGTCATGCATCCATCCCATGTTCCACTTCAGGCTGAATCCAAGACCATCATCTTCCGGTTTTCCTGTTACTTTTGGCCATGCAGTGGATTCTTCTGCGATCATCAGTGCGCCAGGGTTACGTCCGGTAGTAACGGAATTCAGATGCTTGAAAAATTCGATTGCTTCCAGATTCTCATTGCTGCCGTATTTGTTGGCGATCCACTGACCGTCTTCTTTACCGTAATCAAGATACAGCATGGAAGCAACAGCATCTACGCGGAGACCATCGATGTGATAATGTTCGATCCAGAACAGTGCGTTGGCGATCAGGAAGTTCTTAACTTCTGCTTTACCATAATCGAAGATCTTGGTTCCCCAGTCCGGATGTTCCCCTTTCTTAGGATCTGCATATTCAAAGGTAGCTGTGCCGTCAAAGTCAGCGAGTCCGTGTGCATCGCGTGGAAAATGTGCCGGTACCCAGTCAAGGATTACGCCAATCTTATTCTTATGGAAGTAATTGATCATATATGCGAAATCTTCCGGCGTACCATAACGGGAGGTCGGAGCATAATATCCGGTCACCTGATATCCCCAGGAGCCGTCAAATGGGTATTCTGAAATTCCCATCAGTTCGATATGAGTATACCCCATCTTTTTTATGTAGTCTGTAGCTGCATGCGCAAATTCACGGTAGCTGTAGAACCCATCATCTTCACGTCCCGGATGGCGCATCCAGGAACCGATATGTGCTTCATAAATGGAAATCGGTGAGGAATGGAAATCCCATTCTGCCCGGTGCTTCATCCAGACACTGTCACTCCATTTTAAATGGGAGATATCAGCAATCCTTGAGGCAGTTCCCGGTCTCAACTCTGCACTGTTCGCAAATGGATCAGCTTTGTAAAGCTTATCTCCGGTCTGTGTCTCAATACAGTACTTGTAAAGCTGTCCGAGCTGTGCTTCCGGAACAAATGCGGTATAGATTCCAAGTGGTTCCTGACGCTTCATAACGTTTGCATCTTCACTCCAGCCGTTGAATTCACCGACTACGGCAACTGATCTGGCGTGTGGAGCCCATACTGCGAAATATACGCCGGTTTTTTTTCCATCTTTTACAAAATGTGCACCCATTTTTTTATAGATTTCATAATGGGTTCCCTGTCCGAATAAATATTGATCTAATTCGCCGATTCTATAATCAGCGGGTTTATCTGTTGTTACAGTTTTTACAGACTTTTTAGCTGTAGACTTTTTAGCAGCAGTTTTAGCAGCTGCCGGTTTTTTTACAGTAGATTTTTTTACGGCCGTCTTGCGGGTCGTGTTGGTCTGTTGTGCTGTTGTTTTTTTTACTGCCATCCCATTCACCTTCTATCAAAGATATTTAGGAATATTATACTAGAAATAGCGATAAAAAGAAAGAGTTTTGGACAACTTATACACTTCTTATGTAAGATGTCTAAAACTCTTTGTTTATAGTTATCGGTTTTATCTGCATATACAAAAGAACGCGCCGGAAGCGCGTTCTTTGTAGAAATCTTATGATTTAAAATCATCTTCTTTCAGGATGATGTGGTCTGAATTATCAGTGCTTCTTCCAAATACCCGTTTCACAAGATGTTTTACATTTGCTTTCTGGGAATGTGAAATTGCTTCATCCATGATCTCTTTTACTTCTGCAACAGTAACCGCATGATCTTCTCTCTGCATCATATCGATCCGGCTGTATAATGCAAGGATTCCCATTTCATCGATACGGTATCCGTTTTCCTTAGCATAGGTCTGACCGAATGTAACCAGTTCATCATTGATGAATACCGGAAGCTCCAGTCTGGAAGTAAATTTACGTTTGAATTCGCGATGGGATGCAAACATTCTTTCCAGCGGTTTCTTCTGGTCTTCCAGAAGGAAGAGAAGTTCGCCGGTCTGTTCATCCATCATGTCATTCAGTTCACGGATGGTTCTGTCATTCATCTTGGAAGCTTTTTCGATGATCAGTGCGCCACCGTTCAGCTTATCGATGATACTTCCGATGTCCTTTTTGTTCAGAGAATCACCGGTTACGATTGCAACTTTACCTTGTTTGAGTCTGCGCTGTTTCTGGATTGCTTTTACAATATCAACTGCGAGGACTGTTTTTCCGCTTCCCTTGCGACCAAGGATCAGGATGTTGCCTGTGCGGGAAGTTCCATAACGGTTACGGCAACGTTTGTCGTTATCAAGGATTTCAACAAGCTGTTCACTGACACCACGGATCGGTACAAAGTAAGAGAACAGCTGCTTCTGCTCTTCCGTAAGTCCAAGCTTCAGTCCAATCTCACTTGTTGCACTCAGATCGTAACGACCCTGTACAACGAATCCGGTATCGAATTTACCCATGCGTTCAGTGATTTCATCTTCTGACGGTTCTTCGATTTCAAGAACTTCGTCAATATCAGGAGTTGGCGCTGATTTTGAAGTTTCTTTCTTTGGCTCAGGAGCCGGTTTCTCGTCAAATTCAAGATCAAGATAATCATCACTGCTATCTAATTCTTCTTCATCTTCAAAGGAATCAAGGTCTGCAAAATCACTATCATCTTCGTCAGAATCATGATCATCGATATCGAGAGCAGATTCTTTTTCAAAATCAAAATCCTCTTTATGATCTTCATCTAATTCATCATCGATCTGGTAGTCATCTTCGTCTTCATCCTCGTATTCTTCCTCATCGTCATACTCGGAATCGTCTTCATCCTCGTATTCCTCGTCATCGTCATATTCGGAATCATCTTCATCTTCGTATTCCTCGTCATCGTCATACTCGGAATCGTCTTCATTTTCGTATTCCTCGTCATCGTCATACTCGGAATCGTCTTCATCCTCGTATTCGTCGTCGTCGTCATACTCGGAATCATCCTCATCTTCGTATTCCTCGTCGTCATCATACTCGGAATCATCCTCATCTTCGTATTCTTCGTCGTCATCATACTCGGAATCATCTTCATCTTCGTATTCGTCGTCGTCGTCATACTCGGAATCATCTTCATCCTCGTATTCCTCGTCGTCGTCATCCTCGGAATCGTCTTCATCCTCGTATTCAGCTTCTTCATCGTAAACCGCATCCGATTCATCATCTTCTTCGGAGTCAACGATTTCTTCAAAATCATTTTCTTCCGGCTCTTCCTCGTCAGTGTCTGAAGCTTCTTTGGATGAATCTTCCGGGCTTTCAGTCGCTTCATCCTCTTCATCATCAACGAAATCTTCAGCATCTTCATCGGTGATTTCAGGCTCTTCACCATTTTCAAGCTGTTCCATCAGTTTGCGGATATCATCAGAAAGGATTGGTTTTGTAGCTCCAAGAACTTCCTCTTCTTCTTCTTTCTTCTTTTCGCGCAGGGCTTTTTCTTTCTCAGCTTCCTCCTGGCTCTTTTCAAGAATCTTTGCATTTTCACGCTGGGTTGCTTCCCAGTTGGCAAGAATTTCTTCAATCTTCATCTTACCGGTCATCTGTGAATCGTCTGAAGCAGATTCAGGAGCAACTGCACCACTTGCAACGGCAACACCAGCTTTCAGGGCATCTGAAAGGGAAGCACCGGAAATGGTTGTGGAAATATCGGAAGTGCTTCGAATCCGGGGCTTTGGCTGTGACTCAGCTTCTGGTTCGGAAGCATGTGTCCGGGCCATTGGCTCTGGAAGATCCGGAAGATCAATACTGTCTGTGACATGTACATCTTTGCGGACCTTGTCTGCAATTCGTGGATTCGGTGCCGGACGTTCTTTGGATTTTCGGAAGGAAGGTTTTCTCTTGGAAGAATCCTTACGGCCGATACCATCATTTCGATGATCGTATTTTTCCTGCTGAAGTGGAGTCAGCGGTTTGTATTTCATTTTAAGTTCCATTGCCTGGTATACATAAGTACCTTCGCTGAACCAGAGAATCAGATCATCACATTCATCAAGACATTCGGAAGTCATACCAGCTTCAGCGTATAATCTGGCAAGTTCATATGCCCATTTTTCAACGTATTCAGAATGCTTGAAATCTTCAAGAGCTTCAATCTGTTCTTTGACTGGCGCTTTCTGTGCTTTTAAGATCTTATACCGGAGAATGTACTGGTTTGGATCTTTCGGAGCAAGCTTGACAAATTCTTCGTAGCAATCAGCTGCTTCATCGAAATGTCCCAGCTTCAGAGAAATAATTCCCAGGCGGTATACAACCTTTCTGCTGGAAGGTGCTTTATCATACGCAATAAATAAGGTATCACGTGCTTTACCAAGTTCCCCCGCATTTTCATAGATTTCGCTTACGGTAGAGAGCATGGCGGTATTTTTTACTTTACGCCAGTCGATCGTATCTGCAATCGACATCGCTTTCTGGTAAGACTTCTGTTCGGCATACGCAAGCATCTGCTCTGTCTTTGCGCGATATTCATATTTATCCAACGTTTCTCACCTCATATGATTATTATTAATTATTTTACTTTTCCTCAGTAAGTCTGACTTTTGTACCAGAAACGGAAAACAAAAGTCTTATAATTTTACTTACTAAGTGTATCATAGAGCGTTGTCAATGTCAAAAATTACGGCTGATATTTTTCAGAAATGTTAAAAAAATATTACAAAAAATTCACAAATTGGGAGCTGGTAACAGAAAAAAAAGGAGACAGCCATCTTTTGAATGGCTGTCTCGGAATATTCAATTGTAATTTTTTATTTTATAATTTTTCTATTTCTTCTTTAGTTACATTATCAGGGTATTTATCAACATTTCGTTTTATCTGACATTTTTTACATTCTTCATTTATAACCAT
>OGPE01001957.1_pt1 | contig 12515 bp, 7 predicted proteins | sample 1552881 | NCBI WGS metagenome assembly OGPE01 (sample SAMEA2580236, study PRJEB22360) | human gut metagenome | biome: human gut; feature: human-associated habitat; material: faeces | place: Denmark | collected 2008/2010 | reverse complement strand
ATTTCCATTGCAAAAGAAGGCAAGTTAATTAGATACGCAGATGCTTCAATTCTGAAAAATGAGCTTATAAAGGCTCAGGATAAAGAGGAAGTTAAACCAAGAAGATTTTTGAAAGGAAGGGGACGCAATGAAAAAGATGTTAACGAAACTAAAGATGTCTCTGACAAATAATATTGGTTTGAAATTTCTTGCAGTATTAATAGCATTGGTTTTGTGGCTGGCAATTGTTAATGTTAACGATCCGGAGAAAACCATTACTGTATCAAATATTCCAATATCCGTTACAAACGAAAGTGCAATAACCAGCAGAGATATGGTATATAATGTTAAGTCTGAACAGTACTTGAATATTACTGTTTCAGGCAAAAGATCAATTGTAAGTAACTTATCAGCAGAAGATTTCAGGGCTACTGCATCTTTAAAGGAATTGTCAAAAGTCAACTCAATTCCTGTTGATGTAACAACTAAGAATGCTTCTCTGGGAAGAAAGATTACAATTGTAAAACAGTCAGCCCAGACTATTCTGGTAGACGTGGAAAATGTTGAAGAAAAAGATTTTACAGACTTGGTTGTTGAGTATACAGGAAAGGTTGCTGACGGCTATGTGGCAGGGCTTAGCTCAATGTCCACAGACGAAGTTACAGTAAAAGCTCCAACATCAATTATTGACAAAATCAAAAAGGTAGCAGTAAGATGTAGCTTGGATGGAACAACCACTAATATTTCAAAAAAATGTCCTGTAATACTTTATGATAAGAACGACAAAGAAATTAAATCAGATGAAATTGAATTATCAGATAAGAAGATAAGGGTTAATGTTAATGTTTTAAGAGCAAAACAGGTTCCAATTTCAACTATAAATAAAGATGAATTAGGTAAGCCGGCAGATGGTTATGTTGTGGATGATGTGATTCTTTCAAGTGACAGTATTACAGTTTACGGTAGTGAAGAATCTCTTGACAGCATTGAATCATTAGATATACAGGATGATATAGATGTGTCAGATGCCAAAGGTGATGTGACACAGAATATAGATGTAACAGGCAAATTACCAAAAGGATTGTCCGTTAGCGGAGAATCAACTATAACCGTAAAGGTTCTAATTAAGAAGCTTATCACAAGACCATTTGAATATGATGCTTCTGAAGTGTCTCTTAATGACTTAAGCAGCAACTTGGATGTACAGCTAGTTACAAAAAAGGTTAAAGTTACTTTACAGGGAGAGGAAGAAGTAATCAGCCAATTAACAAAAGATGACATAGCCAACAGTGCAGATTTGGGGAAAGTTAAGGAAGGAACAACAACGGTACATGTGGACGTAGCAGTGCCGGATAACACTACACTGATGAATAATGTTACAATAAAAATTAAAGCGAAAGCTAAATAATGGAGGTAGAATAATGAGCACTATTTTAGTAACAGGTGGAGCAGGATTTATTGGAAGTCATACTTGTGTTGAATTATTGGAATCAGGATATGATGTAGTAGTTATAGATAACTTAAGCAATGCTTGCGAAGAATCACTTAAGAGAGTGGAAAAGATTACAGGTAAAACTTTAAAATTCTACAAAGGTGACATTGCAGACAAGGAATTAATGGATAAGATTTTAACAGAAAACGATATTTATGCAGTTATCCATTTTGCAGGCTTAAAGGCTGTAGGTGAATCAGTTCAGAAGCCACTTGAATATTACACAAACAACATTTCAGGAACATTAGCTATGTGCGATGTAATGCGTAAACATGGAGTAAAGAATATTATCTTTAGTTCATCAGCAACAGTATACGGAGATCCGGCAGAAATTCCTATAACAGAAAAATGCCCTAAGGGACAGTGTACAAACCCATATGGCTGGACAAAGTCTATGCTTGAACAGATACTTATGGATATCTACAAGGCAGATAATGAGTGGAACGTTATTCTTCTTCGTTACTTCAATCCAATCGGAGCTCATGAGAGCGGACTGATCGGAGAAGATCCGAAGGGAATCCCGAACAACTTGATTCCATACATTACACAGGTCGCAATCGGTAAACTTGAGTGTCTTGGTGTATTTGGAGACGATTATGATACACACGACGGAACAGGTGTACGTGATTATATTCACGTAGTCGATCTTGCAATCGGACATGTCCGCGCAGTAGAAAAACTGAAAGAGAAAGCAGGAGTTTCCGTATATAATCTTGGAACAGGAAACGGATATTCCGTACTTGATATGGTAAAAGCATTCTCCAAAGCTTGTGGAAAAGAGATCCCTTATCAGATTAAACCACGTCGTGCAGGTGACATTGCTACATGTTACTGTGATGCTTCCAAGGCAAAGGAAGAACTGCACTGGGTAGCTGAGAGAGATCTGAACAAGATGTGTGAAGATTCCTGGAGATGGCAGAGCATGAATCCAAACGGATACGAGGATTAAGATTGATTAATCATTTATAATGTGAAATAGAAAGTTGTTGATGAGCAGGGGCGCGCGATGATAGTGTAGTTTCCTGTGCCATTAACAACTTTTTTGTATCATTTGTAAATTATGTTGACCAACCGCGAACAATAACACAGCTCTTGCAACCAACAGTCCATCTGTATTATACTAATAGAACACGATTAAATTCAGAAAAAATGGAGATAGATAGAAAATGAAGCGCAAAGTAGATCTTAATGAAATTTCAGACGGACGTCTGTATTCCTCTGGAGATATGGTTAAGGTGGACTGTCATGACTGTGAAGGCTGCTCTGCATGCTGCCAGGGAATGGGAAATTCCATCATATTGGATCCAATGGATCTGTGGAGATTGCAACTCGGAAAAAAAGAGAATTTTGATACACTGCTTGCAAACTATCTGGAATTGAATGTAGTTGACGGGATGGTACTTCCTAATTTAAAGATGGCAGGAGAGGAAGAAGCCTGTCTGTTCTTGAAAGATGGAAGATGTTCTATTCATGGATACAGACCGGGAATCTGCCGTTTGTTCCCTCTTGGACGTATTTATGAGGAGAATGGATTCAAGTATTTTATCCAGGTGCATGAGTGTAAGAAGCAGGAACGTGGTAAAGTGAAGATTAAGAAGTGGCTTGGAATTGCAGATCAGAAGAGATACGAAGATTTCGTGTGGAGATGGCATACATTTCTTAAGAACTGTGAAGAAGGAATGAAAGAACTTGATGAGCAGAACGCGAAAGTACTGACGGTTGTGGTTCTCCGCAACTTTTATCAAATGCCTTATCAGGCAGAGGAAGAAGCACAGTTTTATCCGGAATTTGAAGAAAGACTGGAAAGACTGAATGCAATGTTTGGATTTTAGAAGTGAAAGTTAACAACAGGTGAAAGGCAGCAGTAGATGGAAAGCAACAGTAGAAAAACACAGATATTAAAAGAAATTTTTGGATACGATTCTTTCCGTAAAGGACAGGAGGAGATTGTAGATCAGATTTTGAATGGAAAAGATGTGTTGGCAATCATGCCGACCGGAGCAGGAAAGTCACTTTGTTATCAGGTTCCGGCACTTCTGATGTCTGGGATCACGATCGTAGTATCACCGCTGATTTCATTGATGATCGATCAGGTGAAGGCACTGAATGAAGCAGGAGTTCATGCAGCGTATATTAACAGTGCACTGACAGAACGGCAGATTACAAAAGCATTAGAACTGGCAGCGGCAGGCAGATATAAGATGATCTATGTCGCTCCGGAACGCTTGTTGACACCACGGTTTCTGGACTTTGCATGTCATACAGAACTTTCTATGGTGACAATCGATGAGGCTCACTGTATTTCCCAGTGGGGACAGGATTTCCGCCCAAGTTATGTGAAGATCACAGAATTCATCCGCCAGCTTCCAAGACGCCCGGTCGTCAGTGCATTTACAGCAACAGCAACACAGAAAGTAAGAGAAGATATTCTTGAAGTACTTGATCTTGAATCTCCTTATATAAATGTATCCGGTTTTGACAGAGAGAACCTTTACTTCGAAGTAAGACCAGCGCGTGGAAAGAAGGATGCAATTAAGGAATATCTTACACAGCACAGAGAAGACAGTGGAATTATTTACTGTGCAACAAGAAAAAATGTAGATGAACTCTATTTGGAATTGCAGAATGCCGGATTTTCTGTCGGAAGATATCACGCAGGAATGGGGACAGAGGCAAGAAATGAAAGTCAGGAAGATTTCATTTATGACAGGATAGAGATTATGATCGCAACGAATGCATTTGGAATGGGAATAGATAAGTCCAATGTCCGTTTTGTACTTCATTATAATATGCCGCAGAGCATGGAAAATTATTACCAGGAGGCAGGCAGAGCCGGACGAGACGGAGAACCGGCAGAATGTATCCTTTTCTATTCACCGCAGGATATCATGATCAATCAGCTCCTGCTGGATAGTAAAGAGCAGATTGGAGAATACACAGAAGAAGAACTCCGGGTGATCCGGGAACAGGATGTTCTCCGGCTGCGTAAGATGAGTAATTATTGTACGACAAGCATGTGTCTTAGAAAATACATATTGAATTATTTTGGACAAGAGACAGAAGAACATTGTGGGAATTGTTCCAATTGTCTGGAAGAATTCGTAGAGCTTGATGTCGGAGAGATTGCGGCAGACGTGATTGAGTGTGTGCGCGAATCCAGACAGAGATACGGTATGACAATGATCCTTTCCACACTGGCGGGAGCGAATACAGCGAAGATCAGAAGTGCAGGGATGAATGAACTTTCCATTTATGGAAAACAGAGTAAATGTTCTCAGCAGAGGCTGAAAGACGTAGTTTATACACTGCTCGAACACGGATACCTTCAACAGAGCGCAGATCGTTATGCGATCCTGAAACTGACAGACCGGTCAGAAGAATTACTGAAATCGAGAGAATTGAAACTTCGCTGCAAAAAGTCAGAACTTACAGAAAAGAAAAAGTCCGGAAGTGGAAAGAAAGCGTCTCATAGAAAGGGAGAGAGTTTCGGGAATCTTACAGATAAAAGCCGAGAATTATTCGAAGAATTGCGTTCTGTGCGTTATTCTTTGGCAAAGAAAAAAGGAATTCCGCCATATATGGTCGCTTCAGATCGTACATTACATGAGATGTGTGTACTTGTTCCATTTGAAAAAGAGGAATTGCTTGAAGTACACGGTATGGGATTTAAGAAATATGAACAGTACGGAGCAGTTTTTCTTGATAAGATTCAAGAAGTGACAGCAGGTGATAAAAAAGGTTACGGTATATCAGAAGATGCTGATGGGACAGACGCAGTTCAGAACCAGAATCCTCTGGACATCGGACCATTTGGAAGCGTAGAGAATTAACAGCAAAAAAGAAGTAAAAGAAAGAAGTGACATAAAAGTGTCTGTAAAAATATTTCCAACATTAAAAAATTATAAAAAAGAATATTTGCCAAAAGATATTTTAAGCGGAATTATCATGGCAGCGGTCTCAATCCCAATCTCTATGGGGTATGCACAGATCGCAGGTGTTCCGGCGGTGTATGGACTTTATGGATCTGTTCTGCCGATCCTGTTATTTGCCATGCTCTCAACTTCAAAACAGTTTATCTTCGGAGTAGATGCGGCACCGGCGGCAATTGTCGGAGCTGCACTGGCAACACTTGGAGTGACGGCAGAATCAGCCCAGGCATTGCAGTATGTACCATTGATCGCATTGTTTACAGGACTCTGGTTATTGTTGTTTTATCTTTTACATGCAGATAAGATTGTTGATTTTATCTCAACACCGGTTATGGGTGGATTTATCAGTGGTATTGCAGTGACAATTATTATGATGCAGATTCCGAAACTGATGGGAAGCCCGGCGGGGACTGGAGAATTCATAGAACTTGCAGAACACATTTTTCAGGCAATCACAAAGATAAACTGGTTGTCCTTTGGAATGGGAATTGGAGCACTTGTAATCTTGATTGTATCCAAAAAATTGATTCCAAAGTTCCCGATGGCAATCGTTATTATGATTGCCGGAGTTCTCTCGACAATTGTCTTTCATGTAAACCAGTATGGTGTAGTTCTCCTGCAGGCAGTTCAACCAGGGCTTCCGCGGCTTATTTTCCCGGATTTTACAGGGATCAATCTTACCCAGGCTGTGGGAAGAGCACTTATGGTTGCTGTTGTGATCATGGCAGAGACACTTTTGTCAGAGAACAATTTTGCATCCAAAAACGGATATGAACTGGATGACCGTCAGGAAATCCTTGCCTGCGCCGCAGGAAATCTTGCTGCCGGTGCAGTTGGATGCTGCCCGGTAAATGGAAGTATTTCCAGGACTTCCATGAATGAACAGTATGGAGGAAAGACACAGGTTGTATCCATTACAGCGGGACTGACCATGGCAGTTGTACTTATAGGTGCAACCGGATTTATTGAATATCTTCCGGTTCCGGTATTGACGGCAATCGTAATCTCTGCACTGATGAATGTTGTAGAGACACATCTTGCAGTACGCTTATTTAAAGTAAGCAGAAACGAATTCTATATTTTTATTGCAGCAGGGATCGGTGTGCTGTTCCTTGGTACGATTTACGGAGTTGTGATCGGAATTTTGTTATCTTTTGTAGCAGTGATTTTAAGGGCTACAAACCCTCCGAGATCTTTCCGTGGAATGATTCCGGGAAAAGAAGTTTATTATGATCTGGAGAGAAACCGTTTTGCATATCCAATCAAGCATGTGATTATTTACAGATTTAGCGAGAACCTTTTCTTTGCAAATAACAAAGTGCTGGTTTCAGATATTGAAAACAGCATCAAAGAGGATACAAAGGTCGTAATTCTGGACGCATCAGCAATCAACAGCCTGGATATTACAGCGGCAGATGCACTCGAAATGCTTGCAGCAAGTCTGAAAAAACGTGGAATTAAGTTCTATATCACAGAACATTCCAGAGAAGTTAACGATCAGATGAGAAAGCTTGGAATCGGACATCTGATAAAAGAAGGTGCTGTGCGAAGAACAATTCTTGCGGCACTTCATGATGCGGGGATTGAGCAGCCTTGCCCATTGGATATTCCAGAAGAAGATCTCGAAAAACTTAAGCGAAGAGAATATTTTTCCCTTCCTGCAGAAGAAGAAAATACACTGGAAGAGTTTGCATGGGCATTTGGTGATGATGCAGTCAAAGAAATTGAGAAACGAGTGCTTTCTATTGTGAAGCAGATCCATGAGATTACAGATCTCGAGAAACTTTCCGAAGAAGGAATCAAAGAAAAACTGGAATTTTGGAATTCACTTGGAGCACTTGATGAAGATGAGTTGCTCCGCAGAATGGAACTTCACTTAGATGATCTTCCAAGTGATGTAAAAGAAAACAAAAAACTCGTCATTGAATTAATCGAGCGTAGAAGAAGAAAACTTAGAGATCGTCTTCTGAAAGAGCATCCAGAGATTGTTGAGCATATTGAAGAGCGAAGAGAGCGGCTGGAACGAAGACTTGAGAAACAGAATCCAGATGCAGTAAAGCGTCTGAAACACTGGAAAGATGAAGAATTCTAAAGAACAATCTTTAAGATTCTTAATAAATCATTAGGATTGTTAAAGTCCCCTTGTTTCTGCAAAAAAGGAATGCTATGATTAATATGGAAGAAAAAGTCAGGGGACAATTTTGATTGTCCCCTGATTTTAAGAATAGAAAAGAAAAAAGGGATAAGCATGTGGTCTAGAGAAACAAAAGAAGAAAAAGAACGCAAGAAAGAACAAGCGTTTTATGAACATTATAGCGCGATGGGAAAAAGCACAGATTCCATTAGAAAAGAGTGGGAGAGACGCAAGAGGAATGAACAACGCATTCGACGCCTCAAGAGACGAAGGAGAATTGCAATCGTATTGATTCTGCTCGTTGTATTAGTTCCGGCAGTTTCAACATTTACTTATTTTAAAATGAATCCGATTGTATTACGGAGTAAAGTGATCGCGCAGGAAAAGAAAGAAAGTATGGATCTGATGTCCAACATCCGTTTCGTTGTTGGTGGAAAAGCGAAAGATGTGAAGACAGAAGGGAAAGTAGATACGAATAAAGAAGGAAAATATACGGTTTACTATGTCTATGGTAAACAAAAAGTAAAAGCTGAAGTCGAAGTTAAGGATACAAAAGCACCTGAGCTTAAAATGAAAGACAGTTATACAACAGAACTTCCGAAAGATATCAAGCCGGAAGATTTTGTAGAATCAGTAAAAGATGCATCAGATGTCACACTTGAATTTGTCGGACAGGATTCCTGGGAGAAGAAAGGAAAATACGGAGTAACTGTTGCTGCAACAGATAGTGACGGTCATAAAACAGAAGGTAAATCAACACTGAATCTGGAAGAGGATACAACAGGACCGACTATTGAAGGAGCAGATGATAAAGAACTTGCACAGGGCGATACGATGGACTTTAATGAAGGGGTTACGATAAAGGATGATATGGATCCAGAGCCAACATTGGAAGTACAGGGTGCTGACAAAGTGGATTTTGCGACACCGGGAACCTATATTGTTACCTATCTTGCAAAAGACCGTTCCGGAAACGAGACAAAGATTGAGCGAAAGATCAAAGTGAAAGAGAATCCGGATTGGAATGAGAAAGTTGTTTATCTGACTTTTGATGATGGTCCTTCAGAAAATACCGGAGAGATTCTTGATATCCTGAAAGAGAAAAATGCGAAGGCAACCTTCTTCGTTACAGGAAATAATCAGGAACATGATGATATGATAAAAAGAGCCTTTTCCGAAGGACATTCGATCGGACTTCATACCTATACACACGATTATGCAACAGTTTACGCATCCGAAGATGCATACTTCGCAGATCTGCAGAAAGTATCGGATCTGGTAGAGAGTATCACAGGAACGAAATCCATGATCATTCGTTTTCCGGGAGGATCCAGCAACACCGTCAGTGCAAAATATGTCAAAGGATTGATGACAACACTTACGAAAGCAGTGAGAGACCAAGGATATCAGTATTTTGACTGGAACTGTGATTCTACTGACGCAAGCGGAAATAATGTTCCGGTAGAAAAGCTGGTTTCCAACGCAACATCCTGCACGGCAAATCATGTTGATATTCTGATGCATGATACAGATGCAAAAGATACAACCGTACAGGCATTGCCACAGATTATTGATTATTATAGAAGTCAGGGATACACATTCAAAGGACTGACCGTTGATAGTGTGGCAGCGCACCATGGAGTGAATAATTGATAAATATTAGAAAGAGCCAGGACAGGCACAACACACGGTGTCTGTTCTGGCTCTTAATTATATCTTAATCCTCATCATCTGTCTGTACAGAGTAAGTCTGTCTCTTTCTTGCCATCTCATCGCTCTCAAGATATTCATCATAAGTTGTGATCTTATCGATCAGCTTACCGCCCGGAACAATCTCCATGATACGGTTCGCTGTTGTCTGTACGATCTGGTGGTCTCTGGAAGTAAAGAGAAGTACTCCAGGGAACTTGATCAGACCATTGTTGAGTGCTGTGATAGACTCCATATCCAGGTGGTTTGTTGGCTCATCAAGAAGCAGTACATTTGCTCCTGAGATCATCATCTTGGAGAGCAGGCAGCGAACCTTCTCACCACCGGAAAGTACAGCAACTTTCTTCACTCCGTCTTCGCCGGAGAAGAGCATTCTTCCAAGGAATCCACGAACATAAGTTACATCCTTTTCCTCAGAGTACTGTGTCAGCCACTCTGTGATATTGTAGTCATTGTCGAATTCTCCGCCGAAATCCTTCGGGAAGTAAGCCTGAGAAGTTGTAACTCCCCATTTATATGTTCCCTCATCCGGTTCCATCTCGCCGATTAGGATCTTGAAGAGGATTGTCTTAGCAAACTCATTTCCACCAACAAAAGCAACTTTATCCTCGCGGCCAAGTGTGAATGTAAGATTATCAAGAATCTTCTCGCCGTCAATTGTCTTGGAAAGTCCTTCTACAGTGAGAACTTCATTACCAATCTCACGGTTCGGACGGAAGTCAATGTAAGGATATTTACGGCTGGAAGGTCTGATCTCATCAAGCTGGATTTTCTCCAGGGCACGCTTTCTGGAAGTAGCCTGTTTGGACTTGGAAGCGTTGGCACTGAATCGGGAAATAAATTCCTGCAGCTCTTTGATTTTTTCCTCTTTCTTTTTGTTTGCTTCCTTCATCTGACGGACAATAAGCTGGCTTGATTCATACCAGAAATCATAGTTTCCTGCGTAGAGCTGGATCTTACCGTAATCCATGTCGGCGATGTTCGTGCAGACCTTGTTGAGGAAGTATCTGTCATGGGATACAACGATGACTGTATTCTCGAAATTGATGAGGAATTCCTCAAGCCATGAGATGGCATCGAGGTCTAAGTGGTTGGTAGGCTCATCGAGAAGCAGTATGTCAGGATTTCCAAACAGTGCCTGGGCGAGAAGCACCTTGACCTTTACTGCACCCGGCAGATCTGCCATCAGAGTGTAGTGATCCTCAGTAGGTACACCGAGACCGTTTAAGAGAGTAGCTGCATCCGACTCAGCATTCCAGCCGTCCATATCGGCAAACTCAGCCTCAAGCTCGCTGGCACGGATTCCGTCCTCGTCTGAGAAATCCTCCTTCATATAGATGGCTTCCTTCTCCTTCATGATATCATAGAGACGCTTATTACCCATGATAACCGTATCAAGTACTGTAAACTCATCGTACTTGAAGTGATCCTGCTGTAAGAATGACAGTCTCTGTCCTGGAGTGATTGCAATATCACCGTTTGTAGGCTCAAGCTGTCCTGAGAGAATCTTTAAAAATGTAGACTTGCCGGCACCGTTTGCACCAATAAGTCCGTAGCAGTTTCCCTCTGTGAATTTTATGTTGACATCCTCAAATAAAGCTTTTTTACCAATTCTTAATGTAATATTGTTTGCACTAATCATTTTGTCTTTATTCAATCCTTTCCTATTTAATAACCTGTTCGTTTCTGTAACACATCGTTTCTATTTTAACGTAAAACCAGTATTTTGCAAGTGTTTTACAGGCGATTTATAGCCATTGTGCCCTTTTGTACATAAAATTTACCTTGTTAATAAATATTTTAGGATTTTTGTACAATGTATTGCTAAAAAAACTTGATTTTTTACAGCGCACAAACTAAACTATTATGTAGAGACATTCTGATTCATGTCTATAATTGAACATTTATTTTACAGGAGGAAATATCATGTCTAGAGCAAAACAGTCGATGGATGGAAATACCGCTGCCGCTCATGTAGCATATGCCTACACAGAGGTTGCCGGAATCTATCCTATCACACCTTCTAGCCCAATGGCTGATACAGTTGATCAGTGGTCAGCAGCAGGACAGAAGAACATTTTCGGAAGCACTGTAAAGGTAGTTGAGATGGAGTCTGAGGCAGGTGCCGCTGGTACAGTTCACGGATCTCTTGCAGCTGGTGCACTTACTACAACATTTACAGCTTCACAGGGACTTTTACTTATGATCCCTAATATGTACAAAATCGCAGGTGAGAATCTTCCTTGCGTATTTGACGTATCAGCTCGTACAGTATCTTCACATGCACTGAATATCTTCGGTGATCACAGTGATGTATATGCTTGTCGTCAGACTGGTTTCGCAATGCTTTGTGAGACAAATCCACAGGAGGTTATGGATCTTTCACCGGTTGCACACTGTGCAGCACTTGAGGGAAAGGTTCCATTCATCAACTTCTTCGATGGATTCCGTACTTCTCACGAGATCCAGAAGATCGAGAAGTGGGATTATGAAGATCTCAAAGAGATGTGTCCAATGGATGCGGTTGCTGAATTCAGAGCACACGCTCTTAACCCAGAGCATCCAGCAGCTCGTGGATCACACGAGAACGGAGATATCTTCTTCCAGCATAGAGAGGCATGTAACAAGTTCTATGATGAGCTTCCAGCAGTTGTTGAGAAGTACATGGACAAGGTTAATGCTAAGCTTGGTACAGATTACAAATTATTCAACTACTACGGAGCACCTGACGCTGATCGTGTAATCATCGCTATGGGTTCTATCAATGATGTAGCTGAGGAAGTAATCGATTACTTAACAGCAAAGGGAGAGAAAGTCGGACTTATTAAGGTACGTCTTTACCGTCCATGGTCTTCAGAGGCTCTTCTTAATGTTATTCCAAAGACTGCAAAGAAGATCGCTGTATTAGACCGTACAAAAGAGCCAGGATCACTTGGTGAGCCATTATACTTAGACGTTGCTACAACACTTCGTGAAGCAGGAATGAACGATGTTGTATTAGTAGGCGGACGTTACGGATTAGGATCTAAGGATACACCACCTTCTTCAGTATTTGCTGTATATACAGAGCTTGAGAAGGATGCTCCTAAGCACAGATTTACAATTGGAATCGTGGATGATGTTACAAATCTTTCACTTCCAGAGGTTAAGCCAGCTCCTATCACATCTGCACCTGGTACAAAAGAGTGCAAATTCTGGGGTCTCGGCGGAGATGGTACTGTAGGTGCTAACAAGAACTCTACAAAGATCATCGGTGACCACACAGACAAAT
>OGPE01001942.1_pt1 | contig 12560 bp, 9 predicted proteins | sample 1552881 | NCBI WGS metagenome assembly OGPE01 (sample SAMEA2580236, study PRJEB22360) | human gut metagenome | biome: human gut; feature: human-associated habitat; material: faeces | place: Denmark | collected 2008/2010 | reverse complement strand
AAAGGGGGCGCTGATAGTAACAGCGGCCCACCCCCCCCGCCATATCGTGGAGTTTAATAACGCGTTCTTCACCGCCGCTCCGGCGATCCTGCAAGATCTATATAATGAAGCGTTGAAAACCTCCTCATTAAGCGAGGAAGAACGCACGGCCTTTTTCACGAAGATCATGACCGCTTATGATAAGAGCATTCAGCGTGTCCCTCCCCCTTTCCAGAAGAAGGACGGACATGTACGGATCGATTTCTTGTCCGGCGATGAGGAGAAGGACTGGAAGCAAGAGGCGATGGAGCGATTGCCGGCTACCTTGGAGCGTTTGCAGGATAACGGTTACGCGCTAAAAGACATCGCCATACTCGTGCGTACCAATCAAGAAGGCGCTTTAGTGGCTGATACGTTGCTAGCCTATAAGGAAGAGCATCCGTCCGACCGGTACAATTACGATATCATCTCCGATGATGCTCTGTTCGTGGGTAGTTCTCCGGCGGTCCGTTTCCTGATCGCCGTATTGCGCTATTTGCGAAATCCGGAGGACCGGACGAACAGGAAATTGGCGATGTATGCCTATCAAGTATTAACCGGAAAATTCGGGGAGAGCGAGGCGGACGAGTCTGTTTTCCAAAACCTTCAGTCTATCTCCCGGCAATCCTTGTACGAGGTAACCGAAGGGCTTTTCCGTAACTTCTCCGCTTACTTCCCGGAAACGGAACAGGTATTCGTGCAAGCCTTTCTGGATATGGTTTCCGAGTACGCCCAAAAAGAAAGCGCGGATTTGAACCGTTTCTTGAGATGGTGGGACGAGACCGGTTATCGAAAGACGATCGCTACCCCGGATGGGCAAAACGCTATCCGCATCTTGACCGTACATAAATCCAAGGGCTTAGGTTTTAAGGTCGTTATCATTCCTTTCGGGGACTGGGAGATCGACCATAAGCCGACAAAGCCCGTTATCCTTTGGTGCCACCCGGAGAAGAAGCCGTTTGACCGCCTGCACTTAGTTCCTGTCCGTTACGGACAGATCTTGAGTAGCACGATTTTCGCCAAGGATTATTTCAAGGAGCGCTTGCATGCTTTCATCGATAACTTGAATACCTTATACGTCGCTTTTACCCGTTCGAAAGAAGAACTGATCGTATTCTCCCCCCGTCCGAGGAAGATCAACAAGGAAGGTAAGGTTGAGAAGATAACTTCCATCGCCGATCTATTGTGGGCGGGGGTGGAGACGGAGATCGAGGATGATACCTTTGAAAGGGGCGAATGGTGGCATCCAGCTTCGGGTAGAACGGCAGAAGATACCCTGGAGGAAATTCCCATGAGCCGCCTGTATTCCGTTTCCCCGGATGATCGTTTACAATTACGCCTGCATGGGAAAGGATTCTTTTTCGATAATGCCAGGCGGAAGCACGGTACCTTGATGCATGAGGTATTGAGCCGGATACGTACGCCGAAAGATATTCCCGCTTCGGTCGAAAGTTATCGGTTAGCCGGGGTGATTAACCGGGAGGAAGCGGCGGAGTTGATCAGCCGTCTGGAAGAATTATTGCAAGCGGAGGAGGTAAAGGCTTGGTATGATGGTTCCGCCCGTGTCTTGAATGAAGTGGATATCCTGTTCGGTAAAGGCTTGTCTAAACGCCCGGACCGGGTGATGATAAAAGATAACAAGGTAATTGTCGTGGATTATAAATTTGGCGAACGGCAAGATAAGCGCCATCCTAATCAGGTAAGAAATTACCTGCAATTAATTCGTAAAATGGGTTTCGAGCGGGTCGATGGATACCTTTGGTACGTAGAGTTAGGCAAAATAGAGGCAGTGAATAAGTGATATATTTTTGATATTCGGTAAAAATGAATATTTTTGCAGATTCTTAGTATAAAACGATACAGTCAAAGAAGAATGAAAGTACATAAAGAAGGAACCGGTTTACTGCTTACGTTGTTTACAATATTATTTATTGTGAATATAACTTTGTACCATACGGTAGGTAAGGGTATGCTGTTTTATTCTGTCGCTTTTGTTTCTACCGTATTGTTCCTATTGGTATTAAACTTCTTCCGTAGTCCTTTCCGTCGGTTTCCTTATGATTCGGAAGGCTTGGTGATCGCTCCCGCCGATGGTACGATCGTTGCCATCGAGGAAGTGATGGAGAACGAGATCCTTCATAAGAAGTGCCTACAGATATCTATCTTTATGTCTATCTTCAACGTACATGCCAATTGGTTTCCCGTAAACGGTACCGTTAAGCATGTTTCCCACCAGAACGGGCGTTTTATGGCGGCTTATCTGCCGAAGAGTAGTACGGAGAACGAACGTTCGGCGGTCGTTATCACCACGAGGAACGGGGTGGATGTCTTGGCTCGTCAGATAGCCGGGGCGATGGCACGCCGCATCGTTACGTATGCCAAGCCGGGAGAGAAATGTCATGTGGACGAGCAAATGGGGTTTATTAAATTCGGTTCTCGCGTGGATGTCTACCTGCCGGTAGGAACAGAGGTGTTAATAGAGATGGATCAAAAAGTAACAGGCAATCAAACGCCTATAGCCCGTTTGTCAAAATGAGTATAAGAAAACATATTCCTAATACAATTACGTGTCTGAGCCTTCTGTCCGGTTGTGTCGCCAGTGTTATGGCCTTGCACGGAAATCTTTTATCTGCGTTGATTTGGATTATTATAGCCGCGGTCTTTGATTTCTGCGATGGCTTTGCCGCTCGTTTATTGAAGGCTTACTCGCCGATGGGAAAGGAATTGGATTCCTTGTCAGATATGGTAAGTTTCGGCTTCGCTCCGGGCATGGTGGTCTATTGGTTGTTGGGAGAGGCTTCTACGGCTTTGCCTTTTGGCTCATTGAATACGTATATCCCTTATCTGGCGTTCGTGATCCCAACGTTTTCAGGTTTGCGTTTGGCTAAGTTCAATATTGATGAACGGCAAACTACCTCGTTTATCGGCTTGCCGGTTCCGGCGCATGCTTTATTTTGGGCTTCGGCGGGGTATTCTGTTTTACCGGTTGTCCATGCGAATGAAGGCTTGTTCGTGTTGGTGACTGTTATCTTGGCGTTTATTACCTCCTTGCTGTTGGTGTCTGAGATACCGATGTTCTCGCTGAAGGTGAAATCCTTAGCGTGGAAGGGTAATGAGCTTCGCTATATATTGATCGCTTGTGCCATTATTTTCGTGGCGTTATGGGGATTCTTGGGAATCTCTGGAACCATCCTGTTATATATAGTCTTGTCTATTTTTAACAAAAAGGGATAAACAAGAATTCTTATCTTTGTGTTTGTGATAGTAAAGAATCATTTAAGTATCGGATTATGTTTAAGTTTTTGTTTGTAATATTCTTTTTCTTTATCCTGTTGGTGTTTCTGATGGGTTTCTCCATCTTGCGTACCTTTAAGAACATCTTTTTTGGTAGCGGAAACAACACTCGTAAGGGAGAACAACGTCGTCAAACAAATAGCAATACTTCCGGACATCGTTCTACGACTACTACCGCCCGGGACGATGATGATCGTACACCTTATGTGCACCGTAAGAAGATATTCGCCAAGGATGAAGGGGAGTATGTGGATTACGAGGAAGTTAAATAGAGCTTAGCGTCTTTGCTTGAAGAAACGCTGCATTTCTTCCGCGCACTCTTTTTCAAGGATACCTTTTTTGATAATCGCTTTCGGATGGAAGGCTTGAGGGGCGAATTTGGAGAAACCTCTTTTATCATCGGATGCCCCGTATACGATCGTGCTTAATTGTGCCCATCCGATCGCGCCGGCACACATTATGCAGGGTTCCACGGTTACGTATAGACTACAATTTGTTAGGTATTTCGCTCCTAAGACTCCGGCGGCGGCCGTAATCGCCAACATCTCGGCATGTGCGGTCACGTCGTTCAAGCATTCGGTTTGATTATGCGCCCTCGCTATGATCTGGTTGTTGCAGATGATAACAGCTCCTACGGGAACCTCACCCTCGGACGCTGCCGCACGAGCTTCCACCAACGCTTGCTTCATGAAATATTCGTCATTGAAAGGATTCATCTTCTCATCTCATTTTCGTTGAAAAGAGTCGGATAATCCTCCTCCAAGGTCTTGAGGATGTGAGAAAGGATCGTCTCTCGGTACCAACGGGACTTATTCTCGATCTTGTAGCGTGAAAGGTAACGTTTTACCGCTTTATGCTCTTCGTCATTCAGCATAAAGGTCACTTTGTGTACCCTCGGATGATTGGGGTGAGCCGATGAATATTTACGTTCTTCTTTCATACATTTGCAAATGTACGAGTGAATAGCCGAATAACAAAGAAAATGGCTATATTTGTGCAAATTAATGCGATGGCAAGACAGAACGATATGGGTCGGGAAGGTGAGTCTGAGGCTCGTGCCTATCTGGTAAAACATGGATATAACGTGTTGCATACCAATTGGCATTGGCATCATTATGAACTGGATATTATCGCTGTCAAGGAAGATGAGTTAATCGTGGTGGAGGTGAAGACACGCTCTGAGGATTTTTTGCTTTCACCGGAAGATGCGGTAGACACCAAGAAGATTCGGAGGATTGTCGCCGCTGCGGATGCCTATGTCCGTTATTTTAATATAGACTTACCAGTCCGTTTTGATATCGTGACATTGATCAAGAAAGAGACGGGTTTCCTGATCGACCATATCGAAGATGCTTTCTATGCTCCTTGCCGTTAAAAGATAAAAGTTATGAATATAGAAGAAGTACGTGAATACTGCCTTTCCTTGAAGAATACCATCGAGTGTTTCCCGTTCGATGAGGTATCGCTGGTCTTTAAGGTAGAGAATAAGATGTTCCTGCTGCTTCCTTTGGATGCGGAGGAGCCTCATGTCTCCTTGAAATGCAGTACAGACTATGTGGAAGAGTTACGGGAACGGTATACGGCGGTTGAGCCGGCTTATCATTTTAATAAGAAATACTGGAATAGCATTTATCTGGATCGGGATATGGAGGACGAGGAGGTTAAACGTTGGATCTTCCACTCTTACCGGGAGGTGATCGCTAAACTACCAAAAAATATAAGGGAGATTTATAATGATGAGCACTGATAATGAATCTCCCCGCATCTTGCGTGTGGTGGAAACCACTTCTACGAATAGCCTGCTTCGTGAGTTGATCATCAAAGAATCTCTTCCGGAAGGAAGTGTAGTTGTCGCTGATTTCCAGACAGCCGGACGTGGGCAGATCGGGAATGTCTGGGAGTCTGAGGCGGGAAAGAACTTGATGTTTAGTACAGTCCTGTACCCTACGTGCATCCCGGCAAATCGCCAATTCTTGATTTCTCAAATAGCGGCCTTGAGCGTGAAAGAGACGTTAGACTTATATACGGATCATGTCACAGTGAAATGGCCGAATGATATTTATTGGAAAGATAAGAAGATTTGCGGAATGTTGATCGAGAACGATCTATCAGGGCATAATCTATATTGCTCCATCATCGGGATCGGCATAAACTTGAATCAAGCGGTGTTTCGGGGAGATGCTCCGAATCCTGTTTCTTTGTTTCAAATAATCGGTAAGGAAGTAGATCGAGAAGAGGTTTTGGACCGTTTCCTCTCTGTATTCTATCGCTATTATTTATCTCTTCTCCAAGAGGAATACGAGGATATTCGTATCCGCTATCAATCTGCGTTGTATAGAAGGGAGGGCTATCATGCCTATAGGGATGAGGCGGGAGAATTCGAGGCCTGTATCCATGATATTGAATCAACCGGGCATCTTTTGCTAGTGTTACGGGATGGAAGCATCCGTCGCTATGCTTTTAAGGAGGTTTCTTATTGTAAGTGACCTCTTCGGGCGCGAATCTGGGATTTTTGCGAGGGCTTTCTCCTACGTTCTTCTTTCCTTCTAAGTAGCTCGTTTATAGAATCTCTTTTCATGTTAGTCGTTTGAGTGATCACAAAAAATGAACGAATTTGAAGGATGAGGCTTTTGACGTAGGTCTGATTGGGATGATGTGTATTGGGATTGGGTGTGTGAGGAAGGCTCGGTAACGGGCGAGGATTTTGGGAGCAGTTATACTTACTTGGTTGGGGAAGTATATATCCTTTGGCACTTATTATATATCCTATGGGGAGGTAAATAGTACTTTGTATCCTTTCAAGATACGGTAATTCCAGTGGAAGTAATCTTTATAACATGAATAATAATGTACGTGTACATTAATTTATATTGATTGGTGGTTGAGGGATTATTATGCTTGGCCTTGGTTCGAGAATGGCTTTTATGGAGTGGGGGATATAGGTAAGGGATGGGTAGTTCGTGGTTATAATCCGCTATTTCGTAATGAATAGCCTATTTGATTGATAAGAAAGCGTGTAGGATGACAAAAAAATAATAGGGAAGATTTGCGCGAATCGAAGAAACGCGTACCTTTGCAAATGATAGATAAAGTCGGCTGTCAGTATTATGGTTTTGTGAAGGCAGCCCAATGAATGAGCTTATTACACTTTAGTATTAATATTAAATTATTTAATTATGAACAAAAAGTTTTCTACTTTTTTGTGCGCTAGCTTACTTTTAGCTTCAGCATTCACTACTGCGAATGCGGCAGATTTGACTGGCGTTAACAATGGTGCGGATGCTTTTATGGTATCAAAATTGGATAAAGCTGCGTTAAGCGGTTTGTATCAATTAAGAGTAACCAGCACCGCTACAGGCAACACGACAAACGGTGTCCTTGCTATAGAGAATGGCAAGTATGTTGTCAAAGCTTCCAATTACAATTTACTGAATTCATTGTGGTGTATTACGATTACGGAGCAAGGTCAAGGTAAAGAGCCTATCTATGACTTCGTGAACAAAGCTACAGGTGAATTTTTGGCGATCAATGAGGCTGATGTTCAGGGCTTGGCGGTAAACGCTACTTCTGGGGCTCTTCAAGTTGGTGAAACTTACGGCGGTTGGGCTTTTGCTAGAACTTACAAGGAAGTGTTGGAGAAAAATCAACCGATGTTTACTTATCAAGAGGCTGACTATGTTCTTATCTTGTTGGAAGATAATGGTGTGTTAAAAGCTAAGAAAGTTTTAGCTAGTGAAGCTAGAGGTTTAACTGATGCTGTAAAGTTTACTGTGTACGACGCAGGTACTTACGTGTTGAGTGCAGATGAGATTAACGCTTATTTGAAAGATAATAAGAATGTTCTTAATTTCAATCAGGATGCTAATGCTGACGTAAACCCGTTTACGACTAAAGCGTTTGTCGCAAAAGAACTAAAGGGTGGTCTTGCTGCTGATCACAATTTCGTTTATGTGACAGATAAAGAGAATGAGAACTCTTATTTGAAAGTTGATACCGCTGCTAATGGTGTAGGTATCCAATTCTTGAAGTTTGGCTGGACAAATGCTGAAAAAGAGCCGAACAAAGATGTAGAGAATTCAACGTTGGCTAATCAACATAAGTTCTTGTTCTCTTACAAACCTTCTACAGATAGCTTGTTTATCCAAGTAAAGCAGGTTCGTTATAAGAATGAAAAGAATGCCGAAAAATATTGGAAAGATGTAACAGATATTAAGAACTATGGTTCTAAGTATGTAGGAGTTTCTGATACTGACGTTAATTTAGATAATAACGCTGTAGCTGAGATGCCTGGTGATGCAGTTGCTCCTTCTCAATTGTTCGTTAAGTTGCAGAACTTTACGGTAGCTGACAGAATTGCGACAATCGGTGCTAGACCAATCAATACACATATCGGTTTTGGCTTGAAGGGTTGCAATGCTGCAAGTGACAAGACATCTATTGCTAACGGTTTGTATATCATTAAGAACGCTAAGGGACAAGTTCTGGCTGCTCCTATTCATGAGAATGATAACGTAGGTAACAACAAGGTTGAGTGGGTTACTTTGGATGAGCAAGATCCTATGCACATGCCAGCTTATCAATGGGTAATCACGAAGACTTTGAACTCGGAAGCTTCTCAGGCTACATCTCCGATTAAGGTGGTTAACCGTGAGTTCTTAGAGACTTATAACAATGTTCAATTGAGATTGAATGACAAAAATGAGATCGATGCTTCTTATGATCTTTTGGATGGGGTTACTTTTGTCCAGATCACGGACTCTGCCATAATCAAGGATAAGAAGTTGGGTTATAAGTATCTTGCTAAGAACGAGTTGATCGTTAATAAGTATAAGTTCAACTATTTGAATCCGTTCACTCAAGATTATTGGATCGCTAACGGTGCAGACAAAGATTCTTTGATTTACGTGAAGGAGGCTGCTAACGAATATACCTTGACTGAAGGCTCTACAGCTAAGTATGGTATTGATGTAGATGCAGCTTTGTTGAAGAAGATCCCGGGATTGGCTCAATTGGAGAGAACAAACTATGTGATCGCTAAAAATAAAGATGCTAAATTAGTTAAGGCTTATGGTAGCAAGTATGCGATGGGTGCTAAGAATGTAGGAACTACAGCCGAGGTTGATACATTCTTCTTCAAAGAGAATAACCACTTTAGCGGAAAGCATTATTATGCGATCCTAGAGTCTAATTGGAATGGAACAAAAGCTTATATTAATGATTTGAATACAACAACAGCAAAAGTTGGTATCGCTGATGATGGTATGACTGCTGGTTTGAAAGTTCAATTATTGAATGAGTCCAGAACTTCTTCATTCACGGTAGAGCCTAGCGATGCTCCTTTATATCGTCGTTTCAATAAGGCGGTTCTTGGCGAGAACGTGAATGATGGCGCAGATAGCTTGGCATTCGTGGAGAGATATCGTCATGAATACTTGATGGATGAGACCAATGCTAACTTTGAGGATAAAAATGGCGTTGTTGATTATTTAGGTATCTGGAACAAGGATAAAGCGAATGGTAAGTTGGCTATGCGTATTGATACCGCATGGTTGAACCGTGGCGCAGGCAATGTTAAGCCTCAATACTTGATTTCTGTAGCACGTGATGATCAAGGTGCTATTGAGACGATTCCTTGTGATGAGGCTGATGACAAACACTTCTATATCGATGAGAATGGCAACGCTCATAAGACTGATAAATGGCATTGCCAGCATGCTAAGCCGGGACGTGCAGGTTTCGCTTATGGTAAATACTTGGTAAGCTTTGCGGACTCAGCTAGAGCAGATAAGGATAAACCATACATGGATATTAAGAATGGTTATACTCGCGTAGGTTTCGTTAAGGCAATTCATTCCGGTGATAGCTTGTATATCTTGGTGAACGAGTTCAAGAATATGAAACCGGCGGATTTGAATATTGATGAGATTATTAAGTCTTACAAAGCTGCTAAGATCGATGGTGCTTATATCGTAAACTTACAAGGTGATCAACACAAGAATGTAACGTGGTCTTTCCGTTATGTAGATCCGGACAAGGCAGCGAGTGTGACAGAAGAGGGCGAAGCTAATGCGTTCATGTTTGAGTCGAATGTTTACTCAGATAGCCCTGAGACCTCTGTAAATGGAAATGTTCCTTTAGGAAATGTTCATGGCTTGGAAAATGCGATCGCTCCTAAGTATGCAGCTTGGTTGAAGATGCAAAATGGTTGCTTGGTATTAACTCGCGGCGATTCTGATTTCAACTCTTCTAAGACCGGTGGTGATGCAGCGTTGGTATTCAATGTAGACCCAGAGGCTTCTAAGGGAGATATGGTAACTTCTAACGACGAAGTAGCTGTAGAAGGTGTATCTGTAGTAGCTGGCAACGGTACTGTAACTGTTCAAGGCGCTGCTGGTAAGTCAGTAGTTATCACTAACATCTTAGGTAAGGTTGTTGCTGAGACAGTTCTTACTTCAGACAACGCAACTATCGCTGTACCTGCTGGTATCGTAGCTGTAGCTGTTGAGGGTGAAGAGGCTGTTAAGACAATCGTTAAATAAGTAGAAAACTGATCGAATTTCCGTAAGGAAAGACACAGTTCATAAGATAGAGCCCCGTCGATGTACTTCGGCGGGGCTTTTGTGCGTTCCCCTACGAGTGTTTCATATTTAAATACAAAAACAAGGTATCTTAGTTTCATTGAGCAAGTATCCTAAGTTCATTGGCGAAGTATCTTAGGCGTATGGGGCGATGAAACTAAGATACTTTTCTCATGAGCACCTTGTGTGAGTATCGGTGTTGTCATATGCGACTACCGGCGTGGATTGTAAGGACTACTCGTGCAGGTTCTAGGCTCTACTGCCCTGTTATTCTTTCTTTTTGATAGATAAATGTCTATATGTGTGACATCCCTTTTCGGTGGAGAGCGTAAAATAGCAGAGGCTGGATGACTGTAAACGGCATTTTTCATTGAAAAAGCCCCCTTTTTGTACGTGATAAGTGGTGAAAGCCTATGCGATAGGTCGCGTTGGGCAACGCCGGTAGTGCCGATGGGCATCGTGAATAGTCAAGAATAGGGTTGTTGATACTTGTGGATGGGCATCATAACCTTGTTACGACCCAGTTCTAACCCCATAACCCCCCTCAAGCAACCCACTAAATATGAATTACAATGAATGAATTCCGCTAGAATGAAAGGCCGTTTTTCGATAAGACGCTGTCATGTAAATGATTGCTGAAATTTTTTCTCGTATTTGAGAATGAACTGTCCATCAGCCCGGAAAAATCGATTCTCCGGGACTTGATATTACAAATTGTCAAAATGGTAAACGTGGTTTAGCTATGGTTTCTCGTTAGTCATATTTATGGGATTCTTGATATGGTATATTGTTTATTCTGCTTATATTTGCGATATCATGGAAGAAAGGAAATGGTTTGAGGAGCTACCGGACTTATGTCCACCTTCGGATGCTATGGCGTGTAGTGGGGTATTTTATAGAATTGCGGAAGGAGATCCTGTGAAATCATTGGATTTCTTCTCGCAAAGAAGATGGCATGATTAAAAAGACATTCGGTGTGGCTCATTATTCTTGGTGGCGATCTTATTGTTTTGATGTAAATAAGGCAAAGGTAATGATGTTATGACTAATTTGTTTTTAGATAGGATCCTAGAGTTTTATGGTGTGCCTCAAATCCTTGTGGCTAAAGATTCTTTTGGTACGCAATACTTATGCCTGCTTTTCGATGATGGGGCTGGATGCAGGTATACGGGTATTAAGATTTCATCCTCTAGGCTGGATGATTATTTGGGAGGAAGGATCGATTTAAGGACTCTTTATCTGAATCCGGAGAATGACAATGAATATTTCAATGTGTCTTATAATGATAATCATTATGAGCTACAGTCTTTTGAGGGAAAGGCCTTGCCGGAGGAAAGGCTTCCGGAAAAGGGATATTTTCATGTGGAATCACGGTCTGAGATCTATACGATAAAGGTTCCTTCCTGCGATAAAAATATATTCCAAGACATTGCCCGAAGGATGGGATGGGTCTGTATGTAACTTAAAACTTCGTTATCATTTCCAAAAAAACACCTATATACCAGCCTTATAACCCTCTATTTGATTTATTCTGCTTATATTTGCGAGTTATCAACAGTTAGGGCGATTTATCAACAAAACAAGCATTGTTTTGATTGAACCCTGTTTGGTTCAGTTTTTAATGTTTAGTTTTGCCCTCGAATTAATTAGGTATAGTATGGGAAAGATTATCGCTTTAGCAAATCAGAAAGGTGGAGTCGGGAAGACAACCACCACGATTAATCTGGCTGCGTCATTGGCCGCTCTTGAGAAAAAGGTGCTGGTCGTAGACGCTGATCCGCAGGCGAATGCCTCATCCGGTCTGGGTGTGGACATACGTAATGTAGAACTTTCTATCTATGAATGTCTGGTGAACGGTGAGGACGCGAGTGGCGCTATCACACAGACTGAAGTGGAAGGACTGGATATCATCCCCTCTCATATCGATTTGGTGGGAGCGGAGATCGAGATGCTAAACTTGGAGAATCGTGAACGGATATTGAAGCAGATATTAACACCGCTGAAAGAGAAGTACGATTTTATCCTGATCGACTGCTCTCCTTCTTTGGGATTGATAACCGTGAATGCCTTGACAGCCGCCGATTCGGTGATTATCCCGGTACAATGCGAGTATTTCGCCTTGGAAGGTATCAGTAAGCTGTTGAACACGATCAAGATTATCAAATCAAAGCTGAACCCGGCGCTGGAGATAGAGGGATTCCTCTTGACTATGTATGATTCCCGCCTGCGTTTGGCGAACCAGATTTATGAGGAAGTGAAACGTCCGTTCCGCGATTTGGTATTTACTACCGTGATCCAACGAAACGTGAAGTTGAGCGAGGCTTCCAGTTACGGTAAACCTGTCTTATTGTATGACGCGGATTCGAAAGGATCTATCAACCATATGCAGTTGGCACAGGAGATTGTTGAAAAAAATAAAGGATTATGGCAGCATTAAAAAGATCGGCGTTAGGCCGTGGATTAGACGCGTTAATTACGATGGATGACCTGAAGACAGGTGGTTCATCGTCTATTAGTGAGATCGAGTTAAGCAAGATCCAGCCTAATCCGGAACAACCTCGATCTGTCTTTGAGGAAGAGACCTTGGAGGAGTTGGCTACCTCTATCCGCTCGTTAGGCGTGATACAGCCGATTACGTTGAAGGAAATCGGCCCCGAGCAATATATGATC
>OGPE01001941.1_pt1 | contig 12562 bp, 8 predicted proteins | sample 1552881 | NCBI WGS metagenome assembly OGPE01 (sample SAMEA2580236, study PRJEB22360) | human gut metagenome | biome: human gut; feature: human-associated habitat; material: faeces | place: Denmark | collected 2008/2010 | reverse complement strand
CGGCAGAGACCCCGCCCCGTCAACCCCTCCCGTACTCAGGGCTACCGTACGCCGCAGTTCGGCGGAGAGGGACAACCCCGTCTGTCCGGTATCCGGATGGGTATGGGTTCCGGCATGCCCGGCTTCGGCAAACATCATACAACCATTGACAGGAATGCCGGGGAAACCCTCGGATGATTCCTGTTTCAGAGCTTTCAGAAGCCCGACGGTAGTCACCGCAGCCTTGTCGATCTTTCGGCCGTAATTGGCGACGATATAAAATTTTTTTCGGGTCAGCCCATACCGACCCGTAAACTCTTCGGAAAAGTGGATCGTTATATCCTTTCCCTCTTCCATCTCGACGGCCGGATCTCCGTTCTGCGATCCGTCGGCATAATAGACCTCGAACAGTGCGGAATCGTCGCTTCCGCCATCTGCGGCGACGATGTTCAGATCGCGGATCTTGTCGAAATCGCCGGCGCCGGCACGGGTCATGGGATCCACGACGACAGGTTCGGGCACAATCACGCGCAGGGTGACCGTTTTTCCTTCGTCCGACTGCGACCTTTGCGGCATCAGTTCCATCCTGTCGCACGACGAAATGCAAAGCGCTGCGGACAGGACGCTCAGGACGAAAAACGATATGCAGGTTCTTCTTCTCATGGCTCGATACCTTAAAATTCAGGTTTCACTTCATCGACATACCATTCGGGAACGGTAATCGACACGCTCCCCGACTTGAACTCGATGCGGATCGGGATCAGCACCTCTTGCCTGGTGCAGTCGATGACATCCTCGTGCATCGCGAGGAATTCGGCAAAGTTGACCTCGGCCAACGGCTCACCGCCCGAAGCGGGCCGCACGCAAAGCGCCACGTCCTCGTGGTTTTTATGGCGCATAATGTTGGCACGGGCGGTCAGCAAAGCCCTGCCGACGTCGTATTTGCTTTCAAGACGATAGGTGGTCGCTTCTCCGCAGGCGCGGTTCTCGAAATCGGTACAGGGCGACACGTTGCAGAGTTCCAATACGAGCGTCCCGTCTGCACGCTGCCCGGTGGCTGGCACACCGGCGACCTCGACCGACACCTTATAGTGCGAACTGGCAAAACCGACGACCTGCGTCCGGTCTTCCCGCCCGGCATCGTACGGCTCAGCCGTATAGGATGCGGAAGCGTAATAGAGCGAATCGTTGCCGGCGACCACCTTTCCTGCAAGGTAATCCCCGGCGGCGAACCTCATCTGGTCGAACCGGCGACAGTCCAGATTGTCGACTTCCGTATGGTGCGTATTAGCTAAACAAACGATCCGGTAATCGCCCGGATCGAGCGGCGGCAGCACGGCCGTACGGTTTGCGACCTCTTCTTCCGACAAGACCCCGGAGCCGACGCAGTCGTTGTCCGCATCGAAGACATACATCTCGACACGGCAGATTTTCGACCCGAAAATCTCGGCCGAACCGTCGCCTTTATAGCTCAGCACCAGCTTATCGGTATTATGGCAATCGCCCAGATCTTCGCGGATACACGACGCGCAAAGCCCTGCGAAAAGCAACAGGCACCCGGCGATATTCGTTGTTCTCATAAGTCTGTCGGTTTGTGTTGTAAAAACGCAGGCGGAGCCGGAGAGCCGGTCGATCCCGCCTGCGGAATAAGGATAAATCAGTTGAATACGGGCGTGAGGTCGGCATGTACCGTCCACTTGGCCACCTTTACGGTAACATCAATACATTTGTCAGGCTGTTCGAAATCACTGTCGTTGAATATGAAATTCACCCGGTAAATATGGCCGCGTTCGAACTTCGTAAGGTTCCCGCTCGCATTCTTGAGTGCTTTGGTCGCCAGGTACAGCGGAGTGCCGGCATCATTGCCGGAGGCATCGGCATGGCCGGTAGCCTGCATGAGCAACTGGGGATAGCCATCCGACGTGACAGCATCGACAAGCTCACTCCCGGCCGTGAAGAAATGGTAGTAAGATTTCTTTTCGTTTTTGTTCGCAGCCGGTGTCAGCAGGGCCCCGTTCAGGTTTTCATAGTACCACTGATCTCCCGTAAGGGTTGCAAAATGGTCGAATATCTCTGTTTCGTCAGTTTTGGCTTTCTTCAACTTCGACATCGTACCTTCGGTCAACTCGGCCTGGGCGTAGTAATTGTTGATCGCGAATTTCTGGAGTTTGATCGCGCTGTAAATCGGGCTGTCCCCGAAGTTACATTCGATGCCTGTCACCTCGACACGTGCGACGAGGGGTTCGATATTCACCGTGGCTTCATAAACAGGGTTCGAATGGTCTGCATGCTGGGCGGACAGAGTCAAAGCCTCGGATTCGCCGTATAGCGTGAGTTCGTCCACATCCTGCTGCCCGTCGATTGCCAACTGCTCGGCAAGGTCGGCTTCGGCAGCAGCCGTCAATCCCGTCGTACCGGTCTTAATCACCTGTCCGTCATCACCCCGAACATTGCCGATAACGATTACCTTGTTTACACCTGCAGGCAGGAAATGGAAAGATTGTTCCAAGCCCACATCGCCCCCGACCACAAAGAAATTCTGTGCGTCAGTCTGCGGGTCGTCGGCTTTTTTCCCGCGATAGAGGTTGGTGCCATCGGAAAAGAATACCTGATAGTTGATCAGGTTGATTTCGGTTTCGGACAGATCCCCCTCGCCGTCAGGTATGGCGGAACGGGTGCCCGACAATACGTTGGCCAGCGAAATGGTCACGCTCTTGAGCGAGTTGTCTCCCGTGCCGGCTTCATCTTCCTTGTTGCAGGAAGCGAAAGTCATCGCAACTATTGAAGCTGCAAGAATCAAGTTAGAAAATTTCATAGAATTGAAGAATTTAGTGAGAATGAAATGAAGTGACTTGTTCGTATCGTTATCTTATCTGTTCCATGTTTTTCCGCGCTTCTACGCACCCCGCAGCGACGGCCTTTTCGAACCACCGGACAGCTTCGTCCTCCTCTTCGAGCATCATGTGGCAAACACCGATCGGGTTCCAGGCACGGGGATCGTCACCGTATTCGCGCAGGAGTTCCAGTGCCTCGGCGTATTTCCCGGCGCGGATCTGCGTGTTAGCGACGTTGATCGCATCGGCCGCGACATCGTTCAACACATCGTAATAGACGGCCACATAGCAGGCATTGCGCAGTTCGGGGTAAAAGTTTTTCAGCATATAGCGATAAGGCTTACCGCCTGCCAGCCTCTGAAGGGCAACCTTCCGGTCGTTCCCGGCATCGTTGTCCAACACTGCCAGCACTTCGTCACGGCATTCCATATCCGAAGCAGCGACCATACGGCGCAGGTCATCCCAGTTCTCGACACCGTTTATCAGTTGGAAATCCGCATCGCACAACTCCGGGACTGCCTTTGCAATATAGGTTTTGAGGGCTCGGGCACGCTCGCCGCCCAACCGGGTATTGAGTGCGAGGGCGCCTTCGGGAGACGCGAAACCCGTGATTTCCACCCCTCCCAGACGCAGTTTTTCCGTACTGCCGATCTTGCGGATGCCTTCGACGATCTTATCCAGCGTAGCCTGGTTGCCAAATTTATCGGGATAAAGTTCGGTATCCGCCACCGGAAAGAAAACCCGGATCTCATTGCGGTCGAAAGCCCAGCGCCTGTGTGCCTCCACAACCTCGAACCGAGCCGGATCGGCGGCGATCTCCGCAACGGCGGGAACGGGCGGTGTATAGACCGGAACATCCGCCAGCAGGGTCTGGTCACCGTCATGGCAGTCGCAGGCACAGCCGACCATCCGGCGTTTGATGCCCAGCGACGCCGTGCGCATCCACTTCTCATAGGGAACGGCTGCCGCATAGGCGCAACTCCCGCCTTCCAGTATCTGGTTCGGAGCGAGGCTCCACGTGCGGTTCCCGGACAGCGCCTGCTCCTGCCGCTCCCTCTTATAACGGATCTTACCGTAGATTTCCGCCTGCGGCAGCCATACGGTGTCGGCACCGTTGCAGAGATAGGGTGTCAGCACCATCTTGTAGCGATTTTTCAAGGTTTTCGGTGTCGTGTGAATATCGAACGCCACCTCGACGCTGTGTTTTACCCGTTTCACGGACTCGCCGGCAATATCGACCTGGGCGGTCAACGAAACCGGCAATGCGAGGATGAATATAAGTGAGGCTGTCTTTTTCATACCCTGATGCGCTATTTGATCATATAAATAATGGAGATACCCGCCTTGGTCGGGCCGAAGTAGTGCTTGTCCTGACTGCCCCTGAATTTGCCGCAGGTCGCACAGTCGTACTTATCGTAGTTCGTATAGACGTAACCGAAGCCCAGCGTCGCCTCGAGGTTCCACCGTTTGCCAAGTATCCAGTTATAACCATAGGAGAGGCCCAGGCCGGTCGCCCAGCCCTGATAACGGTGGTCTTTGGTGGACTTGCCCCGGAACGGAATGCGAACCCCGCTCAGGTTGTAAAAGGCATAGCCCGAATGCACCCCGAAGAAATGGCCGTTGAAACGCTCGCATAACCAGTAGCGGAACTCCGGCATCACCATCCAGTGCCGGATCTTCCGGTTCGCCTCCCGGTCGAGCGTCCAGGGATTGTAACCACCCGCAAGGTCGAGCGTGGTGCGTTTGCCAAGACCGAACTCGAAACCGAGGTTCGGGGTTGATGTCGCCCAATAGAGGATGTTGGTCTTAACACCGATATCCTGTGCCCATGCACGGCCCCCGGCCCAACAGATGGCAAGAAAAAAGATAAGTATGGTTCTTCTCATATTCCTTTGCTATTATCTCGATCCGAAAATCACGATTATATAACAACTCCCCATTAACAGCGCCGGAACAGGAGTGGCTGCCCGTCATATATCTCCGTCCCGGCGCGGAAAGCAAAACAAAAACAAGCGACTGGATTACAGAAAGATAATTACAGGAAAAACGCTTCGATAAGTGACAGTCTTTTCCAAAAAGACTGCGCACATTCGTCAACAGGACAAACATACTGGTATTTAAGACATTGCAAGCACATGCACGGAAGAAATGTTTAACCAGCAGATTCGATTTGTAAAACTGTGAAACTTAAAATACAAGCAACTGTATTGCAAGCATATAATAGCCACACAAAGAGAATATACGATGAAACAGTCCGTAAAAACCACCGATCCCGTATGGGGAACATTCCATGCGACCAACTGCCCGGCCGGTTGCATGACCTGTTCCGCCGCAAAAGACCATTCCGTTGCAAAATTCACTCGTACGCTACTCCCTGAAGCACAACTGCTGCCACAGGCCGACTACCGTTCGCACCGCATTCTTTTCCTGCTGTCGGGGCATCTACATGTACGCATCGGCAGGAGCGGCAGCCATTATCTTCTGGATCGCCAGTGCATCTTTTTAGCCCGGAAGAGGGAGATTGCAGTATCGGCGCTCCGGGAAAGCGATGTGATCACTCTCGATTTCAACAATCGGATGATACTATGCAACAACGACATACTGGCCAGCATGGCGACGATAGATTCTGCGGATGCAGCAGGTTCGCCCGTATTGCAGGTCGTACCCGAGATTCTGGCATTCTTCGAGGGGATGGGGCCCGCCCTTGATCCCGTCGGGATGTACCTACCCTGTTACCATGTAGTCAAGGAACACGAGCTTTTTTTGATGATGCGCTACTTCTACGGAGATGCCAGACTGAGATGTTTCTTCCGCGATGTAATCCGTCCCAAGGATGATTTCCAGACATTCGTGCTGAGTTCTTACCGCCATGCGGAAAGCATCGCCGAACTGGCGCGGATGGCGCACATGAGTGAAAGTTCCTTTATCCGCAAATTCCGCGACACGTTCCGCGAGTCCTACCACAGCTGGCTGGTGAAACAAAAAGCCGCAGACATAGAACATGCAGTCCGGAGCGGGATCAGGGACAACGACCGGCTGATCCGCATGTTCGGATTCAAGAGTTACCTCGCCTTTTACCGCTTCTGCCAGCGTTATTTACATTGTTCGCCGTCGGCCCTGAAAACAAAATGCACCTGAGGAACAGAGCCTTCAGGTGTGAAAATGACAAAAAACAGATATGTGTTTGACCGATTTTGGTATGGGGGGGGGTAGATCGGAATATCGAAATAAGCACTATCTTTGCATTAGAAACAAGGGGCGGAAGCCGCCTCAGAAAGGTGAAAAAAAGGCTTTTACAGTCTTTTTGGAAAAGACCGTATCTTGCTGTATATCCCGCCGTCTATACAAATAACCGTCTTTACGGCAAAGTTATTATTTTTTTACCATCCCCGGCTCTTTTCCGTGCTTTTTTTCCGCCTCCCGGCAGCACCTTTCAGCAGCCCTGCGACGATTTCGTTCGCGGCATCCACCGTACTGTTATCCAGTTCGTCCAAATAGATCTGGGTCGTTCTTTCGGACGTGTGCCCCAAACCGACGCTGATGACCGAGACCGGGATACCCTGTTTGCGGGCAAGGCTCGCCCAGCTATGCCTCGCAACGTTGAAAGAGAGTTTGACCGGAAGATCCAGGCGTTTGCACATATCCCGGAAAAAGCGCAGGTAGTGGGACAGGCTGTATTTATAACGCAAATAGAGTTTCTCGTCGAACAGCCTGCGTTCGCCCGTCGTCGTTCCATTATACACGAGCGGGCGCAGTAGACCGTCCGCGCCGAATTCGAGCAGCACTGGCAAGGCCCAGGGTGAACATGTTTCCCGGTAACGGTCGAGGATGGACTGCACCTCGGGAATGATCCGCACCGAATAGGTTTGGCCGGTCTTGCGACGGCGGTAATGAATCATACCGTCCCGGATATCCTCCTGCCGCAGGTAGGCCATATCTACGAACGACATTCCGCGGCAATAGAAACTGAACATGAACATGTCGCGGGCACAATTCAGCTTGTAGGAGTCCGGAAATTCGGACTGCGCGACACGGCGGATCACTTCGGTGCTCACGGCCAGCTTGCGAGTTTTCTCGATCCGGATGGGCACGGCATCGAAAGGCGACCGGCCCCGGGTTACATAACCGCGTTTCTGAGCCTTGTTGTAAACGGCACGGAAATTACTCATGTAAAAAGACACCGTATTGGGTTGCAGGGGAATTTGGCGAAGGTGCTGTTCGAAATCAAGCAGCAGGTTCTCGTCCACGTTATCGAAATGGATACGGCGGCTTCCGACGAACTTTTCGAAGGCGATCAGCGTCGCATTATACTTATTGGCCGTACCCTGTGCCCCCTCTTTGCGCAACTCCTCGATCTGCCGTGTGAAAAAGGTATGCACGTAACGGTTGTCGTAACGCCGGTGGTAGGCCTGCGTGACATCCCGAACCGTAAACGGTTTCCCTTCGCGCTGCAGTTCGGACAGGATGCGCTGCACCTCTTCCTTCTGTTTCTCCAGAAAAACATTGACCTCGTGGATGAACGCCGTATGGGTTCTGCGCCGGGATGTGGCGGCGGCTTTTCCGCGCAGGTGGTCGAACTCCTCGGGCAACAACCGGTAGGGCGTGAAGATCACGCCCCGGCGGCGCTCCCGGATCAGTTGTATGACCAGCGTATAGCGACCGTCACGGCTCCCGCTGCGAATATTCAGCATCGGCCGCACGCTCATATTGGGATGCCTGAAGCTCCCGCGCTGTTCCTTGTCTTGGTTCATAATACCTCGTCTGTTAAGGGTTTAACTATCGATATCCCGTACCCCCGGCATTCCCGCACCAGAATACCCCCGGCGCCCACAGCAAGGGGACAAAGTCCATAAGCCCCGTTATCGGGAGCCTGAGTGAAAATAAAGAATGTCTTTGTCATATCATATTCGTTTTTTGTCATTCGGCACACAGCATGAGGCACCGGACAAATACGAAACCGGAAAGGCAGACGCTACGGGAACTACAAAGCGGTTCTCGAATCAAGTAAGGGTTTATCCGCCAAAGAAGGTGGTGGTTAGTATCGGGGAATGGTCGTCGGATCATGGCCGGGGGGGGGCGGTTCCCGAAAGTCCGGCCGGCAGATCCTCCCATATTAATTCTATGGCTCCCGTTGCGGCTGAGGAAACGCCTCCCCCCGGAAGGTCGTCCCGGTTCCGCATTGTCGGTCATGCCGACATAGAACGGAAGAAGGAATCCATTTAGTATACGCCCGGGGAGGTGTCTGGTTACGCGCATTCGGCTTCACACCGCAGAGATTCCGGATGACAGACATTTCCGGACAGGAATCTCTTGCCGGCCTTCCGGAAGAAAAGGCGCCAACCCGCAGCCCATCAAAACCACAGATACGGCCGGCAATATACCATCCACAGAAACGGACATCGATCCGCAGCCCGAAGGCGGCGACCTCGCGGATTTCCGCCGATGGGTACAGACGCACCTCCGGAAATACGAATGGCGGCCAACCGAACAACCCGAAATATACGGCCGTGTCGTCATTTCGTTCGTCATCGACACTACGGGATGCCTGGGCGATATCCGCTACTCAAAACCGCAAACCAAGAATTTTCGGAAGAGGCTGTCCGCGTACCGGAACTCTCCCCTCGCTGAAAATCGGGGCACCGCCGGACAAAGGACGGGAAGGTCAGCCCCCGGTGAAATATACGATGCCGTTCGACTCCCGGCCATAAATCGAAAACAGGGGCCGGTTCAAATGAACCGGCCCCTGCCGCAACAGTATGCAACCGCCGCCTATTTCAGGTGCGGATTCAGGCTGCGCCACTCTTCGACGGGCGGAATGATCCCCATCGAGATCACCTCGTCGCGCAGTTTGCAGAGGTGCCCGTAGCTGTCGGCAAGGGCCTTGTTCTCCTCGGCCGTACCCTGCACGTCCTTATAGCTGACACCGTCCTTCGTGATTTCGGTCTCCATCGCCATCAGGATATGCTTGAACAGGTCGTTGTGTACGAACACGCCGGCCGGGTAGCCGAACGGCCTGCCGCCCATCGCCGCAGCGATCATGCAGATCGACAGGTAGGCCGGGCTCTGGAACGACGAACGTCCGCGCAGGTCGATGATGTGCTTGCCGCCCTGGATCACCCGCTGTTGCAGGTCGTGCCAGTCGCCTTCGGGCATCTCGCGGCCGATCAGCTCCGACAGGGGGCGTCCGGCAACGAGCGTCGTCGAAGCGAAGACCGCCATCTGCTCGCCGTGGCCGCCGTAGTTGCGGATCTCATCGGGCGAAATCCTGAAATATTTGGCCAGCTCGCTCCGCAGGCGCGTGGAGTCCAGCGCCGCGAGGGTCGAAAGCTGCGACGGGCGGATACCCGCATAGATGAGCGTCACCAGCCCCGTAATGTCGGCCGGGTTGAAGACCACCACGACGTGTTTCACATCGGGGCAGTAAGCCTTGATGTCCTTGCCGAACTGTGCGGCGATCTCGGCATTGCCCTTGAGCAGGTCTTCGCGCGTCATGCCGGCCTTGCGGGCCGCGCCGCCCGACGAAACGACATAGGCCGCTCCCGAGAGCGCCTCCTTGACATCGCTCGTCCAGGTGATGTTCACCCCTTCGAACGCACAGTGGTAAAGCTCCTCGGCCACGCCCTCGAGCGCCGGAGCATAGGGATCGTAAAGGCAGATGTTGGGCGTAAGGCGCATCATCAGCGCCGTCTGCGCCATGTTCGAGCCGATCATGCCGGCCGCGCCCACGATCGTGAGCTTGTCGTTTGTCAGAAATTCCATAACAGAAATATTTTACATTGGTACAATCCTGTACCGGGGTCTTGCTTGCAGAAAAAGAACGTGCGACAGTTCCGGCCGTATTCCGGCGCATGCCGTGCCGCAGAGCAGGGGATTCGCCCGCAGTGCGCCCCGGCCGCAGGTCATTCGACCTCGCGGCGGTTCAGCAGGGCATGCGTAATGGTCAGCTCGTCGACATATTCCAGTTCGTCGCCGAAGCCGATGCCGCGGGCTATGGAGGTGACTTTCAGTCCCGGGAACTGCCGGAGGCGGTTCATCAGGTAGAAGAGCGTGGTTTCGCCCTCGACCGAGGTGGAAATGGCGAGGATCACCTCCTTCACGCCGCCACGGGCGATGCGTTCGGTCAGCAGGTCGATCTTCAGGTCGGAGGGCGAAATACCCTGCATGGGTGAAATGACGCCGCCCAGCACATGATACAATCCCTTGTACTGCCGCGTATTCTCGACCGACAGCACGTCGGCCACCTGTTCGACAACGCAGATCGTCGTATGGTCGCGCTCGTCGTCTGCGCAGATCGGGCAGACTTCCTCGTCGGAGAGGTTGTTGCACTGCGTGCAATATTTGACCTCGTTGCGGAAACGGTCAATGCTTTCCGTCATTTCAGCGACCGATTCGCGCTCCATCCGCAGGATGTGGATGGCCAGGCGCAGCGCCGTACGGCGCCCTACGCCCGGGAGTTTCGACAACTCGCCGACAACGTCCTGTAAAAGCCTCGACATTCAGATGATTTCGATTTTCCGTCCTTCGACCCAGCCTTTCTTGCCGTCGGCGATCACGACCTCGCACCACCCGTCGAGGCGGTCGGTGATCGTCACGACCGTACCCTCGTGCAGCACGAAGAGGTCGGTCGACGACTTGTCGGGCGAACTCTTCACCGCCGTGGAGGCGGTCATCACCACGGCCGAAGTATCGTCGAGCATCTCACGGCGCTCCCCCACGGCGAACCACGTGGTCAGCATGAACAGCAGCGCCGCGACGACCGTGCCGTAGAAACCCGCCTTGCGCAGCGAAATGCGCTGTGCCAGCAGGTAGACCAGGAACAGCCCCAGCATACAGGCCAGCAGTGCGAGCGAAAGCAGGCTCCACGCCGTGCACCCCATCGTGTGGCGGATGTCGCGCATCCACGTGACGAAGAAGAACTCGGGGATGTCCTCGATGTTATCTTTCGTGCGGGCCTCGGCGACGCTCAGGTTGTAACGGATGTCGTCGTTGCCCGGCGCAAGGCGCAACGCCCGGTTGTAATAGAGGATGGCCTTGCCGATACGGTCGTCCTTGAAATAGGCATTGCCCAGGTTATAATAGAGTTTCATGGAGCTCACCCCGCGCGAAAGCAACTCCTCGTAGGCATCGGCGGCCGCATGGAAATCGCCGTTGATATAGGCCGTATTGGCTTTGTCCCACAACTGTTCCGCAGTCTGCTCCCCGGGGGCCTGCACCCCGGCGGGGACTTCCCGCGAAACCTGTTGCAGGCTGTCGGCAGGCTCCTGCGCAAAGGATACTGCGGCCAGGCCCAGCGACAACAGAAAACATCCGATTATTCGTTTCATAGCGTTCTTATCTTTTTATCACCGCTTCGATTCGGGAAATGATGTCCACGCCCTCGGCGTACACCTCGCTCATCTGTGCCGATGCCGCGGGCGAATACTGCGCCTCGTCGCACTTGGTGATAATGGACGTGAAGCGCTGCGACTCTTCGGCCGACACGCCGCGCTTGTGCAGCTCCTCGCGGACGTTCTCCTTGGTGAGGTTGGCCACCGGGATGTTGAACTTGTCGCCCATGTACCCCCACAATGCCCGGAGCATCTCCTCGTAGAACGCATGGCGGTTCTGCTCCTCCATATAACGCTTGGCGACCCTGAAACGCTGCACGGCGACCTTGTTGGCACGCTTGCCCCGCACCAGGGCGGCGTTCTGTGATTCGCGGATCTGCTTGCGCAGCGCCACGTAGACCGCCGTGAAGAGCGCCAGAATTCCCACCAGCAGCCCCCAGTAGGCAGCCCCGAAAAGGAACGGCTCGCGCACCGGGCGCAACTGGGCATTGCCCAGCTTGATGAAACGGATGTCCTGCCCGAGCATCTTGACCTCCTCCTTGGACATGCCGCGTCCCTGCACGACATAGGCATCGCCTCCGCCGCCCTTGGCATCGGGCGTGATCTCCAGTTCGAGCGGACGCGAGCGCAGCGTCATGTACTGCATGCGCGCCGGGTCGAAATAGCTGAATTCGACGGGCTCGACGTCGTACGTGCCTTCGGCGCGTGCGATGAAGGGGTATTCAAACTGGCGGTAGCCGGAAATCCCGGCCGCCGAGGCGTTGATCGACTCGGTCGTCTTGACGTTATACTGCTCGAACGAGGCGGGCAGCGTCAACTTGGGAGCCTGCACGAACGTGAGGTTGCCCGTACCGGAGATCTTCACCGTATAGGTCGCCGCAGAATTGGCTGCCAGCCGGTCGGGCGGCAGCACCGCATCCATCGTGAAACTGCCCACGGCGCCGCTGAAGCTGGCGGGGGCGCCCGCCGGCAGCGGTTTGACCGTGACGTTTATCCGCGGGCTCTGCACCTTGCGGGGCACGTTCACGAAATCGTGACCTCCCCCGAAGAAGGGATCGAGGCTGCGGCGGCTCTGGATGATGACCTGCGCCACGGCGGTGATCTCGGCGGGCTCGATGACGAGCGTACCGGCTTGCTGCGGATAGAGCAGGTACTCTTTGGCTACGAGCGTCTCGTAGACCTTGCCGTTGTAGCGTTCGCGCTGGGGCTGTGCGTCCTGCTCGATCTCCTGTGCCCAGAAGCCGTTGAACGACGGGAACTTGCTGCCGTTGTCGCCCCGCAGGTTGACGCGGTAGTAGAGTTTGAGCGTCGCACGGATCGGCTCGCCCTTGAAAGCGGTCGTGCGCGACAGAATCATGCGCAGCAGGATGTCGTCCTTCGAGACCTGCTGCACGTCGTCGGCCGACTGGCCGCCCTGCACCG
>OGPE01001935.1_pt1 | contig 12573 bp, 7 predicted proteins | sample 1552881 | NCBI WGS metagenome assembly OGPE01 (sample SAMEA2580236, study PRJEB22360) | human gut metagenome | biome: human gut; feature: human-associated habitat; material: faeces | place: Denmark | collected 2008/2010 | reverse complement strand
CTTCCGCAAGCTTTTCCGTGAAGCCGTGTATCTTGCCTCCGCCTCCGACTACAAAGCAGGCACTCACTGTTTTGTCACCGTTTAGCTCTCTGATTTTAGCCGATACCTCTTGTGCAATATTATCAACAACAGGTGCTGCCACATCCCAGACATCCTGTGCAGGAATTGTGTGCTCGATGCTCATGATATCCTTGTATGTAACCGTATCACTTGTCGTAGACTGAAGCTTGATGCTCTCCGCCATATTGAAATCCACGAGGAAATGCTGCACAATAACTTCTGTCATCTCATCTCCTGCATGCGGTATCATGCCATAGGCTATGATACTTCCATCTCTTGTGATCGAGATATCACTCGTTCCGGCTCCCACATCGACAAGTGCGATATTAAGCATACGATAGTTCTCCGGAATTGCCACATTGATAGCGGCGATAGGCTCCAATGTCATATTGGCAACACTAAGCCCTGCCTGTCCCACTGCCGCATAAAGTCCATCCACCACATCCTCCGGCAGAAATGTAACTATGATATCCTCGCCTATTTTGTTTGCCTTATGACCCTCAAGGCTGATAAACACATCATCATTCAAAAAGAATTTGACTGTAGAATATCCCACACAGTAAAACTTATAGCTTGTATCGTTAACCTCCTTGAGTGCCTCCTGTGCTTTTTCTATGCCAAGCAGGTTAAGCGTATTGACATCCTCTCCGGTCACCACAGACTCCTGCGCATACTCATACTCCACATGCGTCGTGACAGTCTTTAATACTCGTCCTGCGGCTGCTATACACACCTCTTCAAGTGGCTGTCCTGTCTGTTTTTCAAGCTCGTTCTTTACTTCCTTAATGGTTTTTGCCACCCTGCCTATATCATGTATCTGACCGTCAAGCATCGCTCTGGTCTCATGCTCCCTGACATACTGTGCTGTAACCACAAATTCCTTGTCATCAGTCTGATAGCCGACAGTTCCTACAACATTTCTTGTACCAATATCCAAACCGAATACATTGTTCATTCCCACTACTCCTTGTATTTGCTAAGCGCTTTATTTATTGAAGCTATCGTGTTTTCGATATCTCCATCATTATCGATAACCTCCTTACAGTGCCTTCTGTACTCAGCTTCTTTAAGCTGGCTTGCAAAGATACTGTCAATCTTCTCATCTGAATAGCCTCTTGATGACTTAAGTCTTTTTCTTCTGACTTCTTCACTTGCATAAATATACCACAACTCGTCGCAGATTTCACCATATCCCTCCTCTATAAGGAGTGCTGCTTCAAGAACAAGCATGAACAGACCATCTTTTTTTGCCTCTTTAACTGCATTAAGCACATATTCCTTTACTGCAGGATGCACTACTTCGTTTAAAAGCTCTCTTTTTTTATCATCCGAAAAAATCACTCCGGCAAGTGCCGGTCTGTCAAAATGCCCGTCCTCAAGCCATATCGGTTCGCCCGCAAACAATTCCTTTAATCTGTTGTAGCAGTCGCTTCCCGGCTCCATCAGCTCATGTGCTATCTCATCGGAGAGCATGACCTTTACGCCATCAAGTTCCTTAAGATAGCTAAGCACTGCCGATTTTCCGGCACCTACACCACCTGTTATTCCTATAAAAATCATATTATTTCCTTTTCTGTCATCAATGCGCATCATACCAGTCATAGCCACACTCGGTGCCCACCTCCATGGATACCTTCATGTCCACCGCGCCACGCATTTCTTTCTCCAGAAGCTTAATCACTTTATCCTTCTCAGCTTCCTTTGTCTCAATTAATAGCTCATCATGCACCTGAAGGATAAGTCTTGACTTTAAGCCCTCGTCAAGAAGCCTGTCATGCACACGTATCATGGCAATCTTTATGATATCGGCTGCTGTACCCTGAATAGGTGAGTTCATCGCAACTCTCTCTCCAAACTGTCTTTGCATGAAATTGCTCGAGTTCAGCTCGGGAATCGGTCTGATACGTCCAAACATGGTCTTTGTATAGCCATTTTTCTTGGCATCCAAAACCGTCTGATCCAAAAACTCCTTAATCTTTGGATATTTGACAAAATAGCTGTCTATATAGCCCTGTGCCTCTTTCCTTGAAATCCCCAGGTCGTTAGACAGACCAAACGCGCTGATACCATATACGATACCAAAATTTACCGCCTTTGCATTTCGTCTTTGAAGGTCTGTGACCTCATCAAACGGTGTGTCAAACACAAGGGATGCTGTACTTCTGTGGATATCCTGACCATTCTTAAAGGCCTCTATCATCCTTTCATCCCCTGAAAGCGACGCAAGCACCCGAAGCTCGATCTGCGAGTAGTCTGAGTCAACAAACAGATCTCCATCCTCAGGCAGAAATACCTTTCTGATAAGCTTGCCCAGCTCAATCCTTATCGGGATATTCTGCAGATTAGGCTCTGTGCTTGAAAGACGGCCTGTCGCAGTGATTGTCTGATTTAAGGTAGTATGGATTTTGCCATCGGATGCAATATATCCCGAAAGTCCGTCAGCATATGTGCTCTTTAGCTTTGTGAGCTGTCTGTATTCCAGAATATCCGCAACAATCGGATACTCCGGCGCCAGCTTTTCAAGCACATCTGCCGCAGTAGAATAACCGGTCTTTGTCTTCTTTTCATTTGGCAGTCCAAGCTTTTCAAAGAGAATGACTCCAAGCTGCTTTGGCGAATTTATATTAAACTCTTCACCTGCTGCCTCATATATTTTCTTTTCAAGCTCAGTTATCGAAACAGCAAGCTTGTCTCCATACTCCTTAAGCTTTATTCCATCAGCCCTTATCCCCTCATTTTCCATATCATACAGTACGAAAACGAGTGGCAGCTCGATATCTCTGTAAAGAGTGAGCATATCCATTTCCTTTAGCTTCTGCAAAAGAACCGGCTTTGATTTCCAGGCAGTATACACCTCGTAGCAGGCACAGTCCACTGCCTTTTTCTCATCCTCCTTCATCATCCGGGTGAAATCAAGCTTTCCCAGATAATCCTTTTTAGATGAGAGCATAAGCCCCAGATAGTCCTTTGCAACCGCATCATAGGGATACTCCCCGACAAGCGGATTGATAAGGTATGCAGCCACCATCATGTCAAAATATCTGCCTCTGTCATCTGCCTTTATCTCTTTGCTATTAAATCTGTGCAGATTGGTCTTTAAATCCGGTGATATCCATGACTTTACTTCCAGGGTATTTAATTTTTCATCCAGGAAGCTGCTTGAAATCTCATCACCTGTACAGATAAAATAAATGTCCTCCTCTGAAAAACAAATCGAAACAGCAAGATAATCGTTAGAAACCGGCTCCGAAAACAGACTTAGCTGTCCATCACTTTCGCTGTTTCCCAAAGACTCTCCCGGTACTACCGAAAAAGCGACCTCACTGCCCTTTGCCTTCTCAAACACTCTCTCTGCAGTCTTTAAGTCCCTTACTACCACAAAATGCTCCTCGGCATTGTTTTTAGGAGCCTCCACGTTAAACCGTGACAGCATGTTTTTGAATTCGTATCTTTTGCACAGTAAAAAGGCTTCCTCAGTGTATAGTGACTCCACTCCGCCACTAAGCTTTGCATCAGAAAATTCATAGTCAACCGGCGCATCAAGTATGATTGTCGCAAGCTCCTTGCTCATAAGCGCCTGCTCCCAGTACTCCACTATATTCTTTGAAGCCCTTGGCGGCTTTACATTCTCAGCGTCCTCATGTACTGCCTCTATACAGTGATATTTTGCTATAAGTGCGCCTGCTGTCTTTTCGCCGATACCGGGTACCCCGGGAATATTATCAGACGTATCTCCCTGCAGAGCCTTTACATCGATAAACTCCTTTGGAGTGACGCCGTACTTTTCGATAACATCTGCTGTATTGTAGTTTTCTATCTCGGTTCCTGTTTTCTTTGTCTTTGGAATCCTTACCATGACATGGTCAGTCGCAAGCTGCAAAAGGTCTCTATCTCCGGAAATGATGGCGACATCCATACCGGCCTTTTCTGCCCTGACAGATAAGGTTCCAAGTATATCGTCGGCCTCATAGCCTTCCTTTTCCACGATTTTAATGCCCATAGCGGTAAGCATTTCCTTTATCATAGGCACCTGCTGCCTAAGTTCCTCGTCCATAGGCTTTCTCGTGCCCTTGTACGCATCAAACATCCTGTGGCGAAACGTCGGTGCATGCACATCAAATGCCACCGTCAGATAGTCAGGCTTTTCCTCGTCAAGAATCTTGAACATGATATTCAAAAAACCATAGACTGCATTTGTGTGAAGCCCCTCTGAATTGGTCAGATCAGGCAGCCCGTGATATGCCCTGTTTAAAATACTGTGTCCGTCTATAAGTACAAGCTTTTCACTCATTTTGATACTTTCCTTACTGTCAATTATAATATTGTTGTAATCGCTGCCGGTCACACTGCAGTGCAGGCAGTAACGTTAAATAGCTCTTGTATATTTCTTAAGCCACTGAGCCTCCTCATCATTCAAAAATGGTGAAACAAGCTCATAAACTCTAGCATGGTAAGCGTTCAGGTATCCCTTTTCCCTGTCTGTCATCTGATTTGGATCAATCGCATCGAGATCTATCGGTACATAGGTCAGATTCTCAAAATACATGAACTGGCCATACTCATTTTTCTCACCCTTTCGGCAGATAAGCTCATTCTCTGTACGAATACCGAATTTGCCCTCTAAATAGATGCCCGGCTCATCTGTAGTGACCATGCCCTCTTCTATCACACGCTCTGCAGTTCTGCCCGGGTACTGCTTCCAGTGGAAGCTGTTTGGTCCCTCATGCACATTGAGCACATAGCCCACACCGTGTCCGGTGCCGTGATTATAGTCCATGCCAATCTCCCAGAAAGGCTCTCTTGCCAGAATATCAAAATTAAGGCCCGAGCATCCCTCCTTAAACTTTGCATTTGCCAGGTTCATATTTGAGCGGCACACTCTCGTAAACATATCCTTCATCTCGTCAGTCACAGGGCCTAGTGCAAAGGTCCTCGTGATATCTGTGGTTCCCTCCAGATAATGTCCGCCTGAATCAACCAAAAGAAGACTCTCAGGCTTAAGCTGCCTGTCAGACTCCTCTGTTGCAGAGTAATGCACAATAGCACCATGATCAGCATATCCGCATATTGTGGCAAAGCTCAAATCAAGAAAGCCCTCCTGCTCAGCTCTAAGCGATGCAAGATAATCTGAAGCCGAAATCTCTGTCATGGGTATCTTACCTATATTTGTCTTAAGCCAGTACATGAACTTGCACATCGCAACTGCATCCTTTAAATGCGCCTTGCGCATATTTTCAAGCTGTACTTCATTCTTTACGGCCTTCATGACAACTGTAGGATCCTCCGCATCAATCACCTTAACACCATCCGGTAGGCTGTCGCAGATGCGGTAATTTACAATCGATGTATTTAAAAGCACTGTCTCTTTTTCATCAATATGCTTCACATATTCATAAAAATCATCGTAAGGTCTTGTCTGTATACCATTCTTATCGAGGTATGCCTTAAGAGTCTCTGTCACAACCTCTTCCTGCAAAAACCATATGCAGCTGTCCTGTGACAGTGCCAGGTATGAAAGCACTACAGGCACATAGCTTATGTCGCCTCCCCTGACATTTAAAAGCCAGGCGATATCGTAAAGTGATGACATCAGATGAAGTGTTGCACCCTTTTGTGCCATCTGCTCTCTGACTCTTTTAAGCTTTGAGCTTATATCCTCACCTGTGTATTTATTGTCAAAAATCATGACAGATGCCTTTGACATAGGTGGTCTGTCAGTCCATATAAGGTCAATCAGATCCTCATTTACATACATGCTGCCGTGCTTTTCTTTTGCGATTTCAGAAAGCCTTTTGCCCCATGCGGCATTTACTACTCTGCCGTCAAAGCCTATTACACCGCCATCCGAAAGAGTATCCTTTATATACTCATCAACTGTCGGTACGCCCTCCTCGCCAATCTTAAAGAGCTTTACAGTGGTATCCTTAAGCTGCGCAGCCGCCTGCACAAAATACCTGCCGTCTGTCCATAGTCCGGCCTCATCCATAGTGATGACTGCGGTTCCTGCTGAGCCCGTGAAGCCTGTAATATATTTGCGTGCCTTAAAATGCTCTCCTACATACTCTGACTCATGAAAATCAGCAGTAGGTACAACATACAGCGAAATGCCCCTCTTTGCCATCTCGCTTCTCAATGCTTTTAATCTATCCTGTATCATTTTATTATGCCTCTTTAAATTCAAAAAATTTTGTATCTAATTCCGGATACATTCTCTTTAATGAGATTGGTTTGCCGGATTTATTCAAAAAACAGTGACTGCTTTTTGCAGTGGTGCGAAGCTCGCCTGTCTCCTTGTCCTTCATGACATACTCAAGCTCCATCTTGATTCCGTTATACTTAAGCAGCTTTGTGTAGATGACGACCGTATCATCGAAATGTACCATACTGTGATACTCTACCGATATCGACAGCACCGGACTTATGATTTCCATATCCTCCATCTGCCTGTAGTTGAGTCCTATCTGATCCATCAAATCAAGTCTTGCTTCTTCCATCCACTTGACATAGTTTGAATGGTGGATTATACCCATCTGATCTGTTTCATAATACTTTGCGTGGTGCTCGTAAGGACGGATTCTAAGTTCACCTTGTGAGCCGGCAATCTGTAACTCATTGTTTGCCATAAAAACTTCCTCCATTCATATTTTGGTCTTATTTCTATTATGCCACATTGGACAGCTAAATTCAACGACTTGACCGTAAAATATAAACCGGCTGCTACCTGCGTATCATGCTGTAGCAGTCTCTGCATATATTGCGTGAATTTCCAATCGGAAGTATTCTGCCGCAATACCGACATCTGATAATATACTCATCCTTGCTCTTTGATAGAAGCTGCATAATCTTTGCCTGTGTTTTGTCGCGCTCGTTTTCAAGCCAGTCCTCCTCCACAATTTTGCCCATGCGGACTGAAAACTGATAGTACAAATCAAGCTTTTTGTAATAGGATTCGTATTTCATGAGCCCCTGATACTTTGAATGCTTATCAGGCTTGTCGAGAGAGATATCAGATGTATACGACATGCAGTAGCGCAGCCATTGTCTGACAAGCTCCCTGTCCTTTATATCTATAGGACATGTAATCATCTTATAAAGCAGATATTTGTCATCAAAATCTGCGATAAAGTATCGCTCCTTATACGCATATCCATACAAAAACAATATCTCATCGACATTGATTTTCCTAAACGGTGCTGATGGCTTTGCCTCATGCCAGAGCTTAATTATCGCATCAAGCGGCGCATCCATTGTAAGGAGTACCTGCGGGAAGCCAAGACTTACTATATCAATATCCTGCTCCGGTATATTTAGCGTATTCTTCAGATAATTCAGATTTTTTTGTCCCAAAGCTGTCACATAGCCTGTATCATACAGACCAAATCTGCCTGCACGGCCCGCTATCTGTTTTATCTCAGAGATGACAAGCGGACGTCTTGATACTCCGTCAAACTTTTCCACCTCCAGAAATACAATTCTTCTGACCGGCAGATTGAGTCCCATTCCTATCGCATCTGTTGACACGACAACCTGTGTCTTTTTCTCATTAAAAAGCGTCATCTGCCTGCGCCTTATTTCCGGTGGCAGACTTCCGTATATGACACTTGGCTTTATGCCGTTTTCCTCCAGACGCCCTGCTATATTGAGTACCGACTTCTTTGAAAATACGATAAAGGCATCGCCCTCTCTTACATCCTGCGGAAATGAAAAAGGCTTATCCTCCAGCTTTAGAGCTGTCTTTCTCTCATACTCCCTTATCTCATACTCGTCGTGGCACAGATTAATCAGATGAATGACTACATCCTTTGCCACCGGACTCATGCATATATGAATCTCTCCTGCAAGTGTACCAAGAATTGCCCTGGTCCATGAATGTCCCCTGTCATCATCTGCAACCATCTGTGCCTCATCAATCACTGCGATATCATACTCCTTATCACAGTCAAGCATCTCCACCGTCGATGCTGTAATTCTGCTGTCTGATACCTCAAGACACTCCTGGCCTGTAAGCATGGTGCATGGTATGCCTGCATCATTCATCTTCTCATATACCTCAAGTGCCAGAAGGCGAAGCGGCCCCAGATAAACTCCGTTTTGCGCCAGCTTAAGCCTCTCAAGCGCCTGATATGTCTTACCGCTGTTAGTCGGACCTATATGGAGTATGAAGCGCCTTTTCATGCTCTGTGCTTTTGGAAACTCAAGCTCCGGCCGTGCCGGAACCAGCGTGACAATCTCTCTTCTAAGCTCCTTGCTGCGGTACTCATTGTAAAGCGCCTTCATGCTCCTTGTACATATCGCACCTATATACTCCTTGCGCAAAAGCTTTAGAAAATCCTCTGTGAGATACTCTGCCTCATTCTCATCAAACTGCTCCATATCCACCCTGACGAGCTGCGGAAGGATTTCTCTATTTAAAATCTGCCTTGCATTCTTATTGTTGGAATAGTAGGTGATCAATGCAAGCCTTTTTATTTCCTGATGCAGCTTGTCGAGTGCTATTGTCTCGTTTTTTGAAAATCGCGCATATTTAATTGATTTTGCTTTGTTATTTAGCCTGTGAATATAGTGTGCCAGCTTTACAGGCTTACCTGTACTTCTCTTCGCATTCTCCCTGTACTGGTCAACATAAAACTGTACCAGTATCTCTTCAAACGATTTTTCCATATATGTGTGTTATCCTCTTTATTTATATACACCGTTAAGAGTCACCTCAAACGTAACATCCTTTCCGGCAAGTTCTGTATTTACCTTATAATCATCCGGGAATTTAAGGTTTAAATCAAAGGTTTCTCCCACCTTGTGACCTACCACTCCGTCCTCAAAGCCATCTATATAGCTGCCTGAGCCAAGCACCAGGTCTGTGCCCTGTCCATCAGTGCTTCCACCCTCGAATTTTTCACCGTCCATATATCCGGTGTAGTCAATATTTACCTTATCTCCATTTTCTGCAACCGTGTCAACCTCTGTATTAAGTGTTGCTGCCTCTGTCTGTGAATCACTGCTTTGTGTCTCGGATGCCTGAGATTCCGTGGTCTGTGATGCAGCTTGCGTACCATCAGTGCCCTTTGACGATGAACCGCCCGATGTCGCAACTGCCCAGATTAGCACTATGACTACCACAACGACTGCCACTACCGGCACCCAGAATTTCAGCAGATTCACAACCTTTGCCTTCTTTTCTGCCTTCTCTCTCTCGATTCTTCTTTTTTCCTGTGCGATTTTTTTGTTTTGTTTGTTCATTTTGTTAATCTCCTGTTTTATTTTTATTATTGAATTATACTATTACAATTTGAACATTCTGTGTTTCGCATAAATGAACAGTATGCGTTGTCTGTCAGTGCATTCGCTATCTGTCACTGTTCGCTTTAAACTTTAAACGGCTGCGTCTCTTAACTATTTGACGCAACAATAAAAGCAGTAGAAAGACACCCACACAGCCTGCGCTTATAGCTGCACCTGCCTTAAGCCCCGGTGTCTCATAATAAAGCTCTATCTCATGCTCTCCCTCATCCAGATGAATGCTCACAAAGGTATCTGAAAAATCCTCATACTCTGCATCCTTCCCATCCACCTTCATAGCCCATCCCTTTTCACTCGGAATAGAAAGCACAAGCTGTCCTGCCTGCTTCACATCAATGTGTCCGCTTATGTGTGTATCTGAAAAATCATCCACCGAGAGTGTCTGCTCATTGAGTGTATTGTAAGCACTCTCAACTGCAGCAATGGAAAGCTCGTATACGTTAAATCGTACAGCATCGGCATCAGTGTTTGTGACGGAAACTGTCTCCCCCGCCTTCACGTATCCCAGGTCAAACAGATACCTGTGAGTGGTCTTCGAGTAGGTGGTCTCATACTCTCCGTGGCTGAATGTCAGACTGTCAGTGCTACACGAATCGTATGCCGCATAATAATATCCGTCATGGTCAAAGGTGAGAGTCGTAGTTCCCGGATTTTCATCCTGAGTGCACTCTGTCAGGGTCAGCGTATCATCTGCTGCACCTAGAAGCCTGCCAAGGGAATTAATCGAATATATTTTCGATGAAGATGATGGTTTCCACGCATCAATCACTCCCTCATCCATCATAAATCCAAGCGGAAGTGTGTAGTTATTCCGATACAGATAGTGATTTCCGCATTTTCCAACAAGTGTAGTCAGCTCATTCTGTGGCTGTATTGATTTTGTAACCATATATCTGACCGAAAGCATGGCTGACGTGACAGGTGTGGCACCGTTATAACAGTAGAAATTCTTGCCTCCCTCCATATAAAGAGCCTGATAAAAATGGCTCACATTTATATTCATCAGGGAAGAAAACTGTGTTCCAGAAGCATAGCCGTATCGTGTGTCATCATTTTTAGTTAGTCGGCCTGTATCCTCAACCCTGTAAAATGGTACATCGTTGTCAGCTGCATCCTCTTTTGCCAGCTCCAGTGCCTTTTGCATATCGTCCACATTGGCATTGTAGCTGCTTCTGCCGGTACATCCAAGTCCTGTCACAGCCATATTGACAGCCAGCTCCACAATCGCAATACCGCATGTTATGACCATCAAAAGCTCTCTGTTTTTCCTTGCTGCAAGCTTTAAAAGTACTGTCATAATACCGTACAGCGCAACAAACAATATGCTTATGATAACTGCATAATACTCTGTCACATCCTCATCGGCAAACATCGTGCTTACTGCCATAAGCGCCGATGCAAATACAACTGCCACGCCAATATGCCACAGTCTTATGCCACGCCACTTTCTTACTGTAGCATAGCCTATGGTCAATACAAGAAATGCATACAGATACGACTGTCTGCCAGGCAGCGAATCCGGAAAATGCAGTCCGTGCCATATAAAGTCAAGCTGTTTATTGGCAAAGCTTGCCATGAAAAACAACACAAATAATACGGGAGCTATTTTTTTCTTCCAATTAATCCTTTTATTGAGCACAAACAGTATCAAAAGCATCACACTAAAGGCTCCGGCATACAGATTCGGCCAGTTCTCTGCCCCCTCATAGACGCTTGCTGTCGTGCACATCCTGCCGACCTCCGATAAGAGATTAAAATACCACTCTATCTGCTTTGGGAACTCGATGCCCGACGAACCGCTGTAGCTTAAAATGATAAGCTCCGGGATAATGAGCACCATCGCAGTGCCTCCAGCCAAAAGCGAGTAAACGGCAAATCTCACAATTGCAGCCATTTTACCGCCCTTTTGCGTAAAGAAAAGCCATGCAAACCAAAATACCAAAAAGATGCAAAGCATGATGCTCAGATAATAGTTTGACAATATACAAAGTGCCAGTGATACATAGTAAAGCACCGGCTTTTTGTCCCGCACAAGCTTCTCAAGTCCTACTATCGCAAGCGGTGCAACCGCCACAACATCCATCCACATGACATCCCAGCTATACGCAGCTACAAAGCCGGAAAGCGCATACGCCGTAGAGAAAACAAATGCCGGCACAAATGTATTATCGTGATATCTGTTATCCTTTCCAAGAAGCACAAAGTGTTCCTTCAGAAAATAAAAAAATGTTGCTCCGCTTAGCGAAATCTTAAAAATGATAAGCAGCTCAATAAACTCAATAATATGGCTCTTTGGAAAAAGCACCACAAGCCAGTTTAACGGACTCGCCAGATAATAGGCAAATACCGATACAAAATCACTGCCCAGCCCGATATTCCATGTATACATGAGGCTCGCACCATTTCTTAGCTTTTCCCACAGCTCATTAAAGAAAGGCAGATACTGGTGATACAAATCCATATGCAAAAGGCAGTAATCGCCAAATGGATATACACCATTTCCTATACAGATGATTATACATATGAAAAACGGAATTAAAAACGCTGTCAAAAGTGGATGCTTTTTAACAAAATTCATCACTTATCCTCCCAGTCAAACAGTCTGTAATATTGCAAAAGCTTATAATCGTTTAGCATATCCGAATCGGCCTGCTTATTTTTGCTGCCGGTTGCCTTGTCTGATTTATTTGATGCTTTATCTAATGTCTTATCTGCAGTTTTATCCGTGCGTACCGCTGATATAATTGGATACTCATCCTGCAGCCTTAGCAGAAAGCTCTGATAGTCATTTGTCGGCACACCTGCCGCTTTAAGTACGTTTGCAGCCAGATAATTAACGCTCGTGTCTTTTCCTGTGGCCTCATCAATATCATAATTTGCCCAGATAACATACGGCACCTGATATCGCAGCTTAAGCTCTTCATTTGATAAATTATTATAGTCCATGCCGTTTGCTGCAAGAACAGAGCTTGCCACAGTATCATTTGGCTGATGATCACCGAAAAATACCACTATAGTTTTTTCATCCACATTTGAGAAATATTCAATGAGGTTCTTTAAATCCTCGTCTGTCATCTTAATCAAAGAAAGATACTGGTCAAGTGCAGAATTATTGAGCTTATCCGCTGTCACCGTATTGTCAAAGCCGTAGTAGGTATCCGTGTATCCACCATGGTTTTGCATAGTGACATTGAATATAAATGCCGGCTGACCATC
>OGPE01001931.1_pt1 | contig 12585 bp, 10 predicted proteins | sample 1552881 | NCBI WGS metagenome assembly OGPE01 (sample SAMEA2580236, study PRJEB22360) | human gut metagenome | biome: human gut; feature: human-associated habitat; material: faeces | place: Denmark | collected 2008/2010 | reverse complement strand
AAGCGGCTTATGATCCGACCGTTCTAACGATCAGGATCACAATCTACCGTCTGGCGAAGAAAGCACGACTTGTAGAATATCTCTGTGCAGCGGCTGAGAATGGAAAAGAGGTTACGGTCCTGATCGAGCTGAGAGCACGTTTTGATGAGCAGAACAACATTGACTGGTCCGAGCGTCTGGAAGAGGCTGGATGCCGTGTTCTGTACGGATTCGAGGGTTATAAGGTACACTCCAAGATTTGCCTGATCACATACAGAAACCGTACCGGAATTCATTACATTACACAGATTGGAACCGGAAATTATAACGAAAAGACAGCGAAGATGTATACCGATTACTCGCTGATGACAAGCAGACAAGAGATTGGTGAAGACGCAGCAGTCTTTTTCCAGAATATGTCGATCAGCAATCTGAATGGAGTTTACAAGCATCTGATTGTTTCACCGACAAGCCTGAAACAGAAAGTACTTGCCTTGATGGATGAAGAAATTGCAAAAGGTGAGAACGGAAGAATCATTATGAAAATGAATTCTGTTACGGACATGGATTTCATTCGAAAAGTAACAGAAGCATCTCAGGCAGGGGTGAAGATAGATCTGATCGTGCGTGGGATCTGCTGTATCCTCCCGGGAATCAAGGGAAAGACAGAGAATCTGCGTGTGACAAGTATCGTCGGAAGATATCTGGAGCATCCAAGACTTTTCGTCTTCGGAAAAGGAGCAGATGCAACAGTTTATATTGGATCTGCTGATATGATGACAAGAAATACAGAGAAGCGTGTAGAAGTCGCGTGCCCGGTCTATGATGTAGAGATCCGGAAACGCCTGTTCCATCAGCTTCATGTGATGCTTTCTGACAATGTGAAAGCTCGCGCGATGACAAGTGACGGAACATATGTGAAGAAACCGGTGGAAGACGGAGCAAGTCTTGTGAATGCACAGGAGACCTTTATGAGAGAAGCATCACAGTCACAACGTCCGGCTGCAGCCAATGTGCCGAAGAAGAAAAAAGAAGGATTCTTAACAACCGTACTGAAGATTTTCAGAAAAAAACAATAGAAGGACGAGAGATGGAGGAGCAGAGAAAGATGAAACCGTTACAGAAAAAAGACTTTGGAAAGACATCGAAAGGGGAATTGGCTACCGTATATACACTGGAAAATGAAGCCGGAATGCAGATCAGTGTATCCGACTTCGGAGCAACACTGACAAGCGTACTTGTTCCGGATAAGGATAACAATCCGGTAGAAGTGACACTTGGATATGATGATGCAACCGGATATGAAGCCGGACTTGGAAATGCATTCGGAGCATCTGTTGGACGTAACGCAAATCGTATCGGTGGGGCAGTGATCGAGATCAATGGAACAGAATATCACCTGACAAAGAATGACGGAGAGAATAACTTACACAGCGGACTTGATTTCTATCACGGAAGATTGTGGAAGGTTGCGGACGCAGATGATACCCATGTAACATTTGAGATGGACAGCCCGGATGGAGATCAGGGATATCCGGGAGCACTTGTTATGAAAGTGACGTATTCCCTGGATGAAGAGAATACTTTGATGATCCACTACGAAGCAGAACCGGATCAGGATACGATCATCAATATGACAAATCACAGTTACTTTAACCTGAACGGACATAAGAGCGGAGATGTTCTGAATCACACATTATGGCTGAATGCGGATGCATTTACACCGGCAGACGCAGCATCCATTCCGACAGGTGAGATCCGCAGTGTGGAAGGAACTCCGATGGATTTCAGAATAGATAAGACAATCGGAAAAGACATTGAAGCAGATTATGAACCGCTGGTATTCGGAAAAGGTTATGACCACAACTGGGTATTGAAAAATGAAGGCGAATTTGATAAAGTAGCAGAAGTGGCCGGGGATGAAAGTGGAATCCATATGAGCGTACTGACAGATCTTCCGGGTGTGCAGATCTATACTGCGAACTTCCTTGACGGAGTGAAAGGAAGAGATGGAGCGGTTTATGAGATGAGAGATGCAATCTGTCTGGAGACACAGTACTATCCGGATGCAATCCACCATGAAAACTTCCCGGGACCGATCTGTAAGAAAGGTGAGAAATATGATACTCGTACTGCTTACAGATTTCGTGTAAAATAATGGAATGGAAGATAGATAACTAGTTTATGGGAAAATCAGTATACATTGCGGAGAAACCGAGCGTTGCCCAGGAATTCGCAAAAGCATTGAAACTAAATACAAAACGACGGGACGGATATCTTGAGTCAGACGAAGCCATTGTCACCTGGTGCGTAGGTCACCTGGTGACGATGAGTTATCCGGAGGAATATGATCCGGCACTTAAGAGATGGAACTTGCAGACACTGCCGTTTATCCCGGAAGAATTCAAATACGAAGTCATTCCGTCAGTGGCGAAACAGTTTCAGATCGTCAGCGGGATCCTGAACCGGGAAGATGTCGATACGATCTATGTCTGTACCGACTCCGGGCGAGAGGGAGAATATATCTATCGTCTCGTGGAACAGGAAGCACACGTTGAGGGGAAAAAGCGCCGGAGAGTGTGGATCGATTCCCAGACAGAAGAAGAGATTCTTCGAGGAATCCATGAAGCCAAAGATCTGTCAGAGTATGATAACCTCGGAGCATCTGCATACCTGCGCGCCAAAGAAGATTATCTGATGGGAATCAACTTTTCCCGTCTGCTGACTTTGAAATATGGTAACAGTATTTCAAATTTTCTGCAAACGAAGTATTCCGTTGTATCTGTAGGACGCGTTATGACGTGTGTTCTTGGCATGGTTGTGCGCAGAGAACGCGAGATCCGTGATTTCGTCAAGACACCGTTTTACCGCGTACTCAGCACGATCGATGCACAGGGGCATACGTTCGAGGGTGAGTGGAGAGCAGTGAAAGGTTCCCGTTATTTTGAGTCCTATGACCTTTATAAGGAAAATGGATTCAAGGAGCGCAAGAAAGCGGAAGAATTGATTCAATACCTGCAGACACCGGATGACGAGTCTGTAAATGTAGCAGGAATACAGGGACAGTCAGGATTGAACTGCAGGATCGAGTCGATTGAGAAAAAGAAAGAGAAGAAGAATCCCCCTCTTTTATATAACCTGGCGGAGCTTCAGAACGACTGTTCTAAGAGATTTAAGATCAGTCCGGATGAGACACTGCGAATCGTGCAGGAGCTGTATGAGAAAAAACTTGTGACTTATCCGAGAACAGATGCCCGTGTTCTGTCTACCGCAGTGGCAAAGGAAATCACAAGAAATCTGAACGGGCTGTCAAAATATCCAATGGCTGCACCATATATGCAGGATATCCTGAATTTCGGAAGCTATAAGACACTTGCCAAGACACGTTATGTGAATGACAAGCAGATCACAGACCATTATGCGATCATTCCTACAGGACAAGGATTGAATGCATTGAGTACTGTTTCATCTACTGCGAAGGGTGTGTACGACCTGATCGTGCGAAGATTCCTAAGTATCTTTTATCCGCCGGCAGTTTACCAGAAGGTTGCTATCGTGACGAAGATCAAAGAAGAAAGTTTCTTCTCAAGCTTCAAAGTACTTGCTGAGGAAGGTTATCTGAAAGTGGCAGGCATTCCGAAGAAGAAAGCTTCTCAGACAGCCACAAAAGATAGCAGTAATGGAAACAGTGAGAATAATAACAATGATACAAATGACGAGGCAGGTTCCGATTCTTCCGATCAAAGCCTGGACACCGGATTGTTCGAAGTGGTCAAGTCATTAAAGAAGGGTGCAGTCCTTCAGGTCAGAGCATTGGATATCAAAGAAGGAGAGACATCACCTCCGAAGCGTTACAATTCCGGTTCCATGATCCTGGCAATGGAGAATGCAGGACAGCTGATCGAGGACGAAGAACTTCGTGCCCAGATCAAAGGAAGCGGAATCGGAACAAGTGCGACAAGAGCAGAGATTCTGAAAAAGCTTGTGAATATCAAGTATCTCGCATTGAACAAGAAGACACAGGTGATCACACCGACGCTGCAGGGAGAGATGATCTATGATGTTGTTGATCATTCCATCCGGTCACTCCTGAACCCGGAACTTACAGCAAGCTGGGAGAAGGGGCTGAACTATGTGGCAGAAGGTTCCATCACATCAGATGAATATATGAGAAAACTCGATCATTTCATCACCAGCAGAACCGTTGGGGTGAAAGGGTTGAACAATCAATATCAGCTTAGAGCCTGCTATGAAAAAGCCGCTGGGTTTTATCCGTCTGTAAATAGTAATAAAACGACAGGTAGAACAAAAACAGGCAGCAGAAGTAAATGACACAATAATAAGACATAAATGTAAGTCGGTTCTAGCCGGCAGAAAGGAATTACCATGTTAGAAGCATTAACAGTAAAAGAAAATTATTCATTAGACCAGACAATCGCAAAAGATATCTTCAACGGAGTTACTTATCCGTGGGAAGTACTTCCGAAGATCAGCAACTTCATCCTTGAACTTGGAGCTACATTGAGCGAGGATGAATACGAGAAACGCGGAGAAAATGTATGGGTAGCGAAGTCTGCAAAGGTTGCTCCGACTGCATTTATCAATGGACCGGCAATCATCGGAAAGGATGCTGAGGTTCGTCACTGTGCATTTATCCGTGGAAATGCGATCGTAGGAGAAGGAGCTGTTGTAGGAAATTCCACAGAGCTTAAGAACGTGATCCTTTTTAATAAAGTTCAGGTTCCGCACTATAATTATGTAGGTGATTCTGTTCTTGGATACAAATCTCATATGGGAGCCGGATCAATTACATCTAACGTAAAATCAGATAAGAAACTTGTTGTGGTAAAAGCCGGAGAAGAGAAGATTGAGACAGGCATGAAGAAGTTCGGCGCAATGCTCGGAGATGAAGTAGAAGTAGGATGCGGAAGCGTTCTGAATCCGGGAACAGTTGTTGGAAATCACAGCAACATCTATCCACTTTCTTCTGTACGTGGATTCGTTCCGGCAAACAGCATTTACAAAAAACAGGGCGAAGTTGTGACAAAAGAAGAAAGATAGTTGAAAATAGAAAATGATAAGAATGGCTCCTGTGTGATAACATGGGAGCTATCTTAGACAGGAGGAATAAAGCAGATGAATAAAGTGGGTTTTATCGGTGTAGGAATCATGGGAAAATCCATGGTCAGAAATCTCATGAAAGCCGGATTTGAATTACATATCTATGCAAGAACAAAGAGTAAAGTAGAAGATGTGATCGGCGAAGGAGCACAGTTCCATGAGTCAATCAAGGATTGCGTGCAGGATTGTGATGCAGTTATTACGATCGTTGGGTTCCCACAGGATGTAGAAGAAGTATACTTTGATGAGGGGAATATCTTAGACAGTGCAAAGAAAGGTGCTTATCTGATCGATATGACAACAACAAGTCCGCAGATTGCTGAGAAGATTTACGAGGAAGGTACAAAACGAGGTTTCCATGTGATGGATGCACCTGTCACAGGCGGAGATACAGGAGCGAAAGCCGGAACATTGTCCATCCTTGTTGGCGGAGAGAAAGAAGATTACGAAGCCTGTATGCCACTCTTTGAGGCAATGGGAACAAACATTAATTATCAGGGTAAGGCTGGATGCGGACAGCACTGCAAGCTGGCGAACCAGATCATGATCGCCGGAACACTGTCCGGTGTGTGCGAGGCACTTACTTATGCAAAAGAACAGGGACTGGATCCGGAAGTATTCATGAAGTCCGTTGCGACAGGGGCAGCAGGAAGCAAGCAGCTTGACACATTCGGACCAAAGATCTTAAAAGATGATTATGCACCGGGATTCTTTATGAAACACTTCATCAAAGATATGAAGCTTGCACTGATCGAAGCGAACAGAAAAGGACTTTCCCTTGATGTACTCAGTATGGTTCTTGCCAATTACGAAGAACTTGAGCAGGAAGGATACGGAGATCTCGGAACACAGGCGTTGATGAAATTCTATGATGAAGAACATCGAAATACGGAAGAGTAAAAATTTGTGAATGGTAACCGTAAAAATTCTGTTAAGAATCAACAAAACAGGTTGAAGTAACAGGGAAAAGAAAATATAATAGACATCAGAGAAAAAACTGTTGAAGAATATAAAAATCAACAACAGGAAGACTTGAAGGAGGACACGAAAATGCTTACAGATAATTTTGTAACAATGGAAATTGGAAAAGCAAAACACATTGCACTCGTAGCCCATGATGGAAAGAAGAAAGAACTGATTGAATGGTGTGATAGAAATAAAGAAGTATTACAGGGACATTTCCTATGCGGAACAGGAACAACAGCCCGTCTGATCGCAGAGAAAACAGGACTTCCGGTAAAAGGATACTGCAGTGGTCCACTTGGTGGAGACCAGCAGATCGGTGCGAAGATCGTAGAAGGACAGATTGATTTCATGATCTTCCTGTGGGATCCGTTAGAGGCACAGCCACATGACCCGGACGTTAAGGCACTTCTTAGAATCGCAGTAGTATATGATATTCCGGTTGCGAACAACCTTGCAACAGCAGACTTCATGCTGAACAGCAAGTTCATGAATGAGCCTTATTCCAGACAGATTGAGAATTTCAATAAGACGATTCAGGACCGCGTTGCGGAGATGAAATAAAATAATTTAAGTATTAAAAAAATACCTGCAGATATCAATTTTGACATCTTGCAGGTATTTTTATGGATTTTTACAGAAGTCCTTTTTCACGCTTCTCAAGAAGAGCATGAATCTTATCTGTCGGGCTGATAACAGAGCTGATCGGCACATCATGGTTCAGGGAATCAATGATCAGTGCGATAAATTTACTCATATCAGCTTTTACGAAGTAAGGTTTCTCATAAAGTTCCGGTGGGAGATATGTAAGGTTTGTTGTAATAACTTTACTGATATATCCCTTATTGTAATACTCATCGAATTTATCAAATCCGTCTGTGAACAGTCCGAATGTTGTACATACAAAGACACGTCCGGCCTTACGATCTTTCAGCTGTTTTGCAACATCAAGCATACTTTCTCCGGAAGAGATCATATCGTCAACGATAAGAACATCCTTTCCTGTCACATCATCACCGAGGAATTCATGGGCAACGATCGGGTTCTTTCCGTTTACAACTGTAGAGTAGTCACGGCGTTTGTAGAACATACCCATATCAACACCAAGTACATTAGAGAAGTAAACTGCACGGTGCATAGCTCCTTCATCCGGGCTGATGATCATCAGATGTTCTTTGTCAGCTTTCAGATCCGGTACCTCACGGAACAGTGCCTTTAAGAACTGATACTGTGGGTTAAAGCTGTCAAATCCACTAAGTGGAATTGCATTCTGTACACGTGGGTCATGAGCATCAAATGTAATGATGTTGGATACGCCCATTGCGTCCAGTTCTTCCAGTGCAAGAGCACAGTCTAAAGACTCTCTTCTTGTACGCTTGTGCTGTCTGCTTTCGTAAAGGAAAGGCATGATAACATTGATACGGCGAGCCTTACCTGTTGCAGCAGCGATAATTCTCTTCAGATCCTGATAATGGTCATCTGGAGACATATGATTAAGATGTCCGTTTACTGTGTAAGTCAGACTGTAGTTGCATACATCAGTCATGATAAAAAGATCAGTACCACGGATTGTCTCTTTCAGGATACCCTTAGCTTCACCGGAACCGAATCTCGGACAACTACAGTCTACCTGGTAATTGTTGGCCTTATAGTTTCTGTAAAGTGGGGATTCTGTTACTTCGTTGATCGTGTTCTCACGGAAGGAAACAATATAATCATTTACCTTCTGTCCCAGAGGTTTGCAGCTCTCCATAGCAATCAGTTTCAGAGGTGCAATCGGGAGTGTGTTTTCTAACATTTCGATGTTCGTCATTTTCTTCTCCTCAGTGTGAATTAATTTTTAACCGTCTTAAGAAATCAGACAGTAACGCGAATTGATTAATTAGAATTAACAGATTAATCATTATACATTTAACGTTATACCATTTTTCAGGAGAAAATTCAAGGAGGGCAGGGCGGAGAGTGGACGATAAAATGTATTTTTTACAGAACAAGACAGAAAATAACAAACTTGCCTTTTATAAGGTGCAATGGTAGAATCTTAAGTAGGAAAATGTGCAGCAGAGTTTAATATTGATATGAGCTGTCCGCATGCTTTTATCAGAAGAAAGAAATCGGAGTGCAGCAGGTAGAAGTGGATTCTAAGACGATCATAGAAGCTGTGGTATAAGAAAAGAAAAATAAAAGAAATAAAAAGAGCTTTAATATCTGAACGATACAGTGGTATTGCGGAAGATATTAAGGCTCTTTTTATGTATAAGGGAAAATGGTAACTGGCCAAAGCCAACCTCCAAAATGCTATGCATTTTAAACCTGTTTTTTGAAATTTTGCTTGGCTCTGAACAGTTATAAATTTCGTAGAGTATACAACTCTACGAATTCCTTTATAGTTAATTTACGGTTTAAAAAGACTTTAATCATTGATATCTTACTCTCATTATACGTTCAAGTCAAGGAAGAAATGTCGAAATTTGTGCATTCTTATCAATAATACGCGAAAATTTAATCGTTTTCATCACACAGCACTGCTTATTTTTTGTGATTATTGACTTATTTACCGTCAAAAAAATAGTCAAAATGGAGGAGAAAACATGCCACGAAGAGGAGAAAATATTTACAAAAGGAAAGACGGTCGCTGGGAAGCCAGATACATTTATTCATTCAAAGAAGATGGTAGTCCCAGATACCGTTCTATCTATGCAGCAGATTATTTAACTGTTAAGAAAAAGCAAAATGATGCAAAAAGAAAAATGGATCCACGTCTTTTTCAAAGTGTCCGTATGAAGAAGAACATTTCCTTTTACGGACTGCTCTGGCTGGAACGGCTGAAGCCTTCCAGCAAGGAATCTACTTATGTAAGGTACCATTATCTTTTCAGCCACTATATCAGTCCTATGATTGGTGATCGCCTTGTCTATACGTTCAGTAATAAAGATTGTGAAGTATTTCTGAACAAGTTGTTGCTTTCAGGAAAAAGTGATGGTTCCGGATTGGCTCCGAAAACAGTTACCGATATCCGTTCTGTTATCAAATTAATATTAAAAACTGCTGAAAAGGAAGGGGAACTGTCTCTTTGTAATCCGGAACTTTGTCCTGTTAAGCCTGTCAGAAAACCGCTTCGGATCCTCTCTCTAAAGGAACAGCAGGCCTTGCAGGACTACTTATTAGGGAATCTGACACATAAAAACATCGGAACACTGATTGCACTATATACAGGCGTACGTCTTGGGGAACTTTGTGCAATGCAGTGGAAGGATATTCATTTTCAGGAACAATATCTGGATATATCTAAGACTTTACACAGAGTTAAGGATCACACAGATGATTCGGAACATAATACAAAAATCATTATCACTCCACCAAAAACAGAAAGCTCCATCCGTAATATTCCGATTCCTGATTTCCTGTTTGAGATCTTGCAGCAATACGTCCAATCTCACAAGATAGATCCCGAAGCATATATCCTCACCGGAAAGAAGATGAGTTTTCGTGAGCCGCGGTCTATTGAATATTATTTCAAAAAAACTTTGAAAAAATGTCAGATCGAACCACTTCATTTTCATTGTCTGCGACATACTTTTGCAACCCGTTGCGTAGAACTTGGGTTCGATATGAAGACATTAAGTGAGATTTTAGGACACTCCAATATTAACACAACTCTAAACCGGTATGTACATCCTTCTATGGAGCAGAAACAGCAAAACATGGATAAGCTAAACGCTGTATTTACCGTCAAATAATTGGTCATATCTTTTAAAAACCCCATAAATTCAACTTAATTTCATTTTTTTCGTAGAGTTGTATACTCTACGAAATTCAAAAACAGAATAAGGATAGGAATGAGTATGGGAAGAAGACCCAGAGATCTAAGTGGACAGAAGTTTGGACTACTTACTGCCATGTATCCGACAGAACGCAGAGACCATAGAGGTTCTGTGTACTGGCATTGTGTCTGTGAATGCGGCAATGAGATTGATGTATCTGCTGGTGCATTGATGGATGGCAATAACAGGAGCTGTGGATGCCTGAAAGACAAGAACCAGAAGCAGATTGCACAGAGAAGACATCTTGTTGATGGAACCTGTGTGGAAGTTCTGGAGAAGAGAAAGAAACGAAGAGACAATGCAAGTGGTTTCCGAGGTGTCTTTTATCTGAAGAACAGCAACCGTTACCGTGTGGATATTGGATTCAAAGGGAAGCGGTATTATGTCGGACTCTTTGAAGATTATGACGAAGCAGTTCAGGCGCGTCTGGAAGCAGAAAATCTGATCCATAACAGTTTCATTAATATATGGAAGGAATGGAATCAGAAAGAGCAGGAAGATCCCCAGTGGGGAAAGGAACATCCGCTTGTATTCAATGTTCGGAAAGTGAATGGAGAATTACAGGTAGAAGCCGGATGTCAGGAAATTAAGACTAGTTGAGATGGACAGAAATGATTCCCTGCAGTTTATTAGAATTAGATGAGCGGCAGGCAGGATTATACAGGAAGAAATCGTCGCGTCGCCGCGTTTCCAGTGTATATGGTCATAGGGAAAGAAGAGAGTCACAGAGAAAGAAATGATAAATTCAATGAATTCCCTGTGATATGGCGAAGCACACTTAAAATCAGGGAAAGTTGAGTGAATAAAGTTATGTGGTATGCAGTATGGGTGCGAAGTGGACAGGAAGACAGAGTTCTGGAATTATGTAAGACATTCCGTCATTATCATCCGGATGCATACGAGGAATGCTTTATCCCAACGTATGAAAAATATAGAAAAGTAAAAGGCCAGCCAACAAAACAGCTGGCTCATTTATTGCCTGGATACCTCTTCTTTGTCAGTGACCATCCGCAGGAACTTCAGAAACTTCTGAAAAGAATTCCGGAGTTTGCAAAAACACTTGGTGATGATGATGGAGCAATTCCGCTGTATCAGGAGGAAGTAGAATTCCTTCAGAGATACACGGGTGATGAGAGGATTCTGAAGATGTCCGAAGGATATCTGGTTGGATCCGAGTTGGTTGTAACAGACGGACCTCTGAAAGATTATCAGGGGAAAGTCATGAGGATCGACCGACATAAACGGACAGCCGTGCTGGAACTGGAGTTTTTGGGAAGGAAGATGAAGGTTACGGTGGGGCTGGAAGTTGTGAAAAAAAGTATAGTAACAAAGCGAAACAGAAGAATGCACAGAGAGTAAAGTTATAAATGAACAAAAGGAATAAAAACAAACATTCAGAAAAAAAGAATCTATTAATCTATGCACATTATTATATACCGGATACAGCATCGACCGGTCAGATTTTAAGAGAACTGGCAGAGGGAATGTTGGATCGCTTCAATATAACAGTCATCTGTGTAGTACCGAGTTATCTTGGAACAGTAGAAGAAAAGTACAAAACACAGAAATATTATTTTGAAGAAATTAACGGAGTAAAGATTCTTCGTATCCGTGTACCTGAATTCAGCAAAGCAAATAAAATCAGCAGAGTCAAGAACATTCTGGCTTATTTCTTCGGAGCTATGTCAGCCACATTCAAAGTTGGAAAAATGGATTACGTATTTTCAATTTCTCAGCCTCCAATTCTTGGAGGGCTTCTTGGAGTCTGGGGAAAATGGATGAAGCATGCAAAATTCATCTATAACATCCAGGATTTTAATCCAGAACAGGTCATGGCAGTTAATTACAGTAAGAATAAATTGATCATAGGAGCAATGATGTGGTTTGATAAATTCAGCTGTAAGAGAAGTGATTTGATTATTACTGTCGGACGTGATCTTGTTGAGACTGTGAACAGGCGATTCAAAGGAAAGAAAGTTCCGAAAACTGTAATGATTAATAATTGGATCGATGAAAAAGAAATCTATCCGGTGGAAGCAGATCATCCGAAGATTGTAGAGTTCAAAAAGAAGTATGAACTGAAAGAGAAATTTATCTTTATGTATTCAGGAAATATCGGACTTTACTATGATCTGGAAAATCTGTTGAAAGTGATTGAGAAGTTTCCAGTAGGTACGAAAGCAGCAGATGGAAGAGAAGTTGTATTTGCATTTGTAGGAGCCGGATCAGTACTGGATAAGCTAGCGCTGTATCAGAGAGAGCATCATATGGATAATGTAGTGTTTATTCCATATCAGGCAAAAGAAGATCTGATCTACAGTTTGAATGCGGCGGATGTTCACTGGTGTGTCAATGCGAAAGGAATCAAAGGTGTGAGTTGCCCAAGTAAATATTATGGAATTGCGGCAGTAGGAAAACCGGTGATTGGCCTGCAGGAAAAGGGAACAGAAGTAAGAGGCATTATTGAAGAAACCAGAGGCGGGCTGTGCGGTGAGCCAGGAGATTATAAAACTGTTGAGAAGAATATCGGATGGTTTATTGAAAATGCCGGAGCAGAAGAATTGGAACAGATGGGAAGCCGTGGAAGAGAGAATCTAGTGAAGAATCTGACGCGGGAAGTTTCTGTTAATAAATATGCGGAAGAAATATTGAAACTGTAAGGAGAAGAGGACATGAACAGCAACTGGTTTAAGTTACT